>Ga0315288_10009295_pt1 | contig 12388 bp, 11 predicted proteins | sample YL17G11_20_MG_FD_203454 | JGI IMG/M metagenome (GOLD analysis project Ga0315288, IMG submission 203454) | Sediment microbial communities from Yellowstone Lake, YNP, Wyoming, USA - YL17G11_20 | ecosystem: Environmental > Aquatic > Freshwater > Lake > Sediment | place: USA: Wyoming | collected...
CAATGTTCCACCTCCCCCCTTCGAATATAACGATGCCGGCTCTCCCCTTTTATTGAGGCTGAAAGATAATACACCACAGGACCACCCGGCCTCATTCTCCGGGGCATAAAGGAGGCGGCGACCATCGTAGACCGCCCCATCGCCATCCTCTCCAATTGATCCCTCTTCCCCGTTAAAATTTGAACCCTTTTCCGGTAAAGAGATATTCTTTCGAGATACATAACACCTATAATATACATTAGGTGTTATTTGTCAAGAAAAAAATATAAAACCTAATAATTTTTTGTCACTTTGTTAACCCGCAACCTCTGTTCTCCTCTCTAATTCTATCTCTCATTGATACCTATTCATTATGTCTGAATTGAAGTCTTAGCTTGTAATGATCAAGCCATTGTCAAGCCATCATGCCCGTGGTGATTTCCATCTGAGGAGTGGGCAATTCTTCAACCTTTGGAACGAGGAAATGTTCTGGGGCATCCAGGACCAATGCCCTCCTCAACACCTCATCCATATGCTCTACCCGTACCAATTCCACCGACTTTAAAATTTTTGGAGGAATCTCTTTGAGATCCTTCTCATTGTCCTTAGGAATAAGCACTGTTTTGATCCCGGCGCGATGAGTAGCTAAAATCTTTTCCTTTAGTCCCCCAACGGGGAGGACCCTTCCCCTCAGGGTGATCTCCCCGGTCATTGCCAGGTCGCTTCGGACGGGGATTTTTAGAAGAGCTGAAGTAATGGCGGTTGCCATCGTGATCCCGGCAGAGGGACCATCCTTCGGGATCGCCCCTTCGGGGATATGAATGTGGGTACCCAGTTTCTGGTAAAAATTTTTCTCCAGGCCAAACCGGTTCGCCCTTGATCGAACATAACTCATTGCGGCATGGGCAGACTCCTGCATTACATCCCCTAACTTTCCAGTGATGATCAAATTACCCTTCCCTGGCATGATCGTCACCTCTGTGATCAGGAGTTCCCCTCCTACCTCTGTCCAGGCTAAACCATTGGCCAATCCAACTTGATCCTGGTCTTCCCCCTTCCCATATCGAAACTTGGGCACCCCTAAAAATTTCTGAACCCCCTCCGAAGTCACCTTGACCGAAACGTTTTTACCTTCTCTCAAAACCTTTTTCGCTACCTTTCGACAGATGGAAGCGATCTCCCTTTCCAGATTCCGCACCCCCGATTCCCGAGTATAAGACTGGATTAACTTCCGGAGAGCGCCATCGGAAAAATGGATATTTTCCTGAGTCAGTCCGTTCGCTTTCATCTGTTTTGGGACCAGAAATTTTTGTGCGATTTGAATCTTTTCGGGTTCCGTATAGCCCACAATACGGATGACCTCCTCGTCCAGGATTTCCTCGGCCCTTTTCAAATCCAATTTATCTTTGGTGCCATGGCCCCAAGGGAGTGAGAGGAACCAATCGATATAATTCCGAACGACGGTCGCCTCTGCAGACATGGGAGGTATCAGTTTCAATTTCTTAAATTCCTTCTCCACCTTTTGGGTTGCCTCTTTGGACATCCTCTTCTTTCTGATCCGGAACTCCAACTCTTTCATCTCGGTGGCCACGTCATCTTTCTCACCCAACTCCTTCTGGATCGCCCGCATCTGCTCACTCAAGTAATATTCTTTCTGAGCCTTCTCCATCTGTTTTTTAACTCGGGCCCGGATCTTCTGCTCCACCTGAAGAATCTCAATCTCCAATTGGAGGAGTTTATAAAGCTCCTCCAGTCTCCTTTCCGGAGACCGGATCTCCAAGAGTCTTTGCTTATCTTCCAATTTCAAACCGAGATGGACGACCATCGTATCGGCCAACCGATTGGGGTCGTTGATACCCTTCATGGAGGCCATCATTTCGGGAGTAATGCGTTGGTTTAATTTTCCGTAGGTTTCAAAGGTTTTCCTGACGCTCCTCATCAAGGCCTCTAACTCCAGTGTCATCTGGTATGGCGTCTCAACCTCTGCCACCTCGACCTGGTAGAATGGTTCATTCGGAATGAATCGAAGAATCCCTCCACGTCGCTCCCCTTCCACCAGGACCTTCACCGTCCCGTCGGGAAGTTTCAAACATTGGATGGCCGTCCCCAGAGTCCCGATGGGATAAATCTCCCCTTCTTTCGGATCATTCACTTTGGCATCTTTCTGCAGAGCGAAGAGGATCTTTCGGTCCTTTTCCATCGCGGACTCAATGGCACGGATGGACCGATCCCTCCCTATAAAAAGTGGAACCACCCTATGAGGGAAAATGACGATATCCCTCAACGGGAGTAGCGGAACAACCAAAGCCTTGCTTTTTTCAACAGAATGTTGGGACATAACTTTGTCAGTTAATAAAAAATTCGAAATTCGAATATCGAAATTCGAAGTGAAGTACCCCGCAGCAGAGCTGCGGGGCATCTAATTCTCTAAAAAACTTTCCTCCCCCTTGATGGGGGAGGATTAAGGTGGGGGTGATGATTAGATCATTTCCCCCTCACCCTAACCCTCTCCCCCCAGGGGAGAGGGTAGGCCATTCATCCCCCCAGCAGAGCTGGGGGGTATTCTGGCATATTTTGATAAATCCAAATTTCAAAATTCAAAAAATGTCTATTCGTTTTGGTCATTTTGATTTGGAATCCCGCCTTGACGGGACTTGTTTAGGATTTCGCCTGCCTGCGCGAAGCCGCTCCGGCGAAGGCAGGGATTTCGTGCTTCGGATTTGTGATTTTTAGGCGACTTCCACTTCCTTCTCATACAGCAGGATCGGGCTCTCGTGATGGAGAACGACCTCTTCACTGATAATGCATTCACGGATATTGGGTTGGGAAGGGATCTCGTACATCACATCCAACATGATGTTTTCCATAATCGCTCGAAGACCTCGGGCCCCGGATTTCCTCTTGAGTGCCTCCTTGGCAATGGCCATCAAAGCCCCTTCGGTAAATCGGAGTTTCACATTCTCAAAATCGAAGAGTTTCTGATACTGCTTTACCAAGGCATTCTTCGGTTTCTTCAAAATATCGACGAGAGCATCGATGCCGAGCTCTTCCAGGGTAGCGATCACCGGAAGCCTTCCGATGAACTCAGGAATCAATCCAAATTTTAGGAGATCCTCTGGTTGAACCTCTCTCAGCAATTCTCCCATATCCCTTTCATGTTGGGATTTGATATCCGCTCCAAAACCGATGGTTTTTCCACCGATCCGTTGTTCGATCAATTTTTCCAACCCAACGAAAGCCCCTCCGCAGATGAAGAGGATGTTGGTCGTGTCAATTTGAATAAATTCCTGCTGAGGGTGTTTTCGACCTCCTTTCGGAGGAATGCTCGCAATGGTCCCTTCGATAATCTTGAGCAGGGCCTGCTGCACTCCTTCTCCTGAAACATCTCGTGTGATGGAAGGACTGTCCGATTTTTTCGAGATCTTATCGATCTCGTCAATATAGACGATCCCCTTCTGAGTCCGTTCGATATCATAATCAGCCGCCTGAAGGAGGTTGAGGATGATATTCTCCACATCCTCGCCCACATAGCCTGCCTCCGTCAGACAAGTCGCATCAGCGATCGTGAATGGTACATCGAGGATGCGCGCAAGCGTTTGGGCGAGTAGCGTTTTTCCGGATCCCGTGGGTCCGATGAGAATGATATTCGATTTCTGAAGTTCCACATCTCCTGACAAGACCCGCGAGTCAATCCGTTTATAGTGATTGTGGACAGCCACCGACAAGATCCTCTTCGCATGCTCTTGGCCGATGACGTACTCATCTAACCTCGCCTTGATCTCCATGGGTTTGGGAACGGTCAATCTTCCCGGAACGAATCGGTCCTCGGTCTCCTCGACGATGATCTCGTTACAGAGTTCGATGCATTCGTCACAGATATAGACGGTGGGGCCAGCGATGAGCTTCCTCACCTCATCTTGACTCTTTCCACAGAAAGAACAATGCAAGACGGTCCCGTAATTTCCTCCGTTCGCCTTCATCTTCTTCTCCTTGTCCGGAAACCCTCCTGAAAGCTACCCCTGAGACCGGACGGGGCGTTGGATGACCACTTCATCAATAATGCCGTATTCCTTAGCCTGGGCTCCTGTCATGTAAAAATCTCGGTCGGTATCAGCCTGGATCCTTTCCACCGTTTGAGAAGTATGCTTGACCAGAATCGCATTCAATTCTTCTCGAAGCCGAAGGATCTCCCTTGCCTGAATGTCCACATCGGAAGCCTGTCCCTGGAAACCTCCCATCGGCTGGTGGATGAGGATCCTCGAGTGGGGAAGGGCGTATCGTTTTCCCCTCTCCCCCGCCGCCAGAAGAAGAGCGGCAATGCTGGCGGCCTGCCCCATGCATAACGTAGACACCTTGGGCCGAATATATTGTATGGTATCATAGATGGCGAGCCCGGAGGTGACAATCCCTCCGGGAGAATTAATATAGAGGTGAATGTCCTTATCCGGATCTTCCGACTCCAAAAAAAGCATCTGGGCAATCACCAGATTGGCCACATCATCATCGATGGCCGTTCCCACGAAGACGATCCGCTCTTTCAAAAGCCGAGAGTAGATATCATAGGCTCGTTCGCCTCTCCCATCCCTTTCAATCACAATCGGTATTAATGTCATCGCATCTTCCCTCAAAGATAGTTTCTGCCTACCATCAGGTAGAAATGTTAGCCTTCTGAAGGAGAAAATTCAGGGTCTTATTGCTCATGATCCCTGCCTTCACCTCTGGGATTAACCCATTCTTTTCATAATATCGCTTCACCACATCGAACTTCTGATGAGTCCTTTCCGAAATCTCTCTGAGGCGATCCTCTGCCTCTTCATCGGTGACGGTAATACCTTCTTGACTCGCTATCTTCTCCAGGATCAGGAAGGTCCTGACCTGCTTCCTTGCCATCTCTCGATAATCTTCTTGGAGTTTATCCTCTGAGACGCCCAGATTCTTGAGGTCCACTCCCTGGGTGGCCAACCTCAACTTGGTGTCTGAAACGTAGGCCTTGGTCTGCTCCTCCACCAAAATTTCAGGAACCTCGAAGGAGTTCGCCTGAAGCAGTTGATCCACCATCCGATCTTTCAACTGGCGCTCTAACGCCAACTCCTTTTCTCTTTCAATCTCTCCCCTCAATTTGGCCTTCAACTCTTCCAGGGAAGAATAATCTCCCAGATCCTTTGCAAATTCATCATCCAAGAGGGGGAGGATCTTCTCTTTAATTTCTTTAATTTTAACATGGAATGAAATCGTCTTCCCGGCCCACTTCTTGTATCCGTAATCCTCGGGGAAGGACACAGCGATCTCCTTTTCCTCCTCCGGTCTCAGACCAATCACGTTCTCTTCGAAGGCCGGAATGAACCGGCCGCTTCCCACCTCCACAGTGAAATCGATCGCCTTCCCCTCCTCCAGCGGTTTGCCATCCATCGTTGCTTCATAATCGACGATGACATAATCTCCATTCTCGATGGGTCTTGCCTCCGAAATGGTTTTCAAATGGGCATGAAGTTCTTGAAGCCTTTTCAGCCGCTCCTCCACCTCTTCCTCTTTTACCTCCTCCTTCTTCCCTTCGATCTTCAATCCTAAGTATCCTTCCAATTTGATCTCAGGCTTCACTTCAATGGTGGCAGAGTATTGAAATGGTTTTCCATTCTCCAGCTCCCCAGGTTCGATCACGGGGTCAGAGACCGGATGAAAATCCTTCTCCGAAAGGACGGTTGTATAAGTATCCTGTATCAATTTCTGGAGGACCTCGGCCTTGACATAATCTTTGAAGTGCCTTTCCAAAATGCTCCTTGGGGCCTTTCCTGGGCGGAACCCCTTGATTTTGGCCTTCTTCCTCAACTCCTCAAAAAAGGAGTCGATCTCTTTTGTCACCTCCTCTCCCGGGATCTCAATATTCACCTTCTTCTTGATCGAACTGATTTCCTCAACATTGATATTCATCAAATGCCTTCCAGTCATTGTGTCATTGTGTCATTTAGTTTCTGCCTTCTACCTATTACCTAATGGCTATTGCCTTCTTTTTTGGTGCCGAGGGCGGGACTCGAACCCGCACAGTCTCTCGACCACGAGATCCTAAGTCTCGCGCGTATTCCAATTTCGCCACCCCGGCCTATTTTTTTCCTCCCCTTACTACCCAGTCGGGAAGAATCTGAAAAGTGTAGGTAAAGGTTACAAAGCCGGTTTGGGTTTGGTCTCAGGGCTAAGGCTAAGTTTTTGAGACCAATCACATAACCTTCTGACCCCACTGGCATCTTAACCATTGCCCACTGACGAATGCCTCTTATTTCCTGAGTAATTGGTGAGCCGTGCGGGAATCGAACCTGCAACCTACTGATTAAGAGTCAGTTGCTCTACCGATTGAGCTAACGGCCCACTTTGCCAAAAAGATCATTGCAAAATGGTCAATTAGCAATGAGCAATTCAACTATATTGCTAATTTTGCAATTTGCATTGTTTTTCATGTGGCGCCCTGAACTACATCGAGTTCAGGGCACTCCCAAACCTTGCATGGTTTAGGGCGCGCCCGGTCCGACTTGAACGGACGGCCTGCGGATTCGAAGTCCGACGCTCTATCCAACTGAGCTACGGGCGCTTTGGGGTGAGTGAAGGGACTCGAACCCTCGACCACTGGGGCCACAACCCAGTGCTCTATCCAACTGAGCTACACTCACCATAAACATTAAATTAAATCCCAATAACCAAATCTCAAATTCCAAATAAATTCCAATTATCCAATCTCCAAATAACCAAACCATATATTTTCATTTCTAAGATCTCGGTCATTGAAATCTGGGTTATTATTTGATTATGGGTGCTTGGAGCTTGGTTATTGTCATATAAAGGGGAAACCCCTTTTATGTCCTGGCGCGCCTGAGAGGATTCGAACCTCCGACCTACGGATTAGAAGTCCGTAGCTCTATCCAACTGAGCTACAGGCGCTTAATTTCTGACTATACGACTTTCTTGATCTTTGGTCAAGGTCAAATTGGGTTTCAAAGAAATCCCTCAGTTACGGGGTTTTTGGAGATCCGGCAGGGGTACTGGAAAAGCTTTATAGCGGTTACCTCATGGTGCACTCTACATGAGATGAATGGCTTCTAAAAGGCTGACTTAGGCGATAAGGAACGTTGCCCATAAGGTCTTCAACGATCCGCTTCATAAAGCTTTGGAAGTATTCCTGTCGGATCGACCACTTGCTCCCATAACTGAGGTATTACGTTTCAAACATCTATCTGTGAAAAAATTATCTAATTAGATATATCTCATTCAATGAATGAAATTTTGGACCTTACCTGCGTTTTTGACAATCATTGGGTTGATCGGTCAATGCATTGATGCGTAGTTGGGTAAAGGCATTATAAAAAACGTCCACGGACTCATTGGTCATTGGTTAACCGGCCATAGTCATCGTCGAAGCGCTCAATGTCATCTTCTTCCAAGTAGTCACCATTTTGAACTTCGATGATTTGAAGGGGCGCATCTGCAGGATTCTCCAGGCGATGCCTTGTCTGTTTTGGTATATAAGTGCTTTCGTTCGTCCGAACCAAGTAGGTTTGATCTTCTTTGGTGACTCTGGCTTCTCCTGCAACCACAACCCAATGCTCACTCCTTCTCTTATGAAGTTGAAGACTTAACTTAGCCTTAGGCTTGATAACGACCCTTTTAATCTTGTATCCTTGCCCCTTCTCCAATACCGTATAACTACCCCAAGGCCTTTCGACTGTTTTATGGATGAGATGTTCCTCCCGGCCACTTCGCTTCAACACCTCCACAATCTTCCTAACCTCCTGAGCCCGCTTCTTTGGAGTCACCAGGGTTGCATCCGGGGTATCCACCACGACCATGTCTTTGAGACCAAGGGTAGCAATGAGCCTTTCACCTGCAAATATAATTGAGTCTTGGCTTCCGATATCAATCGTATTTCCTCTTAGGATATTCCCTCCATCATCTTTTACAATCATTTCGTCTAAAGCGCTCCAACTTCCCAAATCAGACCACTGAAACGTAGCAGGAACCATCAAGGTTTTATGACTTCGTTCCATAATGCCATAATCGATAGAAATGTTTTCCAGACAAGAGTAACGATCTTTAAAACGGTTAAGAATGTTTGGATCGTTACGAACGTTTAGATCGCTAAAAAGGAGACCTTCGATTTCTCTCAGAGTTTTATAAAGGGACGGAAGATGTTTTTCGATTTCTGAGAGGATTTTGGAGGTCTTCCAGACGAAGATACCAGAGTTCCAGAAGTAGCTGTCATCAGACAGGTAGGTTTTTGCAGTTTCGAGGTCAGGTTTCTCGACAAAGCATTTAACTTTGAGGAGCCCCTTCACTTCAGTTTTTGAGGAACGATTTGCTTTGATATATCCATAACCAGTCTCTGGTCGGCTGGGTTTGATTCCAAAGGTAATCAGATAGTTTTTTTTCGCTCCCTGAATGGCTAATTCCAAGTCGCTCAAGAAATTTTCTTTTTCAGGGATGGCATGGTCAGAGGGCATTACAACCATCACAGATTCAGGGGAAAGACGATGGAGGTAGATAGCAGTCAGACCTATGGCAGGAGCTGTGTTTCTTCCGCTGGGTTCTTTTATAAATTGGATCTTTTCGGCTATCGATCTTAAGGACTCGATATGAAAACGGATATCCTGAGCCTTGTCTTCAGTCGTCACGATCCAGATATTCTCCGGAGGAACAAAACCATTGATTCGCTGGATGGTCTGCCGGAGGAGAGTATCTCCTCCTACGATCTGGAGCATCTGCTTAGGAGAGCTTTCCCGACTCAAGGGCCAGAAGCGAACACCAGACCCCCCAGCAAGGATGATGGCGTAAATATTGGGCCTTGGGTTATTGTGTCTACTGCGTCGCAGAGTCATGACAATATGATTGCGTCGTTGTGTAACCCAGTCATTGGGTCACTGCGTTAATCGTTAAGATCTTTAGTTCGTTAGGACCGGTTTATTGAATAAAAGAATCACTATAAAATCCCCCTCTATCCCCCTTTTTCAAAGGGGGGAAGCTCATATCTCCTCCCTTTGGTAATCTTTTTCCTGTCAAAGACAGGCAAAGGGAGGCAGGGAGGGATTTTTAAAGCGCTAAAGCATTACGAATTATTTGAGTTTTTTGGGTTTCTCGCTTTTGTAAAATTTGGAAATAAGAAAAAGAGTTAAGATCATCCCCAAAAAAAACTGTCAATTCTTAAGTTGGCCAAAGAACGAAAACAACCTATGGAGTTACAAAATGCTAAACAAGATCTCCAGTTCATATTATCCTTTTTCTCAGAAGTTTTTCAAGACCTTCATTCAAGATTTTTTCATCCTTTATGATCGACTTCATCCGATTGAGCAAAGAAGTCCGCACCTCCTCGATAGTTCAGTTCCTTATCCATTGCTTTCTGCACCGATCTCTTTCCAGCTTCACCCGATTTTTGGGGGAAAACGTCTGGTCCATGGGGGAGTCCGCAGAGACCGCTTTGGACCAGTTCTTCTCCACCTTGTGGATCAAAGCCCATTCCGTACTTCTTCTTATCGAGTAAATTAATAAAAAGGACCGGGACGCGAGGATTTGTGAGTTTTGCCGAAAGAGTAATTTAATAGGGAGAGAAAGTTCTCCCCACCTGGTGAGTTGAGAGAATTTCAGATAAACGAAAACATTACATTCTTATCTTTTCCGAATCTTCCCCAAGCATCAACTTTAACCCGTAAAGGAGTTGGGCCTTGGTAAAGGGTTTGGTCATATAATAATTGGCCCCCAGGTCGTATCCTTTGAACATATCAGAATCTTCATTTTTAGCCGTGAGAACAATGACCGGAATGTCCTTTGTTTTTGGATCTGACCTCATCTCCTTCAATACCTGCCATCCATCCTTATTCGGCATGAGGATATCGCAGATAAGGAGGTCAAAATCGTCCTTGCCCAATTGTTTCAAGGCCTCTGCTCCATCCGTGGCTTCTTTTACCTCATACCCCAATTTGCTGAGATGGATTCTTAAGAACTTCCGAATCACCTCTTCATCATCTACGATCAAGATCTTCTTTCCCATCATTCATCCCTCCTGATTGGAAATTTAATGGTAAAGGTTGTTCCTATATTCTCTTTGCTTTCGACATCGATGGTTCCCTCATATTTGGTCACAATGCGGTAGACAATATTCAAGCCGAGGCCCGTCCCTTCACCAGGGTTTTTGGTGGTGAAGAAAGGATCAAAAATTTTGTTAAGATATTTTTGAGGAATGCCCACCCCACTATCCGTCACTTTGACCTCGACCGAATCTTTTGATGATCGGGTGGAGAGGGCCAGGGTTCCCCCTTTTCCATTCATCGCCTGAAATGCATTGGTAATCAAATTGGTAAACACCTGCTGAATCTCACCGATGTTGGCCTCTATTTTTCCAATGGATTGGAATTTTGTGATCACTTCAACCGGGGTGGTTTTGATCACCAACCGCGCCATCTTTAGAGAATTTTCAAGAATCTCATTGATATCCACAAGGCTCTGTTCTTCCTTCTTTGCGATTCGAGAGTAGGACCTTAACCCTTTGGTAATTTCACCTATTCTTTGGGCACAGTTAAAGATATCCGTTAAATGACTTTTGATGTTGGATGGATCTTCCTCTTCCATGGCGATTTCTGCCATCCCGATGATTCCACTCAGAGGATTGTTGATTTCATGGGCTACCCCAGAAGCCAATGTTCCTATCCCCGCCAACTTCTCTGACTGGATCAGTTGTTCCTGAAGTCGCTGTTCATCGGTGATATCCTTTACATGTTCAATGACAGAGAGCAGATCTCCTTTCTCATCAAAAATGGGGTAGGAGAAGATCCGCAAGGTGGTGTCAACCTCAGGGACCTTCAGGATGGAGGAGGCAGGTTGTTTTGTTTCGATCGTTACCGATACCGGACACTTTTCACAGGGGATGGATCTCTAAAAGTAAGCTTCATAACATTTCTTTTCAATCAACTCATTAAAAGTAGTGTGGTAATTTTCTATGACTGCCTTATTGACGCGGAGAATCCGAAAGTCGGGACTCTGGAGGGACAGCTGATCCCTGATGCCATCGAAGATGGCTTCAAGATTCCTTTTACTTTGCCTTATTCTCTTTCCAAGCTTCCTCTGCTCTGTTAAGTCACGAAAGATCACCTGATAGAAGGACTCGTCTCCTAAATCGATTCTTTTTGTGGAAAGATCCACCTCTAATGGCGTTCCGTCTTTTTTCATTAAGGAGAAGGAATCCGTCCTCGCCTCCCCCTTTTCAAGCACCTCCTCTAAATAACCCAAGGCGTTTCCTTGCTCCACGGGTCCGAATAAATCAATAAAAGCCTTGTCAAGAAGTTCCTCTTTTTTGTATCCGGTTAGCCGTTCGACCTCTCTGTTGACATCTGCAATAAAAAATTGGGAATCTCTCAAGATGAGGATTCCATCATTGGCATTTTCAAAGAGACCTCGATACTTGTCTTCGGAGATGGTGAGTTGTTGATGTTTCTCTATGGTAAAGGTTTGAACGATGTACCCGTAGAAGGCGGTCATGATGAAGATGAAGGGGACACGAAGGGTATAACTGCCACTATTTTGCGAAATCAAAAGTCCCCAGGAATAGAGGAGAAATCCATAGAGTAGTGCCGTCACACCTCCAATCGCCATTAATAATTTAAAATTGCGACTAATCGATGCAAAGATGATGATCAGGAAAAAGACGAGATAAAAATCGCTCGTCATTTTTTCTGAAAGGTACATTCCGAATGAGACGATCCCAGTGTCAATGATGACTAACGAATAGAAGAGCTTTGGATTCCAAAACCATGCCTTCGGAAAAAAGGTGAGTAAAAGATTTGATAAGATATATCCGAAAATGAGTAGATAACTTAGATGTAGGTTCGTGACCCTACCCCTGCCAAGCAGGATAAGGTAACAGGTTACAATAATTACGGTCCATCTAAGCGCTAAGACAATTTTTTTTCTATCTTGGTTTTTTATGTTTTCCATAAAGATATTAATTCGCAATAAGCATACCAAATAGAAAAATTGAAAGGTAATACTATCCGAACAATTACTAACTATTTGGAATTTTTAAATTTATAAGAATTTCAACACCTGTTGATTTTTCTTTATTTTAGCGGAATGACGTTCGATTTTTTCCCATTGCTTGACATTTTGTCCGGAATTCTTACAAAAATAGAGAGAAGGGATTTTGAATGTGGAAAATTTATAGAAGGGGTGCCGCAGTCATTCGGCCTTAACTCTGAACTTCGAAGTCCTGTAGGGAACGGTTTCAAACCGTTCCCTACGAACTAATTACTAATATGGTCGGGGCGAGCCGATTTGAACGGCCGACCTCCTGCTCCCAAGGCAGGCGCGCTAACCAGGCTGCGCTACGCCCCGACCGCCTTGTTTAAAGGAAATGAATCACATCGTAATAACCAATTTCCAA
>Ga0315288_10009297_pt1 | contig 12385 bp, 4 predicted proteins | sample YL17G11_20_MG_FD_203454 | JGI IMG/M metagenome (GOLD analysis project Ga0315288, IMG submission 203454) | Sediment microbial communities from Yellowstone Lake, YNP, Wyoming, USA - YL17G11_20 | ecosystem: Environmental > Aquatic > Freshwater > Lake > Sediment | place: USA: Wyoming | collected...
CGGCCGGAGTTGCAGGGCTTTGATCTCGGAAAGGTAGCGCCGGGCCAGGGCTTCAATGGATGGGAAGGACGCGCCGGCCCGGCGGTTTTCCGGACGCAGGGCGTAAAAAGGCTGGGTGCGGTCCAGGCCGCGGACCAGTCCCTTGAAGGCGTGGATTTCACCGCCGGCACCGTGGATCAGGAAAAAAGGAATTCTGGTTTTGCGGCCGCGCTGCAAGCAGACGGCGACTCGGCCGGGTTCATGAGCGCTTTCTATTTGCCGGGCCAGCCCTTCAATAGTTGGGTTCATGAAAAAAGCCGGCAGGGACACTTCGGCCTTAAAAACCTTCCGGACTTTCATCAAGACCTTCACCGCGCTCAGGGAATGGCCGCCCAGATGAAAGAAGTCGTCCTTGATGCCGAGCGCGGAAAGGCCGAGGATCTCTTGCCAGATGGGCAGCAGTTTTTTTTCCGTTGTCGTCCGAGGTTTAACGCGGTCGCGCCGGAGGTCCGGGCCGGCTGCAAGCACATCGGGCAGGGCTTTTAAATCGATTTTACCGCTGGAAGTCATGGGCATTTTAGCCAGGCGTACAAAATACTGCGGAATCAGGTAATCCGGCAATTGCGCTGAAAGTTCCCGGCGCAAGCGGGGGATTGACAACTTCTGTTTGCTTTGATAGTAAGCGATCAGGATTTTTTCATGGTCCGGCCGGGTTTTGACCGCCACCATGCAATCCGTGATCAGGGCCGAAGCCCGCAGCCGGGACTCGATTTCGCCCAGTTCGATGCGATGACCCCGGACCTTGACCTGCTGGTCCAGGCGGCCCAGGAATTCAAGCCGGCCGTCGGCCGTATAACGGCCGCAATCCCCGGTCTTGTACAAGCGTTCGCCCGGCAACCAGGGATGGGCAATGAATTTTTCAGCGGTCAGCTCAGGATCGTTCAAATAGCCCTCGGCCAATCCCGCTCCGCCGATGACTATTTCCCCTTTTACGCCGATCGGCAGCAGTTGATGGTGCGGATCCAAAATTAAAGAATGAACATTAGCGATGGGCCGGCCCAGGAATACTTTATTGTCTTTTCCGATTTTATAATAATGGCTGGCCACGGTCGCCTCGGTGGGGCCGTAACCGTTGAAAATAGCGGCTTGCGGAAAAACACGCCGCATCTTGGCCAGCAGATCGCTTTTCAGTTCTTCGCCGCCGATATAGATCGTTTTGATTTTCCGGCCGGGAATCGCGTCGGGCGCGTTTTCTTCCCAATACTGGATGACGGCGTTCAAGTAGGAAGGGACGACCGAGAAAGCAGTGGCTCGGGCGGCGATAAGCCCGGCGACGGACGGGATGTCGTGGAGGTCGCGCGGAATGAGCAAGGTGCCTCCGTTCGTTAGAGCGCCGAAGATCTGCTCGATGGACGCGTCAAAGGCAATGTGGTTGAGCAGGGGAATGCGTGCATAGCCGGTGAATATGGTCCTTTTCAACCAAGCCAGGTAATTCACCACCGCCGCCTGCCGGATGCCCACGCCCTTGGGAATCCCGGTGGAACCGGAAGTATGGATGATATAGGCCAGGGAGTCCGGTTTTAGAGTCTGGTCGAGATCCGTATCTTCCAGACCGGATGTTTCCACCCCATCCGGGTCCGGGCACAGGACGGGCACGTCCGGGGTCGGGCCGATTCGTTTTTTAAGGCTTTTTTGGGTCAGCAAAAAAGAAGCGCCGGTGCTCTCCAGGATCGCCCTGATGCGCTGGTTCGGGTAGGCCGGGTCCAAGGGCACATAAGCGCTGCCGGCTTTCAAGACGGCCAATAGGGCGACGATCATTTCAGGAGAATTTTCAAACAGGAGCGCCACGCGCGATCCGTTAGCCAGGCCTTTTTGGATGAGCCAGCGGGCCCATTGATTGGCCCGACGGTTCAACTGGTAATAGGTCCAGGTTGTCTGGCCGCAAACCAGGGCCGGCTTGCCCCAGGAGCTTTTGACTTGCTGTTCAAACAGGCAATGCAGGGCCGGGGGCTTTTGTTCGGAAAGCGGGCCCGATCCTTTTCCGGCGATTTTTGCTTTCAAAAAAGGGGAAATATGCTCCTGGATCCGCTCTCTTTCCTCGGCCGGCAGGTATTTGAAGCCCCGGATGGTATGCAGGCAATGAGGGGAACCGCACAAGCATTGAAATTTGTGGGACAGGTCCCATTCGGTCGTAAAATAATTATAGGTGATTTCTTCGCCGGCCCGGATGTCCTGCAAAGCACGAAAGCACAAGGTGCGGAAATCAATATAAGCATTCGGCCGGCAAGCATGGTTGGTCACATCCAACCCCGGAATTTCCATGTGCATATGTTCGTGCAGCTGAAGACTGGTGCGGGTCGGCTTATCCATCAAGTCGAATTTTAACCGGATCAGCGCCTCGCCGGCCCGGATAGGCGCGGCCGCTTTCAGCATTTTCCAATGGTTGACTTCCTGGACCGCGATCTTCGCGGATATCCAGTGGCGGTATTTTTTTTGCTGCATTAATTCGCGGAAAAGGAGAGGGTCGGTCTGGCGATAGAGCGCTTGACCGGTTCGGGAACCGGCCGGTTTAGCGCAAGCCCGGGTCAAAGCATAAGCCGAGAGCAGGGCTTCCGTGCGGTTGAAGCGGTCCAGAAGGGTTTTTATTTCCCGGTCCGACAGGTAGTCGACGGCCTGAAGCGGCTGGTCGGGACCTTTCAAAAGTTGGCGGACCAGGCGGCCGTAATGTTCCCGCATGCGGTTGATTGTATTTTTTAAAAACAAGGCTGCCGGATATTCGAAGCGGATGCGGATACGGCCGTCCGTCTCGCCGGCAATGACGCTCAAGTCGTACTTGGCAACATGGCTGATCCATTCCGCCTCAGGCAAGCGGAGCCCGGCTAAAGACGCCTGGTCCGCTTTTGTCCCGGTCTCGGTCTGGAAGGTCACGGTCAAAAGAGAATGACCCGGCCCGCTGCGTTGCGGATTCAGATCCGCCACCATTTGATAAAAAGGGTAATCCCGGTATTGGAATGCTTCCAGGGTTTTTTGTTTGACCCGGTGTAAGCATTCACGGAAAGTCAGGTCGCCGGTCAGACGTGTGCGAATGGGCAGCATATTGACAAAGTAACCCAGCATGTTTTCCAGTTCTTTGCGGTTGCGCAAGCTGGCCGGCACGCCGACCGTGATGTCCTCCTGCCGGCCGTACCGGAAAAGCAAAACCTTAAAAACCGCCAGCAGGGTCATAAAAAGAGTCGCGTTCTGTTCCACGCCAAAAAGCCGGATCTGTTCGGTTTGCTTGCGGCCGAGCACCAGGACGGCCGAAGCGGCCGTGCGTTCGCCGCCGGCAGCCGGGGGTTCAGCATAAGACAGGTCCGGGGCTTGGTCGGCGCCCGCAAGGTTCGCGCGCCAATAATCCCGGCAGGCGCTGCCGTAAGGTGCGTTTAAGAGACGGTTGTGCCAAACGCTGTAATCCACATAGCGCAGGGACATGGGCCGGGGAGCCCGCTCCGGCCGGTTTGAGCTAAGGGCCGCATAGATCCGGAAAAGCTGATTATAAAATTCGTTTTGCGACCAGTCGTCGGTGATGAGGTGGTGCAGGGTGGTCAGGAGATAATGGAATTGCGGGCCGCATCGCACAAGGCTGATCCGGAACAAGGGACCCTTGGATAAATTAAAAGGCTTTTTGAACTCCCGCACCTGAAGGGCTTCCAACTTTTTCTTCTTGGTTTCGGCCGAGCCTAGCGCGGAGAAATCCGGCAGGGAGATCTCCGGATGGATGCCCGGAAGGATCCGCTGAACGGTTTCATGATTTTTTTCCAAAAAAACGGTACGCAAAGTCGCTTGTTGGGCGATCAGCTTTGCAAGCGCTTGAACGAATATTGTCCGGTCCAGGACCCCCCGGATCGGAAGCAAGCTCTGCTCGTTGTAAAACACGGGATCGGATTGGATTCGGCAATCCAGCCAAAGGCCTTTCTGGGCGCCGGACAATTCGTAAGTGGTCCGCGTTCCGGCGGACATAATGGGATGGACCGGCTCGGCAACAGTCGAGCCGCGACGGCCGGCGATGAATGGCTGTAGGCCGGCCACGGTCGGATTTTCAAAAAGGGCCTGGATGGGGCAGGGAATGCCGAAGACATGGTGAATCCGGGCAACCACTTGCATGGCTTTGAGGGAATCGCCGCCCAGTTCGAAGAAGTTGTCTTCGACGCCTATCCGATCCAGCCCGAGCACTTCCTGCCAGATCGCGGCCAACTTTTGTTCCGCTTCATTACCCGGTGCGCGATAGACGCGGTCCGTGGCGGAGCGGACAGCGGCGGGCGGAGGCAAGGCCTTACGGTCAACCTTGCCGTTGGGGGTCAGAGGCAGGGATTCCAGTACCACAAAAGCAGCAGGGATCATGTACTCCGGCAGGCTGCTCTTGAGATGGGTACGCAGGCCGGCTATGTCCGGACTGCTCCCATCAGAGGGAACTATGTAGGCCACTAAGCGTTTGTCCCCGGGGCTATCTTCCCGGACCAGCACTATCGCTTCCCGGATTTGAGCATAGCGGGTGAGAGCAGTCTCGATCTCGCCCAGCTCAATGCGGAAGCCCCGGATCTTGACCTGGAAGTCAATCCGGCCCAAGTATTCGATATTGCCGTCCGCTAGCCAACGGGCCAAGTCGCCGGTCTTAAATAACCGGGCATTGGGGTCAGTACTGAAGGGATCGGGAATGAACTTCTCGGCTGTAAGCTCGGGCCGATTCAAATAGCCGCGGGCCACCTGAATGCCGCCGATATGCAGCTCGCCTGAAACGCCGACCGGCACAGGTTGGTCGTGAGTGTCCAGTATGTAAATCTGCGTATTCGCTACAGGGCGGCCAATGGGGACCTTATCCGAGATTTCCATGCGGCATTCCCAGTAGATGCTGTTGATAGTAACTTCGGTGGGTCCGTATAAATTCACCAATTTAGCTTGACAGCAACCATGAAAGGCTTTCACCAGATCCGGAGCAAGCGCCTCCCCGCCACAGAATACCTTGCGGAGAGCAAGACAACGCTCCAGGCCAGGCGCAGCCACGATCATTTGAAGCAGGGTGGGCACCAGCTGAAGGATGGTGATGTCGAGGGTTTCTATGATTTGCAGTAGATAGGCAGGATCTTGATGACCTCCGGGGCGGGCCAAGATAAGCCTGGCGCCTGCCAAAAGGGGTGCGTAATACTCCCAAATAGATGCATCGAAAGAGAAAGGGGTCTTTTGTAGAACAACATCCGTTTTTATGATTGAGAAACAGGAAGCCATCCAAAGCATATGGTTGGCAATAGCCCGATGGGGGATCATGACACCCTTGGGTATTCCCGTAGATCCCGAGGTGTAAATGACATAGGCGAGGTTTGCAGGTTCTGAGAGGGACTCGGGATTGGTGTCTGGGAAGGAGATCCAAACGGTTGTATCCCGATCCAGGCAGATCACCTCCAAGGCTGAAGGCTGCGGGCTGAGGGCTGAAAGCAGAGATGACTGAGTCAGCAACACTTGGATTTCGGAATCTTCCAGCATGAACTTTAGACGCTCTTGCGGATAATTTGGATCGAGCGGCACATAGGCCCCGCCGGCCTTAAGAATAGCCAAAAGCCCGATCACCATCTCCAGCGAGCGTTCCACGCAAATACCCACGAGCGTGTCGGGTCCCACACCCAAGGTACGCAGATGATGGGCCAGTTGGTTGGCTTTGCAATTGAGCGCATCATAGGTCAAGGATTGGTCCTCAAACACCAGGGCAACGGCCGCAGGGGTTCTAATCACCTGCTCTTCGAACAACTGATGCACACAGCAGTCCTTGGGATAGTCGGCCTGGGTTTGGTTGAACTCCACCACCACCTGCCGGCGTTCAGCTTCCGACAGCACATCCAGGCTGCGCACTGCTGTATTAGGCGCTGTCTCAAGTGCTTCCACGAGCCGTTCCAGCGCAGTGTGCATGAAGCCGCACACCCGCAGGGGTTCAATCGGTGTCTGTATCTGCGCCGTAAGGCTGAAACCAATACCCAGATCATTCACCGAGATCGTGAAGGGATAATTAGTGCGCTCTTCGCCGTAAAGCCCTTCAATGCCTTCCCGCGCCTGCATTGCAGATGGGGCTTGGGCCAGGCCCTGCATGTGGCGGTAACTAAGCAGGGCCGAAAATAACGGCACAGGCGCAGGCACCCTGCTGCAGCGTTGGGCAAGGGCCAGCGAGGCATGTTCATGACGCATTAGTTCCATCAGCAGGATGTGCGTGCGCTTCACGCTTGCCTCTACTCCTTCTTCTCCTATTTGGATTTTTATGGGAAGGGTGTTGATGAACATCTCCATCACTCGATCCGCGCTTTCGCCGCCCTGCATGCGTCCGAACAAAACCGTGCCGAACACCACGTCCTCGCGTCCCGATACCCGGGCCAGCACTAGCGCCCAAGCCAGGTGGCAGATGCTGGCTGCGCTCACCTTCAGTGCTTGCACCCGTCCCCGCAGCTGTCGGGCCAGGTCAACATCGACTTCAAGGCTGGCTTCTTCAATCCCGCAACCGTCACCTTGCACATCAAGCAGTCCAAAGGGTGCTGTGGGCTCGTCCACGTCCCCAAGTAGTTCACGGAAGAACAGTTCGTGTTCTTCCCTGCTCACCCCCAGCCGGGCTTGGGCCGCAAAATTGCGGAAGGGTAAAGGTTTCGGTAATTGATCGGCTTGTCCCCGTAAATCCAATAAAGCCGCCTTGTGAGTACGCAACTCATCCAGGAGCAAGGGGTCTAGAGCGCCCTGACTGTGAAGAACTTTAAGATCACTATCATTTTTGCGTAGTTGTACTCCCTTCACGTTGAGTTTTGCTAATAATTCGTCTATTATCATATAGTTATCTCCCGCTTCGCAGAATCCTCCTGATGTTTTCTGGATTCCGGGATCAGGTTGGGCGGCACCTCGACGGCACTTGCTTGATTGCCGACAGCGGCTGCAAGCTCGGCCGGGGTGGGTGCGGTGAATAGAGCCCGTAGATCTGCGGAGATGAGGCCCGGGTCGGGCGGCTCCGGCCGAGAGGTGCCGCAGGTCGCCGGCGGGTCATCCAGGTCGACGACCCATCCGCGGTAATTTTTCAACCCATCCGCTAAACGCGCGCGGGTCAGAAGCACTGGACTGCTTGTATGCTCGAGAATGTAATCGATCCGGGCCTGCGGATAATCCGGGTCGATCGGGACATAGGCCCCGCCCGCCTTGAGAACGGCCAGCATGCCGATCACCATCTCAAAGGAGCGTTCAACCAGCAGGCCCACCGGTGTGTTCGGGCGAATATCTGCTTGCCTAAGATAAAAAGCGAGTTGATCGGCTTTGGCGTTTAATTCCAGATAGGTCAGGCGACAGTCGTCAAAAAGAAGCGCGATAGCTTGCGGTGTTTTGGCGGCTTGTCGTTCAAACAACTGGTGAATGCACAACTTCTCCGCAAAGGCTGTTTGCGCGGCATTCAACGTGTCCAGCCGTTTGAACCGGTCTTCTTTATGGCGCGTAAGCTGAAACAGGGCGATCCCCTCATCCGAGTAGCCGCAGGCTCCAGCCTGCGTCACTTACGGACTCCTGTCCGTTCTACGCAGCCTAAAGGCTGCGGCTACCATTATCGACCATAAATTGTCGATGTTTGAAAACTAAGAGCTTATTCATTTGCGCGGAGGCATTCAAAACCGCGTTGCTATAGTTCATTTCTTCCGTTTTCGGGTGTTGTACAGGAAAGAGTTTTTCCAGAGAAAGAGTCTATGTAAAGCGGCTTCACATGTCAAGGGGAAAGCGCCGGATGAGCGGCAGCCCGATCCGGCCAAATCAGGAATAAAGGTTATAAAAACCGACAAATCATGCTATAATGAAAAAAATGATCAAACTGAACGAAATGGAATTTGACCGGATTGTCAAGAAGGCGCTTAAGGGCATTCCCCCGGAAATCCGCCGGCACTTGGACAATATTCTCATTACGGTCCAAAAACAACCCTCAAGAACAATGCTTAAAGAAATGGGCCTGTCCGACGATCGGACACTCTTAGGGGTTTATTCCGGGGTTTCCCGGCTGAGGCGCAGCGCGACGCATCCGCCCCTTTTCCCCGATACGATTTTCCTTTTTCAGGAGCCGATCGAAAGCCAATGCCATACCCTTGAAGAGCTGGAGGAGCAAATCCGGGTGACGTTGGTGCACGAGGTGGCCCACGCATTGGGTATGAGCGAAAAGGAATTACAGGAATTTGGATACGGCTAACCCTGAACCGGGCGGTTCGCTTGCGGCCTTCCGCCTTAAGGAAGTTAAATCGTTCATCCCGTGCGGAACGAGGCGGCTAGACGGATTCGATTACAATTCGTTACAAAATGAAACAAAAGAGATACAGGCTCTGCCGGCTGTTTTTTAAAAATCCGCGGGATAGTCCTTCGTCGAATTAGTAGTTTGCTATATTTACCAGAATTTTTTCTAAACTTCTAAGTTTAGCGTGTCTTTCTCGTTTCCCTTTGAGAATCCGCTCATTGGTCACATGTAATCTTTGAATTTGAATACTCCAAAGATTACCTTTGATTTTTCCGGTTGGTTCAGGTATTATATTGAAATAATTATCAAATCACAAGTGCATCAAAGGACTTATATGCCCCTGATCTATATCGCTTCCACCGGGAATCATGCCGGCGCCAGCCTGATCACCTGGGCCTTGGCCCGGCGCCTGACTGAAAAGGGCCTCAAGGTCGGTTTTATCAAGCCTTTCGGCACCCGACCCGTTCAGGAATCCGACCGGTTTACCGACCCTGACGCGGTTCTTTTCAAGCAGATCCTGCACCTGCCGGAACCGCTTATCCAGATTTGTCCTTTTCCCCAACCCGAACAACTCCGCGGCAGGGTTGATGCGGATAAAATCCTGACCGATTTCAAATCCCTGACTTTAACCTTGTTGCTGAAATACGATGTGCTGCTGGTGATGGGTTCGCGCCATATCTTTTTCGATGACGCGGTTTATCCCGTTCCGGACAAGGATTTTATTTCCGGATTGAAGGCCGACACGATCTTGATCGATCGCTTTCAAAAAATCTCCAATTCCATTTATTCCATCCTTTCCGTTACCTCCCTCTTAAAAGAAAGAATAAAGAGCGTTATTCTGAATCGGGTGACTTATAACGCTTTGGAGGAAGTGAAGCAAAAAGTGTCCTCCAACCTGAAAACCAAAGGGATCCCCATCGCCGCCTTGATCCCGGACGACCCCTACCTCTCCTATCGAACCTTGGGAGAAATCAAAGAAGTCCTGGACGGTGAATTCCTGACCGGCGAGCAAAACCTGGGTCAGACCGTGGGCGGCCTGACGGTCGGAACCGGCGACCTCAAGGATGAATTACTCCTTTTCAACCGGACCTATAATAAAATCATTCTACTCAAACCTTCCAAGCCGGACAAAGAAAGTCATGAACCCCGCAAACCGCGCCCGATCGCCGGTATCCTCTTGACCAACAGCCGCCGGCCCGCCGCTCCCCTGCTCAAAGCGGCCGAAAATGCCGGCTTGCCGGTTCTGCTGGTGAAAGAAGACGCTTTTCAAGTGATGGAGCATTTACAGGTCCATCCGCCCCGCCTTTCTCCCAATGACGAAGCCAAGGTGCGTTATATGACCGGTTTTCTGGATCGGGATAATGCTCTGGAAGAGTTGATCAAAAATTTATTAAAAGCCTGACCAAATTTGTTGTCGTAAAATAGAGCCGGGTGTAACTGATCAAGCAGACAGAAGTCAGAATCCAGAAGCCAGAATTCAGAATAAAGAAACTGGCCGCTCAACTTGAGGGTTTAATGATATGTCAAAAGACCCATTATAGAGATGCACGGCTCGGTAGCGCCACATAATTTTATGACGCTACCCCGTGCGTCTCTACTGGATTCTGACTTCTGGCTGCCTATGTCATAACAAATCGTTTATGTTTTAAATATAAGTTTCTACAAACTAAAAAGGAGTTGTCCGGGCTATGGCATCCGGCAACTCCTTTTACATTGAACGCGTTTTTTTTAAACTTCCAGCCTTTTTTGCAACGCTTCCAATTCTAGGGTCAATTCCTTGGGCAAATGCGACCCAAAGACGGCAAAATGTTCCTGGATGCTGGGGATCTCGTTGCGCCATTCTTCGACATCCACTTTCAGAATTTCGTTTATGGCTTCCTGGGAAAGGTTCAGGCCTGTTAAATCAAGGGCACCATCAGCCGGGATATGGCCGATCGGTGTCATCTTGGCCTTGCCCGTGCCTGAAACCCGTTCAATAACCCATTTCAGGATACGCGAGTTCTCGCCGTAACCCGGCCACAGGAATTTGCCTTGGGCCGATTTCCGGAACCAGTTCACATAATAGATTTTGGGTAATTTGGCCGGATCGGTTCTTTTGCCGATATTGATCCAGTGCTGGAAATAATCGCCCATATGATAACCGCAAAAAGGCAGCATGGCAAAGGGGTCTCTGCGCAGTTTACCGAGCGTGCCGGCCGCGGCTGCCGTCATTTCGCTGGCCATAATGGAACCCAAGAACACGCCGTGGTTCCAGGACAAAGATTCATGCACCACCGGCACAACCGCGGAACGCCGGCCGCCGAACAGCATGGCCGAGATCCGGACGCCTTTGGGATCTTCCCAATTCGGGTCAATGACCGGACATTGCGCAGCCGGAGCGGTGAACCGGGCATTGGCATGGGCTGCCGGGGTCTTGGAAAGCGGGGTCCACTCGTTTCCGCGCCAATCCGTAAGCTTGGCAGGCAAATAATCGGTCATCTCTTCCCACCACACATCGCCGTCCGGTGTATAAGCCACATTGGTGAAAATGGAATTCTTGGTGCAGGAAAGCATGGCATTCGGGTTGGACTTCATAGATGTCCCGGGCGCGACCCCGAAAAAACCGGATTCCGGGTTGACCGCATACAAATATCCGTCTTCCCCGAATTTCATCCAGGCGATGTCGTCGCCCACGCATTCCACTTTCCAACCCGGAATAGAGGGAATCAACATAGCCAGGTTGGTTTTTCCGCAAGCACTCGGGAAAGCAGCGGCAATGTACTTTTTCTCGCCGTTCGGCGGGGTGATACCCAAGATGAGCATATGCTCTGCCAGCCAACCTTCTTCATGCGCCATGGCCGATGCGATCCTTAGTGCAAAACATTTCTTGCCGAGTAGGGCGTTGCCGCCGTAACCGGAGCCAAAAGACCAGATCATGCGGTCTTCGGGAAAATGGGTGATATACTTATTATCGGCATTGCAGGGCCAGGCTACATCTTTTTCGCCGGGGTTGAGCGGTTTGCCGACCGAATGCAGGCATTTGACGAAATCGCCCTGGTCGCCCAATACATCCAATACCGCCTGGCCCATGCGGGTCATGATACGCATATTGTTCACCACATAACCTGAATCCGTGATTTGCACGCCCACATAACTGATCTTGGAACCCAACGGCCCCATGCTGAAAGGGATCACGTACAAGGTACGGCCTTTCATGGACCCACGGTAAAGCTCGATCATGGTTTTTTTCATCTCCGCCGGATCACGCCAGTTGTTGGTCGGACCGGCTTCTTCCTGTTTCTTGCTGCAAATATAAGTCCGGTCCTCAACGCGGGCCACATCGCCGGGGTCCGACTTAACCCAAAAACAATTGGGCCTTTTAGCTGGATTTAAAGGGACATAAGTGCCGTTTTTTACTGCTTGTTGAGCGATATCGTCATATTCCTTTTGGCTGCCGTCGCACCAATGAATGGCGTCCGGCCGGCAGAGGTCGGCGATTTCTTGCACCCAGTTCTGAAGCTTCTTGTTTTTGGTCATTTTATCCTCCGGTCAAAAAATGATTTTAGATCAGAAAGTGATGTATTTACGGCTCGATTTAATAAATATGGGATATTTTTTCCATTTTTTTAAATGAACAATGCCCGCTTAAAACAGAAAAACAATTTATAGAAAACCCAAGCAAACATGTCAAGAGACTTCCATGCTGAACATTGGACTGAATTTACTTGCCTTCTCATAAAAAACAAATGAATTCAATGCGTTATGGGCATGATTTGTGATTTAAAAAATTATCAAAATCTTGATTTATCGAGAGTACCCAGTTCGTGATTATAGCACGATATGCTGCGTTTTGTTGTTTTGCTATACAATATACGGCCGTATTATTAGGAGCGCGGTACTCTTGCGTTGATTTTGCTAATGCGGATAGGCTGTAAATCGTCCTCTAACGGAACTATTTTCCAGGATAAAATGATCACCGGATGAATAACGATGGATGAACCGGAATAGGCGCTTATCTCAAAAAAATCGACAATTTGTTGTTGATAGATTTATTACCTCATGCACTGTATTGTCATTCCGGCGTAGAGCTTGCCCCGGACTTGATCCGGGGCCGGAATCCACCATAAACAACGCCCAAAAACCTGGATTCCGGCTAACAGCATA
>Ga0315288_10009303_pt1 | contig 12382 bp, 13 predicted proteins | sample YL17G11_20_MG_FD_203454 | JGI IMG/M metagenome (GOLD analysis project Ga0315288, IMG submission 203454) | Sediment microbial communities from Yellowstone Lake, YNP, Wyoming, USA - YL17G11_20 | ecosystem: Environmental > Aquatic > Freshwater > Lake > Sediment | place: USA: Wyoming | collected...
CGCACGTCGGCCACCGCCAGACCGACGATGGTCAGGGCCAGCGCGCCGCCCACGAGCCACGGCCAATGGCGCACGGCCCAGGGCTTCGCCTGCTCGGCCGCCCAGTCCGACGCGCTCCCGATGGCCTCGGGCACCGAGGTCTTCGGGACCATCTCGGCATCGCCGAGCCCCGAGGCCTCAGCGACGAGCGCGTCGGCCACGGGATCCGCGCCGTCGGCGTACGGCCCGTCGATGTGGCGAAACAGGCCGCCCGCGCTGTTGTAGTAGCGACTGCCGTCCATTCGTCACCTCACCAGCAGGCAGATGCCTGCGCCGCGCTACCCGTGGCTGTGGAAGCGGCCGGTCGACGCCCGGTAGTGCCCACTCTTGCGCCCGGACGGGAACTGGTACTTCGTCGTCCGTCCGCCGTGGCCCAGGCCCAGGGCGCACGGGCAGCCGAGGTCGCCGAGCTCGCCCGTGGGCTTGTCCTCCTGCGACTTCTGCCACAGGTACCAGCCGCCAATCGACCCGCCGACGACCACCACGCCGCCGGCAACGACCCACGGCCAGTTCCTCTTCAGCCAGCCGCCGAATCCGAGGCCCTTGGCTTCCGCGTACGCCTGCCCGATCACCGTCATCTCGGCCAAGGTGAACGTGTGCGTCTGCGGGACCTCGACGAACGACCGCTGCAGCAGCGCCGTCGCCTCGACCGCGCTCTTGGGCGCCGCGTAGCCCTTCGACGCCCAGTACAGGTCGAGCTGCGCGACGGTGTTCACGTCGAACACGGTCGTCAGCGCGCCCGGGTAGAAGCCGACGTTGAACATCGCCTGCTGCAAGTAGCCGACCAATCCCGAAGTGAGTTGCGTCATAAGTTCCTCTCTTCCTTTCCGCGCCCGCAGGCGCTATCTCGCCGTCCTACGCGACCACACGACAGCCGTCGCCGCAGCCGCCGCGAGCAGCACCACGCCGCCCCACAGCCACGGACTCTTGTACCAGACGGCCGACCCGACCTTGAACGAGCCGCCCGCGTCACCGATCAGCGGCTCGACCGTCTCCTCGCTCACCGTGCCGCTCGTGTCGAGTGCCAGCTTGTCGGACGGCGCGGCGGGACCCGTGCCCGGCGTCGGCATCTGCTCGCCCGTAGCGACCATCCGCGCCGTGATGTCCTCCACTCCCTCGCCTGGCGTGATGGTCAAGCCGAAGATCAGGTCCTGTTCGCGAGCGTTCAAATACATCTTCGCTTCTCCCTCTACCCGCGTCGCCGCAGGTGACGCCACGCCGCATACCCGCCGCCGACGACCACGATGCCGCCACCCACCGCGAGCGCGATCTTCGTGCCGCGGCCCATGCCGGACTCGCTGCGCTTGATCACGGTACCCGGAGCCAGTCGCCGCACGACGTCCATCGTCTTCACCCTCATGCACATACCTTGGGGCGAACAGCCAACTCCTGCGCCCCGACGCTGCACCTCGGTTCCCGGCGATGCCTGGACCTCAGGCGACGGATCCGGGATCCGGAACGTCTTTTTCCACGGCTCGTCGGACATGAGGCGGATCAACTCCTGGAAGTCGACGTACTGGTCGCTCCCCTCGTGGTTGTAGAGCTTGAGCCCGCCGAGGATCGCGTTCCCCTCGTCGGGCCGCACGACGACGACCTCGATCGGGTGCCGCCCGGCAGCCCCGCCGACGCCGGTCGAGAATGCGCCGCCGTCGAACGTGCCGAGGGTCTCCCCCATGATCACCCGCTTGCGGCGCAGCGCCGTGTCGAGATGCACGCCGTAGGGCACCGTACCGCCGAGGTACATCGAGGTGACCATCGCCGCGGTGTAGCCGCGCCAGAACCAGCCGGCGCCGATCCATCCCTCGCCGATGTGGTACGGGACATCCCGATCCGACGGGCTCGCCTTCTTGCGGAACGGCTTCGTGTCCGACGTCCTGTGCTGGTCCGCGCCGAGGAATCTCGTGAACGTCTCGCCAGGATCCGGCTGGCACCAGAGGAAGTTCGCCCCGCCCCAGTGCGAATCACGCGGCTGGAGCCCGAGAACCGTGTACATCTCCCTGCGGCTGAAGACGTCGATGGCCATCGTCGGCTGCGCCGGCGGCATGAGCGCATCGCGGTCGATGATGTCGAGCAGCCGGCGCATCGGCTTCGACGGGCCGCCGCCGGACGGCTCCTGCACCATCACCTCGCCCGTGTAGCGGTCGATGGTCGTGAACCAGCCCATCTCGGCCGCGACCTGCTGGACGAGCTTTCCGCTGGACTCGGCCTCGCGGTACACGTCGCTGTCGAAAAACTTCCCGTCCTTCGCCACGAGCCACATGCCGAGAGCAGTCCAGGCCTCGGTGTTGTACTGCCAGACCCGCGGCCCGGACTTGTCCACGCACGGCTTGGCCTCGGGAAGCGGATCCGGGTTCTCGTTGCCGAGCAGCATCGCGAGGAGAGTGATGAACGCGCCGACGGCCGCGATGATGGTTCCGGCCGGCACAGCCGCCGAAATCCCGCCGAGCACGCCGCCGATGACGCCTATCGTCGTTCCGACGATCGAGACGTAGCCGGAAACCGATCCGCTCTGACCGGCTCCGATCCAGCCGTTGACGACTCCGCTGAGCCTCTGGACGTTCTCCTTGGTGAGCCAGGAGGCGGCGCCTGCGCCGAGCGTCTGCTCGACGAGTTGCCTGAGCCCGCCCTCGCCTCCGGCTGCCGCATCGCCGACGATGTCCCGCAGGGCCGCACCCCAGTCCCCGGCATAGAGGTTCCGCGCCCCATCGGCCAAGGTGCGCAGCGACCCGACCGTTGCTCCCTGATCGTTGAACGTCGCGGCGATGTTCTGGAAGTTCACCTGCTTCAGGATCTCATCGATGTTCGCACCCCTGAAGTCGGTGTAGATCCGCGACAGCTCACTCCCGCTGTTGTTCACGAAATCCTGCCACGTCGCGTCAATCCCGAGGGTCCCGGCGATCTCCCCCATGCGCTGCGCGACGAGCGTGCCGCCGAGCGCCTGCTGCGCCGCCGTCGTGATGTGCGCGGCATCTATCTCCTGGTTGGCTGCGAGCAGGGCATTCCCGGCGCTGTGGAGGTAGCTCGTGAGCGCGTCGTCGGACGCCCCGAACCCGGCGATGCCGTCGAGCGGGATGAAACCGCGGAGGTTTTTCGCGATGGGCAACAGGATGCGCTGCGGCGCCACGCTCAGGCCCTGGAGCCGGGCCACGATGCGCCGCCTCCCGTCCTCGAGGATCCGCGCATCGCTTGCGGAGAGTGTCCGCTGCTTCACGGGCTTGCGCGCGCGGAGCGTCGGCACGATGGACCCGACCGGGATGGAGCGGCGAACGACCAGCTGAGGCTGCGCCGCAGCGCCGAACCCCGAAGGCCCGTCGAGACCAGCCAGCCCGTCCCAGTCGTCTCCGACGCGGAAGTAGCCCACCTAGTGCCTCCGTCTCGACGCGGCGACCGCGATGCCACCGCCGACGACGACCACCACGCCTCCAACGATCAGCCACGTTGACGTCCGCTTGTACCAGGGCTTCGCTGCCGCGTCCGTCTTCTCCCCGAGGGCGACGCAGTTCACGCCGTCGGACGAGAGGACGAAACCCTCTGGACAGGTGAAGCCTCCGTCCCCGCCGCCGTCGCCCGGAATGGGCAGGCACGCCGCCGTCACGAGGTCTCGGACGAAGCCCTCGTCGCACGGCACGCCGCCCCCGCCGCCCCCGCCCCCGCCGCCCCCGCCACCGGACGCCTCGGACGCGAGAGGGATCACCACGCCATCCGTCGTCGACCCCTTGACCGCCGGAACGCCCGTGGCCGTGGCCCCGACGTAGCCCGCCGCCGTGACCGCGACATCCACGGTGCCCGCTGCCGCCGGCTTGACGTCCGCTGAAAAATTGCCGTCCGAACTGGTGACGGCCGATGCCACCATGCCCATACGGGCGCCGGCCGCACCGCCAGGCGGGGTGACGGTAACCGCGGCACCCGCGACGCCAGCGCCAGCCGCGTTGACCACCTTGCCCTTGATCGTCGCCGTCGTGGCGACCGCGACGCGCGGCATCGCCTTCTTTTCCCTGACCTTCGCCACGAGCAGGGCGGGAGCCGACGACACGCCTCCCGTGCCCGCCGGGCACCGCCCATCAGCCAGAGGACCTACATCTGAAGCAGGCGGGAGGGTTGTCCCCGTCACCGGATCTACACCTCCCGAAGGCGTGTTGGATGGACACAAGCAGAAACGTCCGGCGAGTCCGGCCCTGGCCTCCTCAACAACAAAACCGCCTCCGTCTGCGGCTGGACGGGCGTAGCCTTCCAGGATCAAGTTCACGATCTCGTTTGCAACCCACGCCTCGGGTATCTCGTGATCCCTGTACGTCCCGGCGTACGAATGACGGGCTCTGGCCGCTGTACGCATCGCCGTCATGTTGATCGGTGCACCGTGCGCAGCCGCCTGTCCCACGATCCAGTTCTGAATACGCATCTTGGTACTGGCGTCGAGACCATCCCACCAGTCGCCTGCGGCTCCGAACGACCCGAACACCTGCTCCGGATTCGCGTACGTGTACATCAACGCCCCCTTCCGCGGCGCGCCACGGCGACGGCGATGCCGCCGCCGACGATCAACACGCCGCCGACGACGAGCCAGGTGCTCGTCCGCTTGTACCAGGACTTCGCCACGACCAGGCCGTTGCCCTGATCTCCCGGACCCCCCGCCGTCCCCACCACGATCGATCCGGCGTCCACCTCACCGCCCGACGTGAGCGGCACGGTGACATGCACGGGTGCATAGCCCTTCGCGGAGACGTAGACATGCGTCACGGTGGTCGGCGTCGTCGTCACGGCGAACGCGCCGGTGGCGTCCGTGCGCGTGGCCACGGGGTTTCGCAGGCTGCCCACGCGGATCTCGGCACCGAAGACCGGGGCGCCGCCAGCGTCCACCACGCGGCCCGTGATGCGACCAGGCGCAGGCCCACTTGGACGGTACATCTCACGAGGCCTCGCCACGAGGATCTGCGGCGCGGTTGGCCCCGCGACGGCCTGCGGGCAGATCGCCGATGGGTCGATGCGACTCTCCTGATACACCGCCTCGCCGATCATCGTGCCGGACGGGTCGTAGAGCGGCTGCAGGTACCCGGGGCACACCACGCCGACGACGTTCCCCGACTCGTTGACGAGCGTGTGCCCGCCGCCCTCTGCCGCCGAGCGGTCGCGCCCGCGGCCGTACATCGTCTGGTAGGCCTCGGTGGATGCGACGCCGAGCATCTGCTGCGCCTTCTGCTGGACGTAGGTCCATGCGGTGCCGCCGGTGATCAGATTGACCGCACCGCAGACCTGCGATGCGGTGGAGGATGGGACGCCGAGGAACGCGAGGGCCGATGCGCAGTCCATGGACTGGAGCGCCGTCAGCGCGGCCTGCGAGTCCGGCATCGAGAGCACGTAGCCCTGGATCGCGTTCCAGATGCAGTCGCCGATGGCCTGCGCGCCGCCGAGCACCGATCCGGCGCACGGGATCAGGGCCGACGCGATGTCCTCGGCCGTCGACCCGAGTTCGCCGAAGGTCCCGGCGTTCGGGTCGGTCAGCACGTCGCGACCGGAGCGGACGTTCATGTACATGGCTGCACCTCCGTCGCCTGAGCCCGGCGGGTGCCGGGACTGTCGGCGGGCACGGCATGGTTGAACGACGAGCGCGCGGTCTGTCCGCGCATGGGAAGGGAGCGAACGAAACGGGGAGCAGCGGCAGCCCGAAGGCCGCCATGCCCGCGCAGGTCAAGCGCAGGCGATGTGCCGCGCCCGCCGACAATCTTGAACGGAGCCAAGTGACTCCGGGAATTCTCCATCGAGGCCCTCCGTCTCCGCATGCGGAGACAACTCAACCAGCACCACGAGCCGCGCTGGCGGTCGGGCCTCCATAGGCAGGATAAGCCTACATCGTTGCCGCTGTGGTTGTCAAGACGACATTCGCTTGACGGTGAAGTCCGGGCGTGCCACCATCATGGCATGGCGACCAGACGACCGAAGACGGAGCCGATCCTCACGCACGACCGCTTCGCGCGCATGAAGCCGGGGAGGTATGGCGAACTCTGCTGGGCCACTGGCGGCGGATGGACCCGGTGTATGCCGGAGTGCGTGGATCTGCTGTCGCCCGTGGACCTCGGCGACGTCCTGCGCCGGCTCAGGCACGAGGCGCGTTGCGGCGCGGCGACGGACATCTCCCTCGCCTGGATGGGCAGGCGCTACACGGTCCGCCCGAAGGACGTAGAGCGGTTCGCGAAGATCCTGCCGCGGATGGTCGCGCGGGCGCGGTGAGCGCGAGTCGCATGTTCGACTCGAGCCTGCGACCGATCCTGCACTCCCATATCGTGATCACTTGAGGCAAGTCTGCTTCCTGCGGCTTTCCTCGGACGTCCGCGCAGCATCATCGATGCGGCGGCCGATCCAGGCCATCACGGGCACGGCCATGGAGTTACCGATGGCCTTGTACCTCGATCCGTCCGACGCATTTCCGATGGGCGGTCCGACGACGACCTCCTCGATCCCTGCCTCCTTCGCGACGGCGAGGCACGGGCCGCACGCGTAGGTATGGCCCTCGACGTACAGTCGGCCGCCTCGCGCGAACTCCCCTGCCGCTTTCAGCGCGTTCACCTCCGCATGCGCGTGCTGCGCGCAGACCGTGCGGCACAGTTCGTATCCCTCGCCGCTCGGCATCCCGGCCCTCGGGCATTCCTTCTGCGGGCTCATGCACCAGTTGGTGGCCTGGTACCGCTTCCCGGACGGCGACACCACGGTCGCCGTCACGACCTGCTTCGCGCACGGCCCGGCGATCAGCGGATCGACGCTCTTGGCCCTGCGCGAGACGAGGGTCCAGTCGTCCGGGAAGCCCTGGAGCCTGCAGCACTCCCTCGGCGTCAGCCTGCGGATCGCATAGGACGAGGCTTGCGTCGGGGCGAGGACGTGTTCCTTGTCGCCGCCTCCGGAGGAGGAGCGTAGGGAGTTCGCCTGATCGCCTCCGAGTTCTGCGGTACCGCCGCCCTCGCGGCCACGCAGGGCGACCGACTGCGCCCCGTCCATCGGTGCCGCCACGCTGTTCGTCGGCCTCGAGCGCAGGGACGGGATCGCATCCTCCACGATGCCGAACCCCGCGCGCTCCGCGGCGGACCCGTCCCCCTCCCCACTGCGGTCCACGGCGTCGGACGAGATGCCGTAGGCGGTCGCTATCGCGCCGGAGTGGGCGTTCCCTTGCCCGAGGCACGGCGAGACGTCGCCGCTGATCGGATCCTGTGTTGCATGGAACGCGATCGGGGCTCCTGCACCGCCGCCGTCCGTCGCGGCCACGGGCTGCGCCACGTCCGATGGCGTGAAGCCGTCCTGTCCCGCCGCGCGGAACGCCACGGCGGATTGTGCGTGCCCATCGGTCGCGATGGTCGGGATCGTCTCCTCCTCGACGGTGACCATTTCGGTGTGCTCGCTCTTCCTCCCGTCTGGCCGCCCCTTGTTGCAGTGGAGGAAGGCCACCGCCGGAGGCGCCCCGGCGTTCGCGTGGCTCGAGTCGTGGCCAGCGGCGCGAAGCGTCGGAGCGACGTCGCCAGCGTCCGCACCGTAGTCCTTCGACGAGAAGGCGACGAGGTGCTCGTGCGACTCCTGCGATCTGGCCCTCAGCGCGCTAACGCCCTCCGACCAGAACCCCTTGCCGGTGGTCGAGGCGACCAGCGCGCCAGACTCCGCATCCTGCTGCGTCGCGCTCCCTGCGGCCTTCCCGCCAGCGCACAGCGACGGTGCCTTCTCGGCCACGAACGTATCGGTGCAGTCGCTATCCACCCCGCGGGCCTGATCACGAGAACGCAATGCAGACGCGACGAACGTCTCGCTCTCGAAGTCAAGCCGCCCCGTCCCGCCGTGCGCGTTCTGCGCCGTCGCTACGTCGAGTTCCCCTCCGGTCCGGTTTCCTCCGAAGCAGGCGACGACGGGGTCCTGTCCTCTACTCTCCCCCCCCCGTTCGACGCCCCGGCCACTTGCTCCAAGGCACGGCGCAACATCGCGGGCAGGTCCTTGCCCCGACGCTCGGCGCGTCGGAGGATCCCCGAGCACGCCCGCGGACTCAAGCAGAATTTCGCTGCAACGCGCGTCTCCAGCACGTCCGCTAACGACGAACACGCGCCTCCTTCGCTGGGCCACTCCGTACCACTGGGCGTCGAGTATTCTCCACGAAGCTGCGCGAAGAGGTCCGAGAGCAAGACCTGCTCCGGTCCATCGTCCCTTGGCTCCGGCCTTCCGATCGTCCAGACCCGGACCTCCCCCTCCCGGAACGATGGCGGCATCCGCTCCCACCAGTCCGGCGAGGAAGCAGCCGAAGGGGTTGTCGGGGTGGTTGAGCACTCCGGGAACATTTTCCCAGACGACAAATTCCGGATCGATCCCATTCACCACCTCCACGAAGCGCAGCGTCAGGTTCCCGCGGTCGTCGTGCAGACCCTTCCGCAGGCCCGCGACCGAGAACGACTGGCAGTTGTGGACGACGACTCCGTCCACCGTGTAACTCTCGTCCTCCTCGACCTCGAGGTTGTGGACGCGGACCGAGGATCTGCCCGGAAGGACCTTCCTCACGCAGCCGTAGCGCATGCCGTCCAGTTCCACCGAACTCCTCGCGCTGCGGTATGCCATGACGTGGTACTGCGGCCGCTCGTTGACCACGCGACCCTCGATGACAGCGTGCTTCCGTCTCGGCACGTGGCGAGAAACGGAGACGGATCGCCCGAGCGAATGCCAGAGCATCTTCAGCCCGTAGGCCAGACGCCTGGACACCGTCGTCGCGCTGTATCCGTTCTCCTGCTCCGATCCGTCCGTGGCCATGTACCCGTCCAGCACGGATCTGCGGACGTCCTCCGGCTGTCCGAGCAGCCATGCGGGAACCGTCTTCCCTGCGGCGTACTTCCCGAAGTGCACCTCCACCCATCGGCGAAAGGCGAGGCTTCCGGTGACGAATCGGACGGCGGTGCGCTGCGGAACCCTCGTCCATGTCAGGCCCGTCTCGGCGAGCGACGACTCCATCGCGTCGGCCTTGTGCGGCCCGGCGCAGATGATGACATTCCCGTTCTCCTGGCCCTCCGGCCTTCCGCTTCGCTGGCCGGCGCGCGTCCAGCCGTTGCCGACGTACGCTCCGATCATCCACCAGAAGGCGCGGCTCAGTTCCGGGACGATGCGCTCCCCGGGCTCCTTCGTGATCGGCGGCACCCCGCACGGAGGGAACGAGGCCGGCTGCGCCCAGAAGCGGTGGAACATCTTCTCGGCCGGGGTCCACTCTGGCTCGGACCACTCTCGGTGAGGATGTGCCTTCCCGTCCTCGTCGCGTTCCCAACCGGCCCTGCGGAAGGACCGCGAGAGGATCGGATGCTCGCGCGTTGCCTCGAGGCCCTCATGGCCCTGCCCCTTCACGACTACGGTAGATGCCTTCCTCGATCCGACCCTGCGGACTCGTCGGTATCTGCCCGCGTGTGTCAGCACCTCGTCCCCGACGACCACGCCATCGATCGGGACGAGCCCTCGGCGGCAGAGGACGAGCGCGCCGTCCGGGAAACACGGCGAGCCTCCCACGATCAGATCGATCCTCCCGAGGGCCTTCGCGCGCTCCACGAAGTCCTCGGCGGTCACGTCGCCGAGGTTCGGCACGGACGGGAACCTCTGCTCGAGCAGGTCGCAGCAGAACGGGTCGACCTCGCTGAACGCGACGGGCTCCCATCCGAGCGGCCTCCACGCCACGGAGGCCGCCTCTATCCCGGAGAACAGGCTCAAGTACCGCATCGCCGCTACTCTTCCGTCACGGGAATGGTTCGCACAAGATCGATCAGCGCCTCGCGTTCCACAGGGCCCATCCTGCGCCTGCCCTTGTCGTCCCCCATCTTCCTGAACACGTCGACGGCGAACCTGACGAGCTGCCTCGCGTCGCAGAAGTGCAGGCCGCATGTCCTCTCGTCGCGCGGCGCGTCGCCGTCGTGGAAGACCTCCACGTCGAAGCATCCGGGTTCTCCGAAGTCCCCGTCGTCCGACTTCTCCGACGTCGGGAAGGAGACGACGCACGGGGAACAGTGGCCCCCGATCTGCGGCATCCATGTCGCGAACGCTGCGCGGTTCTCGTTCGGCGGGGAGACGTCCGCGAGGGCCTTGCACTCGTCGCCTGTCGGTCGTCGCTCTGGCCACATGTCGATCCTCCTACCGGGACGCTGCTTCCGACGCAAGGCCATCGTGCCACGGACCAGGGGCGCAGTCAAGTAATCCACGACGATGGAGCACTTGCCATCGCCCTCGACGGCGACGAGGTCCGGTTCGAAGGGAGGTGGGCGAGGATGCGGCGTCTTCGGCACCACGGACTCAGCCCTTGCCCGTCCCGCCGATGCCCAGCCCGCCCTCGGACAGATCGCCGCCGATGGGCCGCGGCGCCCACAGGGAGCAGAAGTCATCGAGCCGCTTCCACGCCGGCAGCCGCGTCATCATCACGACCGTCCCCGCCTTCCCGGTCCGCGGGTCGACCATGCTGCCCTTCCCCTGCTGCGGGAGCCATGTGAGCGGCAGGCCCCGGCACTCGACGGGCCACGCGGCGTCTGCCATGTTCGCGTCGTCGAGCGGATTCGCCCAACGGCAGGTGGCGCAGAAACCAAGGGGCATCGCATCCTGATTGGTCTTCATCTTCCTTCCTCCACCAGCGACCACGTCGCGCGCAGTCGCCTCAGCGCGCACTCCGACCTACCGTCGTCGTGCCACCAAACGATAGCGTACCACTCGCCGTCCTCAAGCGAGATGTCGCCGCACGAATAGGACGCCTCGAGGTCCTGCTCGACGCTGAGGATCACGGCCTCGGCGTCGGGCCACGACCCTTCCTTGCCAGACGACTCGTTCGCGTCGGACTCCTCGGGCGCAGGCATCTTCGGGCCCCTCGTCTCGTCGTCGATCTCGGCGCTCCACGCGGACCAGCGTACGATCAAGACGCGCCTCCTTCCTTCGTCCCGGCCAACCCGGCCAGCAGGCCGAGCTGCTGCGACGGGGACGCGGTAGCCGCCGCGACGTCACCGAGGCGTTCGCTCTCTGTGGCGATGCGGCGGTTGGCCAACTCGACAGACGTCGGGTCGGAGTCGAAGCTGATCGACCTGCGCCCGGTACGCAACGAAGCGCAGGCGACCCATCCCGATCCGGCGAACGGGTCGCAGACGACCGCGCCGGGCTCCGTGTACGAACGAAGGATCCACTCGGCGAGTGGGACGGGCTTCTCGCTGGCGTGCTCGCGGAACCTAGCGTGGACCATTCTGAACGGCAGAACCGTCGTCGGGTACTTCCATCCGCTTCTGTCGCAGCGGATGACCTTCTCGGCACCGTAGGTCGTACCGCGCCGCTTGGTTCCAGGGGCCGACGGTCCGACGCTGTGGTTGCGACGCGACGGATCGAACTCCATCTGTGGAAACCACGGCGGCGTCTCACTGCAGAGCACGACGAGGAAGAGATGCGCCACCATCGGGCGGATCTTCGCGTTCAGGTGCCCGGTCGGCAGGTTATGCGGGCAGACGATCTCGTAGCGGAACTCATCGGGTGCAGCCGCGCGCATCGCGCAGGCCGTCCTGAAATCCACGAGCGCGACGATGGGCGCCGCCGGACGGAGGACCCGCCACGCCTCGGGAAAGAACGATGGCCAGGAGACGGGCTTATCCCACTCGTTCTGCGTCGAGCCGTAGGGAGGATCAGTCGCGATCAGATCGAGCGACGCGTCGGGCACCTGACGCAGGGCATCGACGGCGTCGGCGAGGTGGACGCGCCCGATCTTCCATGGGCCGAGCGACGGCATCAGTCCTTCATCCTCCACGCCGCCTCGATGGTCGCCCACGCGAACAGGCAGAACCACCCCATGCCGCAGAGGCCGGCGAGCAGGATCCCGGTGGCCTTCGCGTTTGGCTCGTCGATCCCGATGGCCTGCGCGCCGTGCATCACGCCGAGGAAAGTTCCGCCGATCAGGAGCAGCAGCACCGCCAGAAGCACTACCGACAGCGCGGCCAGCTTCAGCGGGCGCATCATGGCGTCGGCCTCACATCCGCGTACGCCGTGTCGCGCAGCAGTTCCTCGTCCTCATGCAGGTGCCCCGGATTTCCGTCCTCGTCCTCGGGCTTCTGCTCCCAGTACCGGAAGCCCCTCGGCGGTCGCTGCTCGGACTTCTGCTCGGCCGCCGAGCGGTCCGCCGCGATCTTCGCGAGGCACAGGGGACACGGGATCGCGCGGTGGCCCTGCTCGTACAACTCGACGACCCGCTCCTTCGGCAGCGGCGGCGGCACGAGGCACCAGTCGCGGCGCCAGAGGCGGGCGCGGCGGCCGTGGACGTGGGTGCCGCAGACCGCGCGCTTCGAGGACTCCCAGCGGTAGTGGATCAGCGTCAATTGGCACCTCCGTCCTC
>Ga0315288_10009306_pt1 | contig 12380 bp, 11 predicted proteins | sample YL17G11_20_MG_FD_203454 | JGI IMG/M metagenome (GOLD analysis project Ga0315288, IMG submission 203454) | Sediment microbial communities from Yellowstone Lake, YNP, Wyoming, USA - YL17G11_20 | ecosystem: Environmental > Aquatic > Freshwater > Lake > Sediment | place: USA: Wyoming | collected...
CGATTGGCGAAGCTTGTGCCGTTTGCGCTTGGGCATGGAGATTGCGAAAGTCGTGCTGCCCACCCGGCGAACTTTCCATTCGCCGCTCGGGGGCGGGTTGGTTCCTGGTTCCATCATGCCTCCACGAAGTCTTCCTGGTCTTGAGTGTCAGAAGGATTATAGCAGCATCGTGGCGGTCGTAACCTCTCCGCCTCTATGGGATGACCTAGAAAGCTGGAGTGGCGGATAGAAGCGAATACGGGCAAGTGGCGTGTTTTCAACGTGGACTTTACAGGCAAGGACTGAGTAGTTAGACCAAGCGCGCACATGTCTATTAGGAGGGTCTTTAAGATTCAATAAGTTAGAGAGCGGAGGGGGCGACAACTACGCGGAAATCGTGGACATTTGGTTATTTGGTCTAACTACCTGAAATTAAAGAGGAAATTCGTGGACATGCACTAAAATAGGGCAGAAAATTCGTGGACACAATTTTGAGAAAGAGTAAGGGAAGAGCGAAATCATAACCGAAACAGTAGACGGGATCGACGACACTTTATGGTATCGGGATGAGCATCGGAAATCGTCATACTAAAGGCAGGCGAAACATCTATGCGAAAAGGGATGCCAAAGAGGGTATCAGAACGCACGACCAAAAGGGGAGGCGAAATGCGATGTCGAAAAACGTAGCGAAAAGTGGGGTTGGGACCGCCCATTGCTTTCCATCGCGGGCGGTCCCGCCCACGGGCTTGCCGTCACGCCACGTCGCCTAATAAACGGCCCGAGCGAGAGTTGGCAGCCTTCGGGTGAGATCCCCTGTACCTTCGCATATCCCTGCAGGCGTTCATCCGAGAGGCATCGATTTCGTTCCAACCTTCATAGAGGATGGAAGCCAACCAATGAAGGATCGGCGCCACCCCGTTGGCGCCGTTGCAATATTTGATATCCCCGTCCTTTGTGTGCAGGAGGATGTCCTCCAGGACATCGTCCTGATTGAGTGCCTGCCCTAGAAACAGGAGAACAGGGATCGCGTCAATTATGGCGCTCTCAGCCGACTTCACGCACTTTTCCAACGACCGCTCAAGGAGATCGATTAGTTCATCTTTGGACAGAGCGCGCTTCCGCGATTCAGCGCTGCCAGTGTTCGTGTTGGGTAGTGGGTCAGGCATCCGACCCTTCTGTGCTATTTTAGCTCCAGCTTTCATCTGGCACCTCCAGTGTCAGTTGCGAGTTAGGGGCGGTTTCGCTGGACTAGAGCGTTCCGCCCCGCCTTACAAAAATTAATTACATCTTACCGTTGCCGCCGCAGCTTCAAGTGCGCTCGTCGAGACCCGTTTCGAGCGCTCGACCTGGGCGGTCATCTTGAACACGCGCCGCGCGGAGATGTATGTCGAGCCTTCCCGGTAGTCTTTGACTCGCGCGCCTTCGATGACCGCGCGCAGGCCCGCCTCTGACACGTCGCCCAACTCGCCGCGCACGATCCGCTCGACTTCCGACGAGGAAAGCCCCGGCAGGCGCTTGTGGTAGTCTATGCGGCTAAACCATTGCTCAAGGGGCCCGCCACGCTTCGCCATGAAGATGTCTTCGAGGTTATCGTGGCCGGCCAGAATCATCCCCACGCCCGCGCGGTCGATGATTTCTCTCAAAACTTCCAAGCTATCGACACGCTTGCCGAGATGATGCGCCTCGTCGATGATGATGGTGGCGGGGCGCTGGCGCTGTTCGAGCGTGTAAAGCAGATTCGTCAACACCGTGTAGCGGTCGCCAGAGACCGAAGCGCCCAGGCCCCGGCCGATTTCTTTGAGGATGTGAAGCGGCGCCATGCTGGCGGCGGCATAGACGTAAACCAGATCGGGGTCATTCGAGTCCTGCCAGGCTTCCGCGAGCCGCGAGCGAAAAACGAAAGTCTTCTGAGTTCCAGGCGGGCCGTATGCCAGCGAAACCGCGCCTTCCATCGAAAGGCTGAGCAGCTCGTCGATCAAGCGCACGTTCGCCGTGGAATAGAGTTTGCCGGGCGGCTTCGGGCGCTCGACGGGATGCGCGCGAATGTAATCGACGACCACGCGGGCGATCACGTCACCATTGCCCTTCGGGTAGTGGTCGGAGGAAAACTGCATCAGGGTTTGCCGCGCGTAGCCCATGCGCGAGGCCAGCACGCCGAGGGGAAGCCCGGTGCGTCCGGCATAGTTGCGCAGCTCCGCGCGCGCCTGGTCAGGTAGACTTGTGGGCATCTTCTTCTTCCTTCATCGCGGCGAGCACCGCCGCCGCCGCATCGTCGTTGAACATCGCCGCGCGGCGCTCGACGTGAGCCTTCTTGCGGCTCATCAAATACTCGACGCTGCCTAACTCCGGGTGAATCGGGCCATCGGATGATCGGTCCATCGGTTCATCCGGTTTTTCTTCTCGCGCGATGGCCTTTCGCGCGTGCTCGAGGCGCGCGATTTCCTCTGACAGAGCCTCGGGCTCATTTACTCCGACCATCCTGCGCCGATGCGCGATCACCTGCGCTTCTTGCCCCGGCACGGAGATTTCTATGAACGAATGGTCGCGCCGACGCCGCGTGAGCGCGACACTCTTACCTGTCCAGGCCGAGAGTTCGCCCGGCAGGCCGTAGCGCGTGGCGTCTGAGAGCTGAATCACCCCGCCAACTTGAATCGTCCGTTCGTCGTGCTCGGCAAACACAAGGTCTATCTGGGTGTCACTATATTTTCTTCGGGCGATCTCTTCCTCGCCCGGCCTGAACCAGTTGAAGGCCGCCAGGCGACTCAAGCCCTTGCAGCCCCTGGCCTTCGTTTCCATAGTATTAAGGTCGTTAATCCATGTTGCGATAATTTGCTCTGCCTGCTGGATGGATTTCAGTTGGGGGCCACAGGTACCATTCTTGCAGTGTTCTTTCAGGTGCCGGGCGACCCGAGCATCAATATCGGTAAGCTTTCGCTCGTCGGTATTCGCGCCGCGCCAGGAGATGCCGAACTCCGTGGCTCTTCGTGCGTATTCACGATGGAGGGCTCGCTCGATGCGGTTGCCGCGCGGGTTGGCTTCTTCGGTCAAGCGTGGCTTCACGCCGAGTTCCCCGAGCGGCCCCGCGAGCAGCTCAACCAACTCGCCATCGCGGCCCACGGTAACGCGTCCGCGCGATAGGCGGCGGAAGCGCCCGGCCCGGTCTGCGACCAGGCGCAAGGGTGCCCAGTAAGTGCGCAGCAGATATTCCGCCAAGTCGAGCGTGGCTTCCTCAAGCGAAACTTTCCAGGTGACGGCGTAGGCCAGAATGCAGGTAGTACGCTCGTCGACCACGGAGAGGATGTGCGCGATAGGACGGCCTGCGCCATAGTTGATGACCTGCCTGCGATTTTCTTCATCATAGAAGCAGCCGTCGAGTTCCCATTCATCGATGCACCAAGCGTCGCCCGCCAGTTCGTCGTTGTAGTGCCGGTCGATGTAGCCAGCCATCACCTTGATGGCTTCACGGCCGCGCACGGTGTCCTTCAAAAGGAGTTTCGAAAGCGCCGTGCGGACTTGGCGGTCTGTCGGCCCTCCGCCCTCCGGGAAGAACTTCGCGCGAAATATCGCGCCCGTGCGCTTTCTGGAAAGGCCGCCTTCCCGTCGATGGATTCTCTTCAAATCTTCGAAGTGATGAGCGAGCAGTCCGTCGAAAATGCCAAGGCCGCTTTTTCCAGGATGCGGTCCGGGTGTCAGGCGGCGAGCGATTTCCCGCCACTTCGCTTCGTCGGGAATCGTCGCGTCCTTGAGGACGGCAATAGCCGTTGCTTTCATCGTGTAGATCGCGGAGGCAGCAAACCCTTTTCCTTCTTGGAACGATACCGCTTGGATGAATTCGCGCTCAGAACTGTGGTCCTTCTCCCACTCCCGAAAGAGGAGTTGGCGAACCACGCGAAGCCTACGCTTCACAAAGTCCTGGTGCTTCTCAGGGATGCCCAGGTAAGCGGATTCGCCCAGGTCCGGCGCAAGGGCCAAGGTGCCCTGGAGGGGCGCCGACAGTCGCTCATCTTCAGCCTGGGGAGCCTGCGGGGGCAATGACTGAAGTTGCCGACTCTGCCAGTTCTCGCGCGCGGCCTCCGGGAGATCGGCAACGTAAATAAGTTTTTGGCTCCGCTTCTCGGGGTCGGGCGGGCAGAATACCTTTCGGCGTTTCACGTCCTTATAGAATGCAGCCTCAGATATTCGCGCCAGCTCCGCTCCCTTTTTCAGCGGCACAGACGGCCCGCGCGCGTCGGGTTTGCTCATGGGGTTGGTCGCATTCATCGGCGCCGCTCCGCTCGTGACCGCTTCAGCCTATTTTTCTTTGGAGGTCGAGGCACGGTGAGCCTTGCGACCCCTGCCTCGATGTCTTGTAGAATTCCAGGGAGCTGCAACACCTTCTCGCCAATCGCGAGAGTCGCAAAAAGGCGCTCCGAAAACAGAAACCGCAGCACATCCTCATCATGGGTGATGTCATACAGGGGAACGAGCCAAGGCCGTGGGAATTGGCCATGCCCCTTGCTTTTGCGGGTGTAGTTGTACAACATGTGGGGCGTGATCTTCTGGCCGACCGCCGCCGAGAGCTTATCCGCAAGTATGCGGCTCTTGCCGTATCTGCGACGGACCCGTGTGAGCATTGCGCGCAGCGCCGCTTCTGGTTCCAAGGTCTGGAGTAGCGACGAATCTTTTTTTGATTTCGTCTCATCCACGGGTTTTTCTTGTGCTACCATTTTACTGTTTAGCAGCGATTCCTAAGAATCGTTGCAACGCTAAAAGCATAACGAATTGGAAAGCGCGTGTCAAGCACTTTGAAGAAGGCCGTTAAGCAGCGGAAGGCTATTGGACGCCCGAAACGGATAGACCCGGAAATTGCCAGACGGATCAGCTTACTTCGGGCCGAGCGTGGCGAAAAACAAGAGGAATTTGCGAAACGTCTAGGTGTCTCCCAAACAACGGTAAGCGCGTGGGAGAAGGGAAAATCGTACCCTTTACCCGAAGCCTGGCTAAACCTGTCAACGCTTGCCCGAGATGAAGATCGTGCATGGTTCTGGAAGAGGGGCGGCCAGGGCCTCGACAAGATGATTCTTGCCGCTGCTAACTACTTAAAGAACCGCCGTAGACCTGCGGAGAAAGGGGAGCTGATTCGCATTGCCCCTCTGGATGCACAAGGCGCGGACATCCTGCTGCCAGCGGAGCGCGTGCCAAATCCTGATTCAACGTCTTACATCGTCCTCGAATCGCCCACCTGTGGAGACGCTTTGGCGAGAAGTGACATTGTCGTGATTGATAGGCTTGATTCCGAGAAGGACCCTCGAAGCCTAGAACCGTTCTGGGGCCGACTCATCGCGGTGAAATTCACTCGCCCAGCTGGCGCTTGGCCTACTGGCTTTTCTGTTTATTGGCAGCATGGTTTCTCTGTTGGTCGGCCATTCCCAGTGGGCAGGATTGAGGGCGACAAGTGTCTCGGGACAGTAACATTCTTTCCATCGGCGGGCGTAGCGGGTCCCGGGGATCTCTCCCTAGGGCATTGGGAGGAAAGTTTGCCTATCGCGTCCACGAAAGAGGAGGAGGACCGTGCGATTGAGCGAGCCGTGAAGCAGTTCCGCCTCCCTGAAGGGCTTGAGGTGATCGGCGAAGTTATCTCTATATTTCTTGGACCTGGGAACTTTTTCACCGAATGGATGGGAAGAAGTTCCCGTGATTAGCCGACTACTTTCGGCCACGCCGAGTGATCGGACTGCTCACGGGGCATCTGAAATGAGAACCCTTCGCCAATTCGGGGCTCGAATCCGGCCGCGCCAGCTCGCGCTGCCCGGCGCTCCGGGCCGCCCCGAGTCGCTTTTTGCGCATGAGATGTTAACCGTTGCCGAGGCCGCCGAGTTTCTCCGCATCTCTCCGAGTACACTAAATTGGTGGAGGAAGCGGGGACAACGTTGCGGCCCGCGCTACATCAAAGTTCACGCGCACAGGATTTTATATCGTGCGTGCGATCTCGAAAATTTCCTCGAAAGCCGGACCGTCGATCCGGGAGAGCGACCGTGAATTTGCCCAAGATTTCAAGGCTCGGCCCGATGCGGCCGCGAGTCTCCGGCCGCAGTGGCAATTCCTGCCCCACGCGGCTCTCTGCTCGCGCCCCAGGCGTCCCTTGAAGCGTCGGGTCCATCGTCGGGCCGAGCCTTGAAACGAGCGGGCAGGACGCGCGTGATTCAAAAGTAGGGGAGTAACACAAATGCAACGAGCAACATCTGAGTTTATCCGATTAGCAAAAGCCAAAGCCGAGGATGAGAAGTTATCGTTTTCGGAGGCTCTTCTTGCGGTCGCCCGAGAAAACCCTCAACTCGCCAGTGACTCCCGGGCGGAGGTCATAAAGCCCAGCACGGAGTATCTGATTCCCACTCCCGAACGGCAAGGGCCCCAAGGCCCTGCCACGGCTGAATTCCTGCGGCGCGTGAAAGCCAAGACGCAAGAGGATGGCGTGACCTTCAGCGAAGCGTTGCGCTCCGTCGCTCGTGATCGGCCGATACTGGCGTCAGACTACAGAAAAGAAGTCACCAACTCTAAATTTTGATTTAGGCATCGACTTAGGGGGGCACGATGGCAAATCAGCAGGACCTGGCCGAGCTTCAGGGCAAACAGGCGGAGCATCAAACGGCGCTGTCGGGCGTCGCATCGAAGATCGAGGCCCATCAATGAAGCTTACACGAGGTATTCTCCGGCCTCGCGCGCAGTGAAACCTCCGCCTGGGCCAGGTCTGGCATAGCCGGACCCAGGCGGAGGCCGCTCCCGATTGAGGAATATAAAATGAAACAAATTTCAAAACTCTTCCTGGCGCTGGCGCTCCTGGCGCTGACGACTCCGGCCTGGGCGAATCGACTACTGACGGCGGGCTGCGAGACCAACGACGGTTCAACCGATATCGTAACAGAATTCGATACGCGGAGCAGTTCCACCGGTCAAAGTTACGATTCGACAGTGAAGCACTCGGGCACAGACTCCTGTAAATTCACTGCTACGAGTGCCGCGACGCGCTTCCTTCGACGAACCCTGGCAACGGCGATGGGAAACGGCGAACACCTCTACGTGTCTTTGTATTACGAGCCCACTGATTATTACGACACGCAGGCGGCGCTTTTCTATGAGAGGACAACGAGCACCGCCGTCGGTGGGATTGTTCAACTGAACACTTCTGGCAACGTTGTTCTCAAGAACAGTGTTACCTCCACGACTCAGACCAGCTCTATGGCGCTGTCTCTTTCGATCATGTACCGGCTGGAGTACCACAACACCATTCTCAACAGTGGCGGGTCGATGACGTTAGGGATTTTTGCAGGCGATTCCACCACGGCACTTGAGACGCTTACGATCTCTGCCGAGGACACCCTTAACGTTGACATCAAATATCTCGTGTTCGGAAACGCCGATGTTTCGTCAGCCAACTTCACGCAGTACTATGACGACATCGTAGTGAATGATGGGGCTGGCTCCGCGCCATTTAACGCCGCGCCGGGGCCGCACAAGATTTGCCTACTCACTCCCAACGCAGACACGTCAGTCGCGTGGACGAAGGCGGGGGGGACGCCGGCGGGAACGAACTACGGCGGGGTGAATGGCATTCCCGGAACTCCTGTGGATGCGACGAATTTCAACACCGACGCCCAAGCGACTAACGTAGACCGCCTCGGCCTCTCCGCCATGCCCGCCGAAGTGACGAGCGATGCCACAATCATTTCCGCTGATGTGTACGCTCGGGTTTCGGCGGCGAGCACGGCGACTTCCATGCTGCTACGGATTTGGGATCAGGCCGGAACGCCCACCGACGGCCCGTCGATTTCGCTACCCAGCTCGACGTGGAAGATTCTCAGTACGGTCGAGCATCTGGCCTACAACGCCAGCGGGAAGACCAAGGCCAATTTTGATTCCTTCGACGTGGGGTACATCGGTGGCGCGGCAGATGGCTACACGAAGCAAATTGGCGATCTCTGGGTCAACGTGGAATGGCTTGAGGCGAGTGCCCCGCCAGCTAATCCGGGTATCACGGCGCATATCTGTACCCAACCTCAGTGAGGTGTCTATGAGCATGAACGGAATTTCGACGGCACAGGATTATCTAAGCTTGCAAGAGGTCGATCTACGCCTGCCTTCCGGGCAGACCTTCCGCGTACGCGCCCCTGGTCTAAAATTTCGGTTTTCCGCGCCAGCGCCCGAAAATCTCGAAGGGAAGACGGAGGCAGAGAAGGCCGCAACCCTCGCAGATTTTTTCTATCGCATCCTGTGTGAGGTCTGCGTCGAGCCGCGCGTGAGCATGGAGCCGAAAGAGGGTGAACTGCACCCCGACCGCATCCGGTTGGCCGACGCGCAATTTATCGTCCGCTGGGCAGGGGGCCAGATCGGAGACGATGGCGCCGATCTGGACGCCTTTCGTGAAGGAAAAACCGGACGAACTGCTGCTGCTGGCGCGGGCGGCGGAGAAATTCGGCCAGTGGCCGAGCGAACTCTTGACGCAGAAACCGTTCCTGCAGCGGTTTAATCTGGCGGCGGCGGAAGCGATCTGGGAAGCGGCTGCGGAAAAAGCTGAAGCCAGCGAATAGAGACAAGAGATGCCAGACAGCACTCTCGGGCTGCTTTTTGAAATTTCGGCGGACCCCTCCAAGGCCCAGGCGGCCCTGGCGGGGTTTCAAGCCCAAGTGAAAGCGTCGACCGGCGTTGCGGCGGCGGCCACGGAGGATTTCGGTCGCAAGAGTGCGGCATCCGTTACAGGTTCGAGCCACGCGGTTCGCCTGCTCGCCGAAGATATGGGCCTCCACCTGCCCCGCGCGATAACTAGCGCGGTAGCCCACATGCAAGCTTTCCAAGCTGTCGCTGCGACCGCATTTCAGGTCGCCGTGGTTGGGTTTTTCATCGACCAGCTCGTGAAGCTCATCTCGAAAACGCAAGAGGCCGGTCAAGCAATGGGAGACTTCGGGAAAGCTGCGAAGGCGGCGCTCAAGGAAATAAGCGAAGAGGGTGCGAAGGTTTTCACGAAGTTCGAAGGTATTCTGGCCGGGAAGATTTTCCTCGAAGGAACACAAAAACATCTTGATCGCCTCAACGAGCTTCGCGATGCCTACAAGCTGATGGCAGAAGTCCAGAGCGGCGCGAAGCCAGCAAACGAAGCGTACGCGGCCGCGCTTTGGAAGATTTCAGACGCGGCGCGCGATCTCAAATTGAAGACCTTGCCAGACGTTCAGAATGCCATCAAGGAAACGACAGCGCTGTGGGCGCAACAGACGGAACAACTCTCGAAATTGGAGAAAGACCGGACCAAAAAGGACGCGGAAGAAGGAAAGAAGCGTCTGCAAGATGCGAAGAGCGCCAGTGCCGAGCGCCTGAGACTTGAGCATGAACAGTACGAAAACCAGAAACGCGCCGCACAGGAATACTACCGCGCGCTGAAACAATTCGAAGAGCAGTCAGCCAAAGATGCGAAGGCCCTGGTCACAGAGCAAGCCAAAGTCGATAAGGCCATCGCGCAGGCAGCAAACAACACGATCCCCGCCTGGCTCTCGGCCTACATTGCGGCAACGAACGCACAGTACAAGTTCACAGATGCCCAGCGCCAGGCCTTGCCCATCGTCGAGAGTTGGAATGGCGCGCTGGTGAGCCAGTGGCAGAACGCACGCGCCTTGGTCGATGAGATGAACGACCGCGAATTGCCGGCGCGCAGGGCAATCGAGATCCAAATCCAGCGCCAGGCGGATGCCGCCAAGCGCGAGATGGACGCCGTCCGGCAGCAATACGAACGCGGCAAAATCACGCTGGCGGACATGGAAGCCAACTGGACGGCTTACACGCAATTGATGGAGACGCTGAGCCAGCGGCGCGTCCAGGCAATGCTTCAGGAAGAGGTCGCCCAGGAACGCATGACGATACAGGCGGGGATCTCGCTTTTACAGACGATCGGTTTCCGGCGCGCGGCGGCAATCGTCGAGGCGGTTTGGGAAAGCGCGCAGGGATTCTCAGCGCTGGCGCGGCGCGACTTCTGGGGAGCTGCGCAGCACTTCATGTCAGCGGCGGAATACGGCATCGTGGCGGGGCGTGCTGGCGGCGCAGCGGCCGGCGCGGCCCAGGCTTCCGGGGCGGGGACTACGACTACGGCGGCTGGCGGGGCAAGCGCGGCAACGCAAGAGCGCCAGCAGGTGTTCCAGGTCATTTTTCAAGGGCCAGTTTACGGCGGCGAGGCGGGAATCGACGAGTTGTGCCGCCACATTTCTGAGGCTGTCACGGAACGCGACGTTAACCTGGTGGCGTACACGGTCGTGCGGCAACCGGCAATCCGCGCGTAACGCGCTGAGGATGAAAACGAACTATGGGCGCTTTCCTCGACTTCAAGCTGAAGTGGACCTACCAGGGGCGTAGCGGCGAAATTAAAGCTGGACAGGAATCGCTCTTGACGCGGGCCTTCTCAGGGATTCGTGCGGGGATCGGGGATTGGTCGGGCGCATTCGGCGCGATTGTTGAGGACGTCCTTGAGCCCTACATCGAAAACCAGTTTGAATCGGAAGGCGCTGCCGGGCAAGGGTTGCGGTGGGCGGACCTTGCTCCGAGCACAAGAGCGCGCCGGGCCGACACCACGCTTCTCTACGTTTCTGGGGCGCTGAGCAGATCGTTTCGCAAGGGCGGCGGTGGCCATACTGAAGTCATTACCCCCAAGAAATTAACTTGGGGCTCGCTGCTACCGCGTGCGCTCTTCCACCAGACAGGCACCGGCAAGGGCTTCGGCCGTGACAGGGTCCAGACCGGTCCCGGGACCGGCCGAGGGATGCCCCGGCGCAGAATCTTCTGGGACCCACTCAGCGAGCCAGGGAAGGCCCTTGTGCACCAGATGGACCGGACGTTGACGGGATACGCCACGCAGATCGCCCGGCGATATGGTTTTGGCGTCACTTCGCCTTCCGAGCGGGGAGCTTTAAGCCCAGGCGAAGCGGCGCGGATCGGAAGGATCGCGCTCGGAATCAGAAGCTAATGGGGTAGCGTCAGGCCTCAGAATGGCCCTGCCACGCTGCCCTTGTGGTGTGCCCACCTGCGTAGGCTTTCCTGCCAAATAAAACTGCTCTACTGCCAAATAAACCCTCCGTTCCTGCCAAATAAACCCTCCGCGCACAGACTGTGGTGCCGGGTTCGCCGCGCTCCATCTGCTATAATCCAAAGTCGCTTCTGCCGACATGTCAGGGGAAGGCTCTGTCCTCCCCCGTCTGTAGCGGCGATCGCCGTTGGATGAGAGCGCGACGGTGAGGACATCACCGCTACAGCCTGAACCCGGAGACACATTTTGTATCTCGAGATCCAGCAACGCATCCGTGAGAAATTTGTGCAGGCGGTTAAGGAAGCGTTCGGCCTGGAAGTTGCCGAACCCGCCATGGATTTTCCCCCCAGCGTGGAAATGGGCGACCTTTCGATTACCGCGTGTTTCGAGTTGGCCAAAAAGCTTCACCAGCCGCCGCGCAAAATCGCCGAGCAGTTGACGGCGCGCTTGCTGCCCATCGCGGGCGTGGCGCGCGCGAGCATTGCGGGCGCCGGCTACATTAACCTCTTCCTCAACCGCGCGAAAATGGCTGGTGGACTCTTTGAACTGCGGACCACGCCCCCGGAGTCAAGCGCCTCGGGCAAGGGAAAAATCCTCGTCGAACATACCAGCATCAACCCCAACAAGGCGGCGCATATCGGCCACCTGCGTAACTCGGTCCTGGGCGACACCTTCGCACGCCTGTTGCGCTTTCGCGGCCACGCGGTGGAGATCCAGAACTACATCGACAATACCGGCGTCCAGGTTGCCGATGTGGTGGTGGGCTTCACGCACCTTGAGAAGAAATCCCTGGCGGATGTCGAGCGGCTCATCGCCGACTGCTCCGTCCGCTTCGACTATTACTGCTGGGACCTCTACGCGCGCGTCTTCCAGTGGTACGAGGGAAACAAGGAAGCCCAGGCGCTCCGTGCCGAGGCGCTCAAGGCCATCGAAGAAGGATACGGCGAAATGGCGGCCATCGCCGAACTCGTCTCGACGGCCATCGTGCGCAAGCACCTGGAGACAATGTTCCGTATCAACGTCCGCTACGACCTGCTCGCGCAGGAAAGCGAGATCCTGCGGCTGGAATTCTGGAAATTCGCCTTCGAGGTCCTCAAGCAGACGGGCGCCATCCGCTACGAAGACTCCGGCAAGAACGCCGGCTGCTGGGTGATGAGCCTGGCGGAAGCCGGCGAAAGCGAAACCACCGACGCGGAGTCTGGCGCCGAAGACGTGAAGATCATCGTGCGCTCGAACGGCACCGTGACCTACGTCGGGAAGGACATTGCTTACCATCTGTGGAAGTTCGCGCTGCTGGGCAAAGATTTCGGATACAAACTCTTCCACCGCTATCCCGACGGTCATCCGGTGTGGTGTACAGGCA
>Ga0315288_10009307_pt1 | contig 12380 bp, 6 predicted proteins | sample YL17G11_20_MG_FD_203454 | JGI IMG/M metagenome (GOLD analysis project Ga0315288, IMG submission 203454) | Sediment microbial communities from Yellowstone Lake, YNP, Wyoming, USA - YL17G11_20 | ecosystem: Environmental > Aquatic > Freshwater > Lake > Sediment | place: USA: Wyoming | collected...
TCAGGGCCACGCAGTCGTCGTCCGTCCGGATGAAGCAATCCGTGATCCGCACGTCCTGCGAGTTGCACGGGTTGATGCCGTCGTCATTCTGGACGCGGCCGCCGCACAGCTTGACGCCGCGCACGGTGACGCTCCGGCTGTGGTGAGGAACGATCGTCCAGTGGGACGCGCCGCGGATGGTGATGCCGCTGATCTCCACGTTGGTTCCGCGGATCGAGATGACCTCGGGCGTCGGGCCCCTGAGCCACTCGTAATCCGAACTGTCGAGGATGCCGCGGCCGGCGATGCGGATGTTCTCGCCGCGGGCGACCACGCCGCCTTTCACCACGGCGCCGGCGGCGAGGTAAAGCGTTTGTCCATTCGTCAGGTCGATGCGGCCGGGCGCGTGAATGCCGGGGCCAAAGTAAACCACGCCGAGAGCGTCCGGGCGGGGCAGGTCCGTCTCCAGCGGGTTGGCAAACAGGAGGAGCGGCCCCTTCCGGCCCTCGGGTTCGATGCTCACTTTCCGCGGCCCCGGCAGCGACAGGATGAGCGTGTGGTCATTCTCCAGGCGGAGGGTGACGTCGCGGCCCGCCGGCCGCACGACGGTATCGCGCAACGACCGGCTGGCCGTGATGCGCACCTCCACCGGGCCGGCCAGGTCGAAGTTGGCAAACGAGTAGGGCCCGCCGAAATCCCATTCCTTGCCGGCAAAGGGCGGGTCGAGGGTGCGGGCCATGTACACCGCGACGGGCTGGCCGGCGGCCACCACCTGGTAATCGGTGGACAGCCTCTCGCCAGCGGGAGCCGGGTGGGTGACGACAGCGGCATGGACTGGGGACAGGACAAGAAGACACGTCAACGCGAGCAGCGGTGGTTCCATGTGTGGAGAGAGTCTTCCCGCAGGACTCCAGGAAAGCAAGCGCCGGGTGGGGAGCGCCGGGTGGGGAGGCGCGGTGCCTCTTCGAGCGGCAGGCCGGCCTCGGGAGGGGCGGGCATCCCCGATGCCTGCAAGGAAGAGATTCACCATCCCGGGTTCACGCGGCCACACGGAGATTCGTTCCCCCTCTGCGGCGGACGGAAGACGGTCCTGCAGCTTTTTTCTTTCCCATCCACCCGACTTGAAGGAGGCTCACGGCTGCAGCCCGCACCTGAGCAATGATTTATGGCTGAACCCATGCATCCGACCCAACCCGTGGACACGGACAAGATGCCGCCGGGCATTCCGTTCATCATCGGCAACGAAGCCGCCGAGCGGTTCTGCTTTTACGGCATGCGGACCATTCTCGTGGTCTTCATGACCCAGTATCTCCTCGACGGCAGCGGGGTGTCGGTCGTGATGAAGCCCGAGGAGGCCAAGGGCTGGTTCCATCTGTTCGTCTCGGCGGTCTATTTCCTGCCGTTCCTCGGCGCCATCCTCTCGGACGCCTTCTGGGGCAAGTACCGCACGATCTTGTGGCTCTCGATGGTGTATTGCCTCGGCTGCTTCGGACTGGCGCTGGACAACACCCGGATGGGCCTGCTGATGGGGTTGGGCCTGATCGCCATCGGGTCGGGCGGCATCAAGCCCTGCGTGTCCGCGAACGTGGGCGACCAGTTTGGCGCGCGCAACCAGCACCTGTTGTCGAAAGCCTTCAGTTGGTTCTATTTCTCGATCAACTTCGGCTCCTTCTTCTCGACGATGCTCACGCCCTTCCTGCTCGAGCCGCACTCGGATTCGGCGAAGGCGTTCCTCGCCGCGAGCCCAGGCTGGTGGGACGCGCTCAAGACGATCGATCCGAACACGATCCTCGCGTTTGCCGAGACGAAGCTGTGTCCGTGGATCATCCCGATGCACGGAGCGCGGCTGGCGTTTGGGGTGCCGGGCGTGTTCATGCTGCTGGCCACGGTGGTGTTCTGGCTCGGCCGGCACCGCTTCGTGCGAGTGCCGCCGGCGGGCATGGGCTTCGTGCGCGACACGTTCAACCGCTCCAACCTCCTCCTCATCCTTGGCTTATTGCCCATCTTCTTCGCCGAGGCCATCTTCTGGTCGCTGTGGGACCAGACCGGGTCGGCGTGGGTGCTGCAGGCGGAGAAGATGGACCTGCACTTCCTGTTCGAATGGCGCGCCTCCCAGGTCCAAGCGGTGAACCCGTTGTTCATTCTGCTCCTGATTCCGGTCTGCACCTATGCGCTGTATCCGCTCATCAGCCGCGTGTTTCCGATGACGGCGTTGCGGCGGATCGGGCTGGGGTTGTTCCTGGCGGTGGGGTCGTTCCTGATCACGGCGTGGGTGGAACAGCAGCTCGGGCGCGGGCTGAAGCCGAACATCGGCTGGCAGTTCCTGGGCTTCGTCGTGATCAGCCTGGCGGAAATCTTGGTCTCGATCACCTGCCTGGAATTCGCCTACACCCAGGCGCCCAAGAAACTCAAGTCGCTCATCATGTCGCTGAACCTCATGTCCATCTCGCTGGGCAACGCCATCACCTCCGGCATCAATTTCTTCATCCAGAACCCTGACGGAACCAGCAAGCTGCCGGGGGCAACTTATTTCCTGTTCTTTGCCGGGTTAATGCTGCTGACCGCCATCGTGTTCATCTTCGTGGCCCTGCGCTACCGGGAACGTCCACCCGCTGCGGACGAGCCGGAGTCGAAATCGGCAGGATGACCTCGCCGAGCTCGGCGCACGGCCGGCGCCCGTGACAGTGCATGCCGGGCAGGAAAAGGCTTGCCGAATCGGCCCCGGGTGTCATCACTATCCGGCGAACGAAGTTTAGGAAACCATCTGTTCGACTTGGCGTGTTCTTATGAGCCGCATCTATCAGAACATCGTGGAGACCGTCGGGCGGACTCCGCTGGTCCGGTTGAATCGTGTGGCCGCGGGCCTGGAGGCCACCCTGCTCCTCAAGTGCGAGTTCTTCAATCCGCTCGGCAGTGTCAAGGACCGCATCGGGGTGGCGATGATCGAGGATGCCGAGCGGCGCGGCGCGCTCAAGAAGGAAACCACGATCATCGAACCGACGAGCGGCAACACGGGCATCGCGTTGGCCTTTGTGGCGGCGGCGAAAGGCTACAAACTGATCCTGACCATGCCCGAGACGATGTCCTTGGAGCGGCGCACGCTCCTGGCGTTGCTGGGGGCGAAGCTGGTGCTCACCCCGGGCAATGAAGGGATGAAAGGCGCGATCGCCCGGGCTGAACAACTGGCCAAGGAAATCCCTCATGCCTGGATTCCGCAGCAGTTCAACAACCCGGCGAATCCGGAGATTCACCGGCGGACGACCGCGGAGGAGATCTGGCAGGACACGGATGGCCAGGTGGACATCTTGTTGTCGGCGGTGGGCACCGGCGGGACGCTCACTGGGTGTTGTGAGGTCATCAAGCCGCGGAAGCCGTCGTTCCAGGCCATCGCCGTGGAGCCGAAGGATTCCCCCGTCATTTCGCAAACGCTGGCCGGCCAGCCGATCAAACCCGGCCCGCACAAGATCCAGGGCACCGGGGCGGGCTTTGTGCCGGACAATCTGCATTTGAAGGACGCGCAGGGGAATCTCCAGATCGCCGAGTGCATTCAGGTGAGCAACGAAGACGCGTTTGCGATGGCCCGTCGCCTGGCCAAGGAAGAAGGCATCCTGGCGGGGATTTCCTCGGGGGCCAACGTGTGGGCCGCGATCGAGGTGGCGAAACGCCCCGCGAACAGGGGCAAGCTAATCGTGACGCTGGCCTGTTCGACCGGCGAGCGCTACCTCAGCACACCGCTGGCGGCCGAGGCGCGCATCGAGGTCGGCGGGTAAGCGGCGTCTGGTGGACGCGGAAAAAAACTTGTTGCGTTCGGTGAGGCTTGCCCGTATTAGTGCGCTTGTCACAGGTCCAACCGACTGGGCCAACGAGGGTAGCGTCCTCGGGAGGGTTCGGGCCGGCGGTATTCCCTAGATTGGAGTTTTCCCGTGGCTTTCATGCCACGACTGGGATGGGTCCTTCGGACAACACACAACGACTATGAGCAGCAAGGCAGAAGGCACGCCGGAGTACGGGGCAGGATATTTGGAGATCGCGGAGAAGGGATTCGGCTTCCTGCGATCGGCCGAGAATCATTTCCAGCCCAAGCCCATCGACATCTTCGTCACGCCGGACACCATCAAGAAGAATTTCCTGCGCGAGGGCTGCCTGGTCGCCGGCCCGCTGCAGCCGCCGCATCGCGGCAGCAGCCCCCAACTCAAGGAGGTGGACAAGGTCAACGGGATGCTGTTTGCCGACTACACGAAGGCGATGCGGTTCGAAAACCTCACCACCATCGACCCCATCGAGAAGTTCCAGCTCGAAACCAGCCCGGACCTGATCGAGACGCGCATCATCGATCTGGTCACGCCGATCGGCAGGGGCACGCGCGGGCTGATCGTCTCGCCGCCGCGCAGCGGCAAGACCACCGTGCTGAAGCAGATCGCCAACGCCGTGGCCGCCAATCACCCGGAGGTCCATGTCCTCGTGCTGCTCATTGACGAACGGCCCGAGGAAGTCACGGACTTCCAGCGTTCGGTCAAGGCCGAGGTGGTCGCCTCCTCGAACGACCAGGACCTCGAAACCCACGTGCGCCTGTCGCGGTTCATGATCGAGCGCTGCCGGCGGATGGTCGAGACGGGCAAGGACGTCTTCGTCCTGCTCGATTCCATCACGCGCGTCGCCCGCGCCTATAACAGCGTGCACGGCGGCAGCGGCCGCACGATGACCGGCGGCGTGGACGCCCGCGCCCTGGAGATTCCGCGCAAGATGTTCGCCGCCGCGCGCAAGATTGAGGAAGGCGGTTCCCTGACCATCCTCGCGACCGCGCTCGTCGATACCGGCTCCCGGATGGACGAGCTCATTTTCCAGGAGTTCAAGGGCACGGGCAACATGGAGTTGATCCTCGACCGCAAGCTCTCGGACCGACGCCTGTTCCCGGCGATTGACATCCCGAAGAGCGGCACGCGCAAAGAGGAGAAGCTCTTTCCACCCAAGAACATCGAGGCCGTGCGCAAGCTCCGCCGCATGATGGTGGACCTCAATCCCATCGAGGCCATTGAAACCCTCATCGGCGCGCTCAAGAAGCACAAGACCAACGACGAGCTCCTGGCGAAGCTGGCGTAGCCGCTGTGCGCGCGCTGCCGGAGCGCCTCAGGTGGCCATGTTTGGCTCCCGCAAGCAACGACGCCGAGACAGCCGGCCCGCCAACCTCCCCGAAGCGTGAAGCGAAGACCCGCCCTTCGCCCCCCGCAACCGCTCTCCCGTCCGCCACTGGAGCGGATGCTGCGGATTCACCAGGCCCTCCAGTCCGGCCGGTGGCCGAACGCTGGGCAACTCGCGCGCGAGATCGAGGTCAGCACCAAGTCCATCTACCGCGACCTGGAGTTCATGCGGGACCGGCTGGATCTCCCCCTCGAATTCGATCGTCAGCGCAACGGTTTCTGCTACACGGAGGAAGTCAGCGGCTTCCCCACCCTCCAGATCACGGAGGGGGAGTTGTTCGCGTTGCTCGTGGCGGAGAAGGCGCTCCAGCAATACCGCGGTACTCCGTTCGAACGGCCGTTGGTGAGCGCCTTCCGGAAAATGGCGGCGTCCCTGCCCGACACCGTCTCGCTGAACCTGGCGGACTGGGAACAGACCATCTCCTTTCGCACGAGCGCCGAGCCGATCCTCAACCTGGAGGTCTTCGACGCCCTGGCCAAGGCCACCACCCGGCGGCGCCAACTGGAATTGACCTACCGCAAACCCGGTCAGAAGGGAACGGAACCGCGGTGCGTGGACCCCTATCACCTCGCCAACATCAACGGCGAATGGTTCCTGTTCGCCTACTGCCATCTGCGCAAAGACATCCGGACCTTTGTGCCCGCGCGCATTCTGCAGGTGCAGGAGACGGGCCGCACGTTCGTCCGGCCGCAACGCTTCTCGCTCGAGAGACGACTGCGCGACAGCTTCGGCGTGCAGTCCGGCCAGGGCGAATTCGAGGTGGTGATCCGGTTCGATGAGTTCGCGGCCGACTACATCCGCGAGAAGCGCTGGCACCCCTCGCAGCAGCTCCTCGAGTTGCCGGAAGGCGGCGTGGAACTTCGCCTGCGGCTGTCCAGCCTGGTCGAGATCCAGCGTTGGATCCTGAGCTGGGGCGGACGCGCGGTGGTCGTGGCTCCGCGGGAGCTGGCGGCCGTCGTGGCGGCTGCCGCCGAGGCCGTTCTCAAGAACGCTTCGGTCCCGCAAACGATTTGACCTCCTCCCGGGTTCCCGACGAGGCGGGATGCTCCGCCTGGGCACACTCTCCCACCGAGGAGGTCGTACTCTCCTCTCGCGCCGCCCAGACCTTTTTGCTGGCGATTCAGAATTGAGAGAGCTACGGTGCCCTCGGTTCCGAGGCGCGCGATCAGAACCGATCCGATGACGGTGAACAAAGCCTCAGCTTTCCTTGCCCGATGAACTCCTCAAACCCTCGCCAGCCCAACCACGACGCAGGTGTTCCTTCAGACAGACCGGGCGCCGCCGGGATGGCCAATCGATTTCCCTGGTCTCTCCTCCTGTTATTCCTTCTCCTGGCCGCAGTGATCGCGGTGGTGGGCCGGGCCTTTCTGGCGCGGCAGCAGAGGGAGGTCAGGCAAGCGAGCCACACCGCATTGACCGCCATCGCCGACCTGAAGGCGGCGCAGATCGCGGCCTGGCGGAACGAGCGGCTATCCGACGCGCGTTTCTTCTCCCGAGCTGCGCTGGTCGCCCAGGACGTGGCGATGTTCCTGGCCAACCCCGCCTCCCCGGAGTCCCGGGCCAGAACTCTGGATTGGTTGAGACTCATCCAAGCCAGCCAGCACTACCAGGTCGTCGCTCTCTTCGACCCCCGCAAGTTCCTCTACCCGCTCATCCAGTCGTGGCCGACTCCCAGTCGCAGCGCGGAAACGCTGCTGGTCCGGCGTGACGGGGATGACGTGCTCTTCCTGAACGACCTGCGGCAGCAGACCCACACGGTGCTGCGCCTGCGCCATCCCGTCACGGAGGCGCGCCTGCCGGCGGCGCGCGCCGTCCGGGGCGAGCTGGGGCTCACCGAAGGCCTGGATTACCGAGGCGTGCCCGTGGCGGCGGCGCGCGCCGTGCCGGACACGCCCTGGTTCATGATCGCCAAGGCGGATGAAGCCGAACTCCACGCGCCGCTCTATCGCGAGGCCCGAACCGTGGGCGTGATCGCGGCGGCACTGCTCCTGGCCGCGGCACTGGGCGTCGGTTTGCTGTGGCGGCACTCGCGCACCGTCTCGCTCAAACTCGAACTGGCCTCCCAGCGCCAACGGCTGGCCCTGGCGGAGCGCGTCGCCCTCCTCCTGCGGCAGGCCAACGACATCATCCTGCTGCTGGATGACGGGTGGCGCGTCGTCGAAGCCAACGACCGGGCGCTCCAGACCTACGGGTACTCCGAGGCTGAACTGCGCCAAACGACCCTGCGCGACCTGGGCGTCTCGGAATCTCAAGCGGAGTTCGACACCCGCTTCCACCGCGCCGACACCAGCCAGGGCCTCATCGTGGAAGCGGTGCATCGTCGCAAGGATGGCTCCACTTTTCCGGTCGAAACCAGCGTGCGGTCGGTGGAGGTCAAGGGCCAGAAGTATCACCAAGCGATCGTCCGTGACATCACTGAACGCAAGCGGGCGGAGGAAGTGCTGCGCGAAAGTGAAGACCGCTATCGTTCGCTGGTGGAAGAGTCTCCCGATGCTATCGGGATTTACCAGGAGGGGAAACTCGTCTTCGTCAACTCCACCGGCGCGCGACTGCTGGGGGCCAAGACGCAGGCGGAGGTGCTGGGCCGGAAAACCGAGGAGATGATCCATCCCGAAGACTTCATGGCCGCAGTGGACCGCATCAAGCGCCGGCTGGCGGGAGAAACCGGCGTTTACCCGGCCGAAGTCCGCTACGTGCGCCTGGATGGAACGACCGTGCTGGTGGAAGTAGGCGCTACGCCCACAATCTTCGGCAGAAAACCCGCCGTGCAGTTCATCGCCCACGACATCACGGAGCGCAAGCGGGCCGAGGAGGCGTTGCGGGAGAGCGAGGCCGAGTTGCAGTGTATCCTCGGCGCGACCGCCGACGGCATTCTGGCTATCGACCACCAGGGCAAGGTGATCAAAGCGAACCCGCGGTTTGCGACGATGTGGCGCATTCCCCAACCGCTCCTCGAGACTGGCGATGACAACGCCCTGCTGCAGTTCGTGTTGGACCAGTTAGCCGACCCGGAAGCGTTTTTGAAGAAGGTGCAGGCCCTGTACGCCTCGAAGGCGGAGGACATGGACACGCTGCCCTTCAAAGATGGTCGGACTTTTGAACGCTATTCTTCGCCGCTGATGATGGCGGGCTCTGCCATCGGCCGGGTGTGGTCCTTCCGCGACATCACGGAGCGCAAACGGGCGGAGCAGGCCCTCCGGGAGTCGGAAGTCCTCTACCAATCGCTGGTGGAAAACCTGCAACAATGCGTGTTCCGCAAAGATCGCGACGGTCGCTTCACGTTCGCCAACCAACAGTTCTGCGAGTTGGTGGGACGTCCACTCAGCGGTTTGATCGGCCAGACCGACTTCGATCTGTTCCCGCGCGAGCTGGCGGAGAAATACCGGCGCGACGATCAGCAGGTGGTGGCCAGCGGACAGGCGTTCGAGGCTGCGGAAAGCCACCGGACACCCGCAGGCGAGGAGCGCTTCGTGCAGGTGGTCAAGACACCACTGCGCGATGCCACCGGACAGATCGTTGGCGTGCAAGGCATTTTCTGGGACATCACCGAGCGCCTGCGGGCCGGGGAGGCGCTGCGGGAGAGCGAGGAGAACTATCGCTCCATCGTGGAGACAACCGCGGAGTGGATCTGGGAGATGGACCTGACCGGGAAACATACCTTTTCGAACCTCGGAGTCACGGGCATCCTGGGTTATCGTCCTGAGGAACTCATCGGGCAAAGCGCCATTTCCTTATTGCATGCAGAGGATCGGCCAGAGGTCGAAACGACCCTCCTGCGCCTCATGGCCGAGAAACGCGGCTGGAGGGGATGGATTTTGCGGTGGCGGCACCAGGACGGCAGCTATCGTTATCTGGAGAGCAATGCCAATCCCATTCTCAACGCGGCGAGTGAACTCGTTGGTTATCGCGGAGCCGATCACGACATTACCGAGCGCAAGCGGACGGAGCAGGCGCTCAAGGAGAGCGAGGAGTTGTTCCGCTCGCTGAGCGCCTCGTCACCCGTGGGGATCTTCCTCGCGGATTTGCAGGGCCACTGTGTTTACGCGAATCCGCGCTGGCGGGCCATTCTGGGTCTCACCCTCGGGGAAAGCGTCGGTGAAGGCTGGCTTCGAGCGGTGCACCCAGATGACCGCGAAGCGTTGACCTCCCAGTGGTCGGAGTGTGTGCGTCAGAAGCGCGAATACTCGGGCGAGTTCCGGGTGCGACCGCCGGCGGGGAGGGAACGCTGGGTTCACATGCGTTCCGTCATCCGCCACGCCGACAGCAGCGAACCGACCGGCTTGGTGGGGACCCTCGAAGACATCACCGAGCGCAAGCGGACGGAGGAGGCACTACGGGAGAGTCTGCGGCGCTTCGAACTGCTCACTGGGGTCGCCGGGGATCTCCTCCTGACGCCGGACCCGCAGGAACTCGTGGAGGGACTCTGCCGGAGGGTCATGGACCACCTCGACTGCCACGCGTTCTTCAACTTCCTCGCCGACGAGAAAGCCGGGCGGCTGCACCTCAACGCCTGCGCGGGCATCTCGGAGGAGGAGGCCCGGCGCATCGAATGGCTGGACTACGGCGTGGCGGTGTGCGGATGCTCCGCGCGCGACGGCTGCCGGATCGTGGCCGAGAACATCGAAACGACGCCTGACCCGCGCACCGAACTCGTGAAGTCTTACGGCATCAGGGCTTACGCCTGCCATCCCTTGCAGGGGGCCGATGGAAAGGTCATCGGCGCGCTCTCGTTCGGCACCCGCACCCGTGATACGTTCAGCGGCGACGACCTCTTGCTGATGAAGGCGGTGACCGACCAGGTGGCCGTGGCGATGATCCGGGTGAAGGCGCACGAGACGCTGCGCGAGTCCGAAGAGAAATACCGGGGCCTCTTCAAGAGTTCCCGTGACGCCATCATGACTCTTGAACCTCCTTCGTGGAGGTTCACCTCCGGAAACCCTGCAACGGTGCGGATGTTCGGGGCGAAGGAGGATGCGGAACTCACTTCGAAGCAGCCCTGGGTGTGGTCCCCCGAACGGCAACCGGATGGCCGGCCGTCCATGGACAAGGCCATGGAGATGATCGAGACGGCGATGCGCGAAGGCTCTCACTTCTTCGAGTGGACGCACCGGAGGACCGACGGCGCGGAGTTCCAGGCCGACGTGTTGCTGACTCGGGTGGAGCAGCGGGGAAAGGCGATACTCCAAGCCACCGTCAGGGACATCACCGAGCGGAAACAGGCGGAGGAGGCGCTCCGGAAATCCGGCGAGCAGCTCCGCGCCCTGGCCGAACGGCTCCAGGCGGTCCGGGAAGAGGAACGCATCCAGTTGGCCCGGGAGGTGCACGACCAGGTGGGCCAAGCCCTGACCAGCCTCAACCTCGATGTGGCCTGGCTCGGCGAGCGACTCGCCAGGCCAGGCCTGGCCGCCGCGCACCGTCTCCTCGCCGGCCGCCTCGAGGCCATGTCCACCCTGCTGGCGCAGACGATGGGCACCGTCCAACGCATCTCCTCCGACCTGCGGCCGGGCATGCTGGATGACCTGGGACTGAGCGCCGCCATTGAATGGCAGGCGGAGGAGTTCGCGACCCGCACCGGCTTGACCTGCGAGGCCCACTGCAGTCCGCTGTCCCGGGATGCGGGTCCCAAATGTTCCACCGCCATGTTCCGCATTCTGCAGGAACTGCTGACCAACGTGGTGCGCCACGCCCAGGCCCGCCGGGTGGACGTGGAACTCCGCGAACACGCCGGGGCGTTGATTCTGGAAGTCCGGGATGACGGGCGGGGCATCGCGGAAGAACAAATCCACGCCGCCAAGTCGCTCGGCTTGCTGGGCATCCAGGAGCGGGCGCAGGCCGTGGCCGGCGCCGTGGAAATCAGGGGCCAGCCGGGTCGGGGCACCCGCGTGACGGTGACGGTGCCGTTGACCTAGGAGCCCGTTTGAGAATTGTGCATTCGGTAGGGCGAGGCGTCCCTGCCGAGCCGATTTTGGAGCCTGTCCACCGGAGACGGCTCGGCAGGGACGCCTCGCCCTACCTTTTTCAAGCAGGCATCAAGCCCGGTTGCGGATTCCCGCGCGGATTCACGCTTGGCAGGGCGGCGGGGCGGGACTAGGCTGCGCGCTGTCCGAGTTCGCGAACATCCGGGACACCATGAAGCGGCCAGCGAATCACCACCCTCCTCCCGGGGTTGCCGCCAGCACGCCGCGCGAGGCGTCCTCCCTCGGCATTCTGATCGCCGACGATCATGCGATCTTCCGGCGCGGCCTCCGGGACATTCTCATCGAACGGTTCCCGGAGGCCGGCTTCGGCGAGGCGGACACCGCCCAGGGCGTGCTGGAACTGGTCTGGAAGCGGAAGTGGGATTTGCTCGTGCTGGACATTTCCATGCCCGGCCGCAGTGGGTTGGACGTTCTTAAGGACGTCAAGCAGGCGCAGCCCCGATTGCCGGTGCTGGTGTTGAGCATGCACCCGGAAGACCAGTACGCCGTGCGCGTGCTCAGGGCCGGCGCCGCCGGCTACCTCACCAAAGTCAACGTGCCGGAGGAGATCGTCCGCGCCGTCACCAAGGTGCTGGAAGGCGGCCGATACGTGAGCGCGGCGCTGGCCGAACGCCTGGCCTCGGAGCTCTCCGACGGTGGCGCGAAGCCTCCGCACGAAACGCTGTCCGACCGCGAGTTCCACGTTCTTCGCCGGATCGCCGCGGGCAAGACGGTCAAGGAAATCGCGGGTGAGTTGAATCTCAGCGTGCAGACGGTGAGCACCTACCGCGCCCGGGTGCTCACCAAACTCCACCGGCACACGACCGCCGAGTTGATGCGCTACGCGCTCGACCACCGACTGGCGGACTAAACCCCGGCGGCGGCTTGTAGTAGAAACTCTGACGCGGCGACCGGACGGCCGCTGACACCCCTTTCGAACTCCGCTTGATTGCGCCGCGCCGCGGTTTGACCGAAGCTGGCTCGTGAAGTCTATGAAGCCTTTGCGCGTGCTAGTGGTGGATGACAGCCCCGTGTTTCGGGAGTCGCTTGGCGAGTTCCTGAAGCAGCACTCGGAAATTCAACTGGTGGGGACCGCCGCGTCGGGAAGTGAGGCCGTCAAGAAGGTGGAGGAACTCTGCCCTGACCTGGTGATCATGGACCTGATCATGCCGGAGATGAACGGATTGGAGGCCACCCGCCTGATCAAGGCCGCCCCGGTTCACCGCCCCAAGGTGATCCTCGTCA
>Ga0315288_10009308_pt1 | contig 12378 bp, 20 predicted proteins | sample YL17G11_20_MG_FD_203454 | JGI IMG/M metagenome (GOLD analysis project Ga0315288, IMG submission 203454) | Sediment microbial communities from Yellowstone Lake, YNP, Wyoming, USA - YL17G11_20 | ecosystem: Environmental > Aquatic > Freshwater > Lake > Sediment | place: USA: Wyoming | collected...
GGCAAGCACTAAGTTCGGACTAGCAAGCAAAAGATTTACGTTCGCAGAGCGTACGGTGCGCGTACTCAATGTAGACAACTGAGATTTCTGTACGCCGGTCATACTGTCACCATCCAACCTGCGCCATTGGAGCGCAGAACAAGATATTCGTTGTCGGTAGTCATCACGAAGGGCGCATTGACCTCGTCAATCTCCTCCAAAGCAAGCGGAGTGATCGTCACGGTGTTGCCGCTAGCAAGCCCGATGATCTTGTACTCGATCTGACGGTTCGTCTTTCCGATTGCCGTAGGGAGGGCGTGCGTTGCGTTGCCTCCGGTGATGTTCGCACGGATCAAAGCTCCGACATCCCCAACCAGTACTCCGGTCTGAATGGCGGTCTGAATGATGGGTGCGGGCAACGGCTGCCACTCTGCCGTATTGCTGGAAGTAGCAATCAGTGCGTAACCGACTGCCGGTACAGTGCCGCCGTCGATGGCTACTGGACCGCCTGGGCCTGCAACAGCGAGATCTGTGGCGGTCCCTACACCAAACGGGCGGATAGTACCGCCAGAGTCCTTAGTTTTCAGAATCTGGCCATCAGAATCCAGGAATACACGTTGCTGCCCTATGGGAGGGTTAAGGACGCTGGCTGCGGATTGGGCTGGAAGGGTGATCATGTTTCAGTTCCTATGTCAGAAAACGGCGGGAATCGTAAAGACCGTGTAGTCCACAAAGCCTGTGAACCTGAACGTGTAAGCAGGCGGGGGTGCAGGACCAATGAGCAGCAATACAGCAGCGTCATCCGCCAGGACAGGAAACGGAAAGTAAGGCGGAGCTAGTAGCCACGCCGGTAGCAGGCTGTAGGGAAAAATGTAAGGAGCAAAGCCAACGCTCGGAGAGCCGCTGTAAAAGCGGATCGCAGACGAAGCACCCCGAACGGTGAAGTCTCCAATAGCATCGCTAAGGATGAGCCCGGTTGTTTGTTGGATCGTCCCCAGGCCCTGAAACGGTGGGTCGAGAGTACCGGCTACCTTGTAGCTCCAACGCGACTGTAACAAGGCCCAGTCACCTGAACCTTCGGCAGGAATGGTTATGGTCGTCCCTAGATCTACTAGCACCGCAGGCCCCGAGGGCGGGAACGGGCCTGCGGGCATTTGGGTTGTAACGTCGAACTCGGCACGAGCTTGCCGACTCGCAAAGAACTGATTGTTTCCTGGGGGGAACAGTAAGCTTCCCCCGCTTGTGACTTGTGCCTCTTGTCCTGCGCCGTTCTTGGCGAACAGTTCCATGATTCCGGCAGCGTCCTTGGTGTACAACTGCACTTCGTCCGGCAGTGTCGCGGGCGTGCTAACGCTTTCGGCCAACGGTACGGGATCGCCATCGTGGACCTGTCTGTCCACAGCGTTCACGACAAAATGCCCTTTACCTGCCACGTCCGCGTAGTAGTCCGCGTGGTCGGTGTCTAGAGCAGTAGGTGGTGGTTGTTTGCGGATCAGCATTCAAACTCCCAAAAGCCACGGGGCAGACAACAAGAAATACGACACGAGTGTAACGCCGTCAGGATTACCGGTGTTGTCGAACTCCAACACAACCTCGTTGGGGGTGAAAACCAGAGCCGCTGATGAGATTAGGGTGCCTGATGGCTCATTTAGAGGCTGAAGCAGCCATCGATCGGTCGGAGTCCCGGCAGCGGGCGAGAACAGCAAAGGCTGCTCACCATATATATTTATCGGCACAAGGGGCAGAGCGCTTGATACAAACAACTGATTCGCCCCGATGGTGTACTCCACATACTGCCCAGCGGGCGGGTCCACAAACAGCCCTGTCGGTATGGGGGTTGGCCCTTGCCCTGCCGCTAAGTACACCTGCACTAGAGAAGCCTGTGCCCACCTCGCGCTGGTGAAAACAAACGGCACCTCGTTGCCTGCGCTGTCCTTGTAAGCGGCACCCGGCGCTGTTCCGTAAAGCGAACCGGAGTTTCCAACCGTTGCTGGCACCCCTCGCGGCTTCAGAAACAGGTCCGTGGTGAATCCGCTGCGCTCTGTGCCGACACTGTCTTTTAGGATCACTGCCCCGGTAGACAAAACATCAAGGTTCACAGACGAGGTGTCTGGAGCGGTGGCGATTAAGCCTTTCGGCTTGAACGTGAGAGCACCCATCACGGCACCTGAACGGTTATGGGTACACCAACGCTCACAGACACCACGGACCAATACTTCTCCAATGAGGTGACCGTTCGCAAAAACACAAGGTCCAGCTCGCCTAATGCGCTGACGTTGATCTGAAACGGAGCCACATCCGGAGTCAAAGGAGGGCCGCCAGAAAGCGCCGCCGGGATCCCGTAAGGTATCAGAGGCGTCGAGTAATACCGGACATCTGGAGTCGAGGCGACGTTAGAAAAAGCCAAAGAGAAGTCAGCGGATACGGTAACGGCTCGCATCTCTGTGTAAGCCGTACCAGGCCCTCCGGGCTGCGTTTGGTACAGTTCGTTCACCAAGACCATTTCGATATGGCAGGGGTACACGCAGTACTGCAACGCGGTAGGAGTTACCGTCAGTCCTAGTGGAAATGCGGTCGTGCCGTTTATGAGTCCAGCAGGAATAGAGAGCGTGAGATCCGCTGACTTGACCGTGCCTGGGTACGTTTCATCAAATCCGGAGACAAGAGCGGCACCCTGAGTAACCCGTACTTCGGGTCCTGACCCCTCTCTGAACGCCAGTTCGACCACCCCGTCGTACTCTTTACCAAACAGCGCAGTCGCATCGGCAACCTCTACGGGATCTCCGGTCCCCAGCACGACTTTGTCTGGAGTGATACGCAACAACTGGGCTACCGACCCATCAGGCTGCTTCAGCTTGGGGGTACCATCGGTGTCCACGAACATGGACAGGCCGCTAGGCACGTTTGCTTCAGGGGTCTTTAGGAATCGGATGGTCATAGAGACTCAGTGGTAACGTCCTACAATACGCCATACACTATCTTGGGCGTCAAATCGGTATTTTATGTATAAATTAGCTACGTTTAGGGTAGTGCTTGTAACATTAACACCACCAGCTAAATTTTCAATACTACCAAAAACAGTAAGAGTTACTCCAGTAGCACTACCTGCACATTCTCTTAGCTCAAGAGTTGCTCCATCATATATAAGGGTAGAGACAAGAGTTAAGGTGTAAGAGCCACCGTCGTACTTATAATAACCACCTTGATAAATCCCAACGCTACCTGTAATAGCTAAGGTATTAGGTCTGCTTTCAGAGCCATGACTATCATGGACGCAAGACCATTCTGCTACGTTATCTGGAGTCTCTTTGCGGAACTGAAAAAGCATTAAGCGGCCAGGAACATAGGCCAGTTGAAAGCTGAATAAGCTAACACCTTGATATGTAATAACGCCGGTCGCCATGTAGATGGTAAAAGACCAAGATGCGCTATAGCCACCAGGTGGCACAATACGTATTCCGAGAACTGCACCATCTGGAGCGTCAAGTGGCAACGTTATAGTTCTGCCATTGCCAATCCAGGGTGTTATCCTACCCCAAGCTGCTGTGAAATCACTGCTCTCGTACCCGACGGGCTGGTCAGTTCGGTAAGTTGGCCATTGCCCCAGCGTGCTGCTGTCAGAAATTAATATCCAAGTCTGGAAAAGTGCGCTGTACTTAAATACAAAAGTTGGGGCGTAACCTGGAAAACTAGCGAGTGTGTACGCTACAGCGGGCGGTACGGCAGAATATACCTTACCTTGAATTGTCAAATTAGCAGTAGCTAAAACAAAGTTAAGAGAACTATAGCCTACAAAACCTACAACTGTATTGTTCGGAGGAGGAAGAGTTGGGAAAGTTACTGTTAAAGGAGTCGGACTGGCATGAATATTTAGTTTCCCCATTTCAGGTGTGAAATCCACAAAGTTAAAGGTATCAGAATAAGGCAAACCTGAGACTACTGCACTATCAACCTCCGCCTGCGAATACACGCTCATCACCGTGCGTGCTTGCAACGGAGTGAGGAAGCCTACGGGAGACGCTACGCCTAAGATCGCAGGTGTGTTAGGCGCAATCGCAGTGAGTTTGGCCAGGATGTCGTTGCCGTCGTCTGGCGAGACATCAACAGCATTACCGTCCAGCACAAGCTCGCCATCCACACGAAGATCTATGTACGGCATCGTCTCCAAGGACTGGACGACACGCACCGCACGCTGCGGCACAAAATTGATACTATGGTTCTCAAACGTCTGCGTGGAAGCCAACTCCCCTTCAATGATGAGGTTGCCAGCCGCCTGTACAGTTATGTCGTCGGCAATGAGCATGGTCTGCCCATCGGGGATCAACTGCCGACTCTCAACGTCCGTGAGTGAATAGTTGCTGCTGACCTCGAAGACCAGCTCTGTCGTGTTCAAGACAATCGGGTTAGGGGTCAGTAGGAAGAGGTCTCGGCCCGCATAAACACCCTCTTCAACTCGGATGTTGAACTCGGACGTAACCAAGTCATCCGTGTTGGCGTCCCCACGACGATCAAGGATGAAGGGGAGTCCCACCGATCCCAACTGCGTGACGACCCAGATACCGTTGTCCACCTGGGACTGCGAACCCTCACTGAGAAGCAGGAAGGAATCCCCAACCAAGGGCGTTACCCCACCGTTGGCAGCCAACGCACCAACAGCGTTGGCCGTAATTGTGTTGCTTACCCGAGTATATGTCGCTAAAGGAAAGCCAGTTGAGACGAGCTTTGTGTTGGTCGCAAAGCGAACTGGGTCTTTGTACCCAGCACTCCCACCACTACTGCCAGCCCGGATCAGCGGGTTGAGCTTAGTAGCCCAACCATACCCAGTGTCACCCTCTCGGGTCTCTGTGACGAAACCAACACGGGTGGTGAACGCTGTGAGGGAGTAGGTCGCGAACGTGACCTCAAGGGGCCCACCAACACCCGTAACAGTGCTCTTGAAACCGATGGCCCGGCCCGTTGAACCAGGAAACGAGAACGTAACCACGGTACCAGGGGTCAGGACCAAGTGCGTCAGTACGTTGACGTCCGTAAGCACAGGAGAGCTTGATAGCTCATCCGTGCCGATAACCTGGAGGTACCAGTTGACCACACTGGAAGAGTCCAGGAGCCTGACGCTGATCGTGTTGGAGGGGGTGACGTCTACGCCATTGGTTGTTGCTAACCAAGGCCCCGCCCCATCCCGCACCTGGCATATAGGATTAAGAGGCATCGGTTACAGCCCGCAATGCTGGCGAGCTGTCTCGATCTCTGCACAAGATCGAACCTTCGCCACACACCCCGTGTAAAGATTGACGCCATTTTCCTGCTGCTTCTCGCAGAACATCGCACACGATTCATTGGGAACCCCGGGGGTCCCTGGAAGGTCTGAGTCGTAGACCGGCTCGCCTTCTTCACAAGCCAAACCCTCAGGCCCGATGTGCCGACACATCGCCGCGCAATCCTCCGTACCCGGAACGGGGGTGGGGATCACATTCGGGTGACACCCGAGAAGAAACAGGGCCAAGAGTAGTCTGTACGTTGGGTATCCCAATTTGCCTTCTCTTTGCGGCCCCCGAGTGCAGGTGAGGGGCTACATAAAGCTGCCTCCTATAAAGGGAAAACGAAGCCCCCTGATTTTCTACCTTTGCAACGGTAGAGCGATGCTCACGAAATTTGGGTACAAGCGAGATCCTTTGGTTCGGGTTGAAACCGACGGCTCGACAACGGACCTTCTCAAAAAGGATCTGCGGTTCGGTGCCCTGACCGCCCAACTACCTTCCGGGGGTACAGGCGACATTGACCTCTCGCCGTACTGCACGCCGTCTAACCAATTTGAGCTATCGAGCTGTGTGGGTAACGCCACCGCAGACAGCGTTGAGATCCTCAACTCCATTGCAGGGTACAAGCCGATCCAGCTCTCCCGATTGTTCGTCTACGCGATGTCACGCATCCGAAACGGGGATGATAAGCTAGAGCATGACGACGGGACCTACATCCGAACCGCGTTCGATATCTTGTCCCGGTTTGGGGTCTGCGACGAGTACCTCTGGCCCTACGACACGAAACTCGTGGGCGTCAGCCCATCCATCAAAGCACAGCGTCAGGCTGTGGGGCACCGTATCCATGCGTACTACCGCATTGACTCCAATGGGGACCAGAGGATCGCGGACATTCTCAAGGCTCTGCACGCCAAGCACCCCGTGGTGTTCGGTACCATTGTGGCAGAAGAGTTCACACAAGTCCGGGATCGGACGCCCATCCAACGCCCTGGACCGAACGCCAAGATTCTGGGCGGGCACGCGATGATCATCGTGGGGTATATCGGCTCTGCTTTTCTTGTTAAAAATTCTTGGGGGCCCAACTGGGGTAGTCACGGCTTCTGTCTGATGAGCCCTGAGTACATTACGTGGAGCAACACCTGGGACATATGGGTGCCAACTTTGGCGATTGACTTCGGCGCTTGGCCGAAACAACAGGCGAAAAAATGACCACAGCACAGCTAGGCAGCAGAATCGTTGCTCGTTTCCTTCAGGCTTCCGGCATGCAGATCGGGGACACCTATGAAGCAGGCACCCTCAGGGCACACCGCTATGCGGACACCATCGTTTTGTGGGACCTCACAAACGCCGGTAAGCGAGGCAAGACCGTTCGTCGGTTCTGGTTCAGTCCCAGCCACAAGTCTAACGCTCCGTTGAACCTCGACGGCTACGCCAAAGGCATCGCTGAGTACAGTTCCTACGATACCGCCAAGGCATTCGTACTGGACGTTCTGCATGACTTCCCAGGCGGTCTAGAGACCAACGAGCGAACTGAACGTGGCGTGGACGTGGTGCCTGCGGGCTTCAAGAAGCGGGTCATCAAGACCCCGCACATTGAAGTATCGGTTGGGTACAAAGATTTCAGCGTCCGTGACCTCGACGACCGAAACAACGAACCCACCTGCATCCCTGCGATCAATGGCGGGGTCAAGAGCATCCCCGTGTTCTACCGTTGGGTGACCGACAACGAAGAATCCATCAAGCACATGAAGTACCGTGACGTGCTGTTGGAGATGCAGAGACTCGGCGTCAGGTATCACGACTACTGCGCAATGGATTGAATCCGGCAGTTGGTGTAACTAGGGTGCATGGCTGGCATCCTGAGCGACACCGCGATCCTTGCTGCACTCGAAAGTGGCGATATCGAGATCGACCCCTTTGTGCCGGAGCACGTGAACATCACGAGCTACGACCTCACGCTCGGGACACAAGTCAAGGTCTACGAGGACTGGGTGACGGTAGACACCCATGCCGAGAAGGCATTCCCTGATTGCACCAAAGACGGTGGGAGTCTGAAGGTACGCGACTTTTCCGGCGGTTCTTACTACAACCCCAGTCGTCTAGCTCACGACATCAAAAAGCCCCTCAAGACCCTCGACTTTAACATCGACCCTGACCTTGGTTGGGTGCTTAATCCTGGGATCGGCTACTTGTTGCATACGCGGGAACGTGTATGTAGCAAAAAGTACAACCCTATCTTGGATGGCAAATCTTCGATCGCCCGCCTGTTCATCCAGGTCCATTTTACGGCAGGGTTTGGGGACCCCGGGTACTCTGGGCCGTACACCCTTGAGGTAAGCGTACTGCACCCGGTACGGGTTTACCCCGGCATGCGCTTCTGTCAGATCAGATTTCATACCATCGCTGGCGAGTTGTCCAAGACCTACGATCAGGTCGGGCACTACACAGGGGTCCACGCTCAAGGGGCCGTAGCCTCCCAAGCTTGGCGGCAGTTCAAGCCCTAGTTCTTGGCCCGGTAGTGTCGCAGAAGGTCGAGCACTGCTTGTGCCCCAAGGGCCTGAGGGGTCATGCCGCGACGCTGAGCTTCGAGCTTACACGCTTCTCGGATGATGACTGATAGGTGCGGCCACAGGGCTTCCAAGGACTTGGGGTCGTCCTCATCAAGCCCCATTGTCTTGATGACCTCTAGAAGTTTTCGTCCCTGCACCGTTTGACCAATGTTGGTGTAACCGCCCGTATGTCTCTCACTACACCTACTCCAGAACAACTATCGATCCTCAACGAGCTACGCGATGCTATCGCAGCCAACGCCAAGGCAAAAGGTTTCCGTGACAAGTTCGCTGAGGGCTTGACCGCAAAGCAGTGGGAAGGTGCCCCTGGTAAGCTGATAAGGGCCGCTGTGTTCACAGCCAATCAGCACGGGGAGGCATCTGAATTCTGGGAAGCGTTCCGAGCCGGGACCCTTCATGAACTCTGCGACAAGGCCCCCAAGATGGAAGCGATGGGCCTACCCGGGCTTACGTGCGGGGAGGAAGAAATCGCCGACGAGGTGATCCGAGCCCTCGACAAGGCAGAAGCACATGGGATCGATGTCGCCAAAGCGGTAGCGGTCAAGATTGCGTATAACTCAGGCAGGCCTTTTTTACATGGTGGGAAACAAGCCTGATCTGCCGTACTTGACAGCGTATGTAGTCGGTGTAACGCTGACTCAAGAACGATGGTCGTACGTGTACATAGCCAGCAAAGTTCGACGATTCCGCAGATATGCTTCGAGCTGACTCAGCGGTGGTCGTGGCATGTCGGGCATGGGTTCACCGGGCTCACTGAACACGAGCTTGTGAAAGCCGCCCTCCAGCTTCTGTGCTGTGGTGTCCAGCACTCGTGGGGCAAGCTCAGCCTCGATCTCTTCAGTCAATTCAACGGGGGTACCCCGTACCCAATCCACAGGCACCCAATCCAGCTCTTCGATTTTGTCGAAGCGGCCCAGGACCACACCGTCAGTAACGAGCCAATCGCCCTTGTGCAAGCGCACACGGTGAGGCGCAGCTTCAGCCGCCAACAGGGTGTTTCGGAGAACGACGTAGTAGCCATGCATCACCTAGGCTTCTCGAACAAGAGATTCTTGGAGTTTCCCAGATCTACCGTGTAGTAACCACATGGACATCGACGACTTTTTCAAATCCGAAAACGAAGCCCGCGAAGCCGCTGACAGCCAAGTCAGCCCGGAACAACACCTGCAAGCGGGCGATTTCTGTGTCCGTGCGGCATACGGCATACGGATCTACAGCGAGATCTTGGATGCCGCCCAGTCCCTTTTGAAGGACCGCGATCCAGCCGATCTCGATGAAGAGGAATTGGCGGAGATCGAGGATACTCGATCAAGCTACCAGGAACCTCATATGAGATTCTACCGATTCACTCGCTCATTCAGTAAAGCCTGTCCTCGGGGAGAATTGGGGGATATTCACTTGGCTACCGTTGGGCGCAAGCTCACACAAGCTGAGTTTGAGACAGCTCGAAAGTCTGAGTGGGTTTAGTGGTGTACAAAAGCTTAACAAGGGAAGCTCACCTCTCTACAGGGTGAGACGAAACGCTACGAGTATGGACCCAAACCTCTCCAGTTACCCGCCGACGATGGAAGGCACGAAAGACATTTTGACTGTCTTGACTCCGGCCATCCGAAAGCTTTGGAGGTCAGAGAGGGAACAGCACAACAGTGACGACCTCGTGGTGGTCATTGACACACGCACGGGTACCGTGAAGCTGTCTACCAGGTCATCAACGTACTCTCAGCTCATCAAGCACAACCAGAAGATCAGCCTGCTGCCTAGGCTCAAGTCAAAAGCCCCGAGCCCAAACGGCACCATCACCATTTGGAGCATCATTGGCTTCGCTGAGGGGCCGGTCTTCATCAGTCCGGTTGTGCTTGCCAGAAGCTAGTCCTCGGGTGGGTTGACACCCCAGTCTGCGCTCGCATGGTTACGGATCGTGTCCAAGTACGATTCGCGCCCTAGTTCAAAGGTGATCCACGGCTTTGCGTCAGCCAGCAGAGCGTGGTTGAGCATGAGGACGCGGCCAACCTTCCCGTTGTAGAGTTCGTACGGGTGGATTGACTCGAACTCACAATGCAGGTCCCAGATCTCTGAGATTTTCAGGTCTGGGGTAACGGCACCGGCACCGGTCCGCAACGAATCGATGACTCTGTGCACAGAGCGGTTCCACTTCCAAAAGAAGTGTGGGACTAGGGTCGCGGGGAGTACCTCGTTGAGCCCGATCTTTAGTTCCCGCCTACGCAACTGAGAGGCCAAGGGGTGGTCGCGGAGTAATAGCTTGTGGACGGTGTTCGGTAGAGCAAAGCGGTCTTCTGAGGCCATCCGTATGGCGTACACAACGGCTTCCCGGTGGCCATCAAAGAGCACGGAACCAGGCCCCTCAGGCCCTGGCTGCGGATCGATCAGGTTCGACTCTACGACGAATGCCTCCACCCAGTCTGAGGACAGCTCAGCTTGGCGGAACAGTTCGGACTCCGTCATGACAGTGGTTTCTGCGGTGGGCACTAGTGTTTACGCCTAAGCCGTTTGGCCGCTGCGTGCAGTGCCGTGGACGGGATACGTTTGACCTCAGTGCTGGAGGGTTCGAGTTCAAGTCCCAGAGACTCTGCCAGAAGCTCTTTCAGGACTGTTTGCCACGGACGCCCACGAAGCTGGGCTGCCTCTTTGACGGCAGCTTCCAGGTCATATGGGATACGGATCGTGGTTATCCGCATCAAAGGACCGTGTGTCGTAAGGGGTCGGGACACTTTACGTCGATGGTGCGTCAAGGGGCTTTACGCTCTGAGTGTAGCATCAGGCGACGCAGGAGTTGACGTTGCGAGTCAGGCAATCTGTGCTTCACCACATACTTCTTAACAGGTAGCTTCCACCCGTAGTAGCCTGCTTCTTCCTTGAGCGCATACTCCACCAACCATTGAAGGTACGTCTGGTACCCCACTCCATGATACGCTGCGCCCATACGGAGAGCTTCGATAATTTCGGGCCGGATCTTGATGTTGGTCCGAAACTTCGGGGCCAACTTCCTCTTCACAGGTGCCCTACCGTGTGGCCCAGGACGCTTTGGCAGCAAACTCGACATGGCTGATTCTACACCGTCACCGGATAAGCTCGAATACGGGCAGCTCAACGTCGAAACCCTGGACGATGTAGCCCCACGTCTACGCCGGTTTACCGAAGAATTGTTGACTCGCCTACGTGGCTGCAAACTCGACGTCACCACCGCTACCGTGTACCTCTTGAACTCCACGGAGCACCCCATTGAGGTCCCCGCCTTGGCGAACGGGGTGCAGATCCAGATGAACTTTGATGCCACGCTACCGATTTGGGCTCCGGAGCCTCGGGCACGTCTGCAAGTCAGCTTTAACGAGGGTAGACGGTACTTCTACGCAGAGGTAGGACAACAGGTCAGAAACGCCAAGTTCCCGATGCGCAAAGTCTTGGCCAGGTTCCTACATGAGATCCACATCTTGGCACGGCAACAGCGCATCAAAACCGACAAAGAACGTAAGCTGACCCAGGCACAACAGCGGTTAGCCGCCTTGGGTCAGACCCTCGGTATCCCTGTCACCCCAGGTTCCCAGGTGCTGCGGACAGGGAACCTCAAGATCAGGGCTCTGGACAAGACCCCCACCCTAGCCCTCGTGCTGCTCGTAGTCCCCTATGAGCAAGCGGCCGAGATCGCCAAGAAGTACCTGAAGCCCTAGAGTTTGGGGGGCTTGCCGTGTAGTACCTGCATGAACCAAGAACAACTCGAAAATGCCGGTTTCAGGGCTTACAAGCACCACGGACCGGACACCACGCTCTTCTCCAAAACCATTCGAGACACGGTCTCGAAAGTGACGCTGTACTTCATCCACGCCACCCAATGGACAAGAGACGACATAACGTCAGTGGAGTTCTCCGCCCACTTCTACTTGCCCAAAAACAACATGTTTGGGGTCGCTGAGTCCGGCTTCATTGAGACCTTTGTACCCATAGTTTCCACCGAGGTCAAAGATGTGGAAGCGTTCTTTCAGAAGACCTACGAAACACATGGGTGCATCCCGGACATTCACAACAACGACTGAAGGCCCAGTAATAAACCACTTATGCCGGAGATCTGTTATGGGTAACGCAGTCAAAGCCTTTGAAGCCGCTCTGAGACAACAGGCCAGCCAGCGTGTTGGCATGGATCGGGGGGTCTCTCATCTCGTTGAGATAGCTAAAGACGAGTTGAGTAGTTTACAGGGCAAGCTTGAGCTATTGCAGCGTCAAGTGGCTAAACAGCAAAAAGCTATCGACGAATTCGACGAGCTGGAATCTGTATGGAGGGTGTTTGGAAAAGATCCAAAAGGCTCCCGTGTCCAGTTCAGTTTGCGAGTTAACCCAAGGCACATTTCCCTTTCCGACAGGAGCCCTTCAACGATGTACAGCAGGGTGTTTCGGATAAGCACGCCACAAGAACTCGTGAGAGCCCTGGAGGGGTATACCGACGTGTCTTGGGACCTGGAACAAGATTGGCGACAAGACTTTCGCGACCCGAACTACTGAACGACTTGGTGGTCATCTTCGCCCAGTCTGCGATGTTGCTGGGGGAAGCCGTGCGCTCG
>Ga0315288_10009311_pt1 | contig 12376 bp, 14 predicted proteins | sample YL17G11_20_MG_FD_203454 | JGI IMG/M metagenome (GOLD analysis project Ga0315288, IMG submission 203454) | Sediment microbial communities from Yellowstone Lake, YNP, Wyoming, USA - YL17G11_20 | ecosystem: Environmental > Aquatic > Freshwater > Lake > Sediment | place: USA: Wyoming | collected...
AACGCATGGGCAGAAAGGCACACTGATCTCATCAACTATAAGCCTGCGCGGGTTTCATGTGATGAATTTATCTCATCACATAAATACAGCGCATCAACATACATCTGCTTAGCTCATGCGCATACATCCACGCGAGAATCTTAAAGGTACTTGGTTATTCTCGCTTGTAACCAGCGCATGCTTCTTCCCGAAAACCACACAGAAAACATCGACCAAAAAAGTCCATCAACAAATAAAAATTGAAAATTATATACATTATAAACTGCTATAATCATATTATATTATTTATAATAATTTTGTATTACCATCTACTATCCTACCAAAATGTCCAACAAACATGAACATACATTGGTTGAACTAGATGACGCCATTAACCAAACCAACAATATGCACATAACAGGTGAAGATACAATGATCGAACTACGTAATCAAAAAAATAGAATGATTAAAATGACAGGCGATGTAGAAGATGTTGAGTTAAACGTTAAACAAAGTGGTTCAGTTCTGACAAAAATAAGATGTAATATTATCAAGGAAAGATATACTATGATTGCTATAATAATATTATTAAGTATTATTATAGCTATGTTATTATTGTTTAGAATAGGTGCATTTGACAAACCAAAATAAAAATTATACATATTCTATTTTTTTATGCATCCAACAATAAACAAAATGAAATTTTAAAAACAAATCATTATATTTACATTTTTTTGAACAATAATATCGAGTATGACATGAGCATATAATATTTATTTTATGACAATTACAAATTGTACAAATTATAGTAGTATCATGATGCATTAAATATACATCATATAAAATTTATTAAAATATTTTAAAACATTGTTTCATTTTTGGTAAATTCCTCCCAAATAATATCAGCATTCCAATACAACAACAACAATAACCAACATAACTTAATGTTAATGTTGAGTACATATGATGTTTAAACATTGGTTTAGCAGGGTTTTTTGTAAAAAAATCTTTAAGTTTATTTTGATGAATTAAGTCAATTGTATAACCTATTGGGCCAGGTAAATAATAAATACTACTACATCCTAAACATACCAATAGAATTGCAACAAGAATTTGCGCCATCTTTATAAATTAAGTACATATATTTTTTATTATAAATCAAATATTCCATCATAAATAAATCCATGAAAACAAAACACCAGTACAAAAACTAACGAGTGAAGTATAAGCATAGTTTGAAAAGTTTGCCGCAACACCTCTATTCGCCTTCTCAATTCTATATTTTCGAACATCACTATTTGCAGATTTCAATTCACTTTGAACCATGATCAATTCATTTTGCATTTTAGATGTTCTCATTTCACACTTCTTTAATTTATCAGCCATAACTGTTAATTTATCAGCTGTGATACATAATTCACGAATTTGTTGGCCCAAATCTGTTCTGTACATCATAGTGATGTTTGTAGTTGGAATGAATCCAGTATAATTAATTTCCGGATCTAAATTTGAATTGATCACATATAACCGACCATCAATAATAAATGGGTACAGGAATTTGTAGACACTGTTAACATCCGAAACATATTTTAAAAATGTTTTGATGTTTCTTCTTTCTATTCCAGTTCTTAAATCAGGCACTAGTAATTTGACAAGTTCAAAAACATCAGATACATGTATCTTTTTTTCTTTTGAATTCTTGAAGACGTCTAATAAGGCATTATGTAGTTGTGTTAGTTCATATTCCATTGTTGTGTATTATTTATTAGCAGATTATTAGATGCTATATCGTATTTAGTTCCATTTTCAACTTTTTATTATACAAAAAATTGAAAATCATTCAATATCATGATAAATACTTTAATCAATCAAATAATCATCAAATATCACCTCCAAAAGAATGCATCGTGTACCAGACAAAACCCAAGGCAAAAAATTTAGTCTAACTGATTATACCAATAAAGAAATTGCAACATATATCATCAACAATGATATGTTTTGGATTAAATCTATGTTTCAAACAAATGAATTAGCATTATTTAGTGACATTTATAATAATAATTCATTACATTTAGCAACAAAATGTGGACATTATGAAATGGTTAAATATATGTTAGATCAAAATACATTTGACACAGATTATAAAAATATCCATGGCGAGACTGCACTTAATATTGCTGTCAAAGAACAACATACAAATATCATCAATTTGTTTGCCGAATATAAATCCAAAAATTTATTAGCAAGCATTACAGAATTGGAATCTGCCAATAATCAACTAAACGATGAGATCATCATGATTAAAAGAGACTTAGATACATGTACCCAGACCAAAAAAAGATTACATGATGATAATTATAAATTAGAACAAACCAATAAAAAGTTTAAATCTGATATTATTACTTATCAAGATATGTTAAAAAACAATAAATAAATGCAAACATAAATCAATTCAATAAATGATAATTACAACCATGTTTATCCTTGAACACTTCCAATAATTCTTTTATTTTATAATTATTATAATATTTTTTATTCACATACAATCCTTCCACATCCCTATCAAATCTAATGGCACCATGTATTTGTGCTTCAATATATGGAGTACAATTAATTGCACTCATATGTGACACTTCTCCACTAGCTATTTTCACAACATCATCTAATAGTTTATCATTAATGTAATACAATATAGAATTAAAATGTTGGAATGTTGCCATGTGAATATCTTGTTGAGCTGAATCACCAAAGACAAAAGTAGTTATTTGTCTCATATGGTCTTTCAATAATAAATATGAATCACCATAACCATAACATGCATTTACACCATTTGGATCATTTGTCATATTAATAGTACCATATTTGACTCTTTCAAATGGTTGTGCATCATGATATATTCGTTGAAACAAATTGTCTTCCCATTGTACCCTCGATGGATTACTTAAAGCACCTCCGCTAATATTTGTTTCAAATTGATTCCTATAATAATCATCTTTACAAAAGAACTCCAATACTCTGTCTAAATTAACATGAATAATCAATGGTGCTTTATTTTGTACATAATTAATAACATCAACATAATGTTTATCAGTCAAACCTCTAGTGAGAAATTTCAATTTTAAATTATCTGTGATGTTTTTCGAAAAGATTCTCGATTTCTTAACAGCATAATCTAAAGCCCTTAGTTGTTTATCTGTTGGTAGATCTTCTGGTATAGATTTTTGCTGTACTACATGTGTATCTTCTAATAGTTGCAATTGTTCAATTTGACATTGTTCATAATGTTCTGGATATTCATCTGGAGATATATCTAAATGACAAAATTCACAATTGATATCAGACATTTTATTTATTACTTGTTAATTATCTAGTATTATTCTTTATAGTATTTTGTATAGATTTTTCAACTTTTTTATTGTTTATTTGTATTCACATGTAAAAAATTGAAAAATAATCAAAATAATTCCATATATTTATTATCTATTATTATAATTATATCCATATGTCTATTCCGTCAAAAAAATCTAAAAAAGATTCAACAATTATCGCAAGTGAATCTATTATCTATTCAGAAACATCTGAAGATATAGATACAACTGAATCAGAAAAGATCATACCAAAGAAAGCAAAAAGTAAAGCAGTTTCAACAAATACATATGATTTAATTATTATTGGAGGAGGATCTGCAGGTCTTGCTTCGGCAGTTGAAGCATCCAAATACAACAAACGAATTGCCATTTTTGATTATGTTCATCCAACACCCCATAATACCAAATGGGGATTAGGTGGAACATGTGTTAATGTTGGTTGCATCCCTAAGAAATTATTTCATCATGCAGCCAATGTTGGCCACATACTAAATACAGAAACAGAAATGTATGGTTGGGAAATAGGTAAAAGAAAACAACATAATTGGGCAACAACTATTGAAAATATTCAAAACCATATTAAATCATTAAATTATGGTTATAAACATGATCTTAAAAATAATAACATTGATTATTTCAACATGTATGCTAAATTTATTGATCCAAATACGATCGAATGTACCAACAACAAAAATGAAAAAAAAACATTTAATGCCCAACAGTTTATTATTGCTGTTGGTGGAAGACCAAAATACCCTGATATTCCGGGTGCAGAATTAGGTATCACAAGTGATGATTTATTTTCATTACCAGATGCACCCAACGATACTCTTATTATTGGAGCCTCCTATATTGCTCTCGAATGTGCTAGCTTTTTAAAACATTTAAATTACAATGTTACTATGATGGTTAGATCAGTTGTATTACGAGGTTTTGATCAACAAATGGCTAATATTTTAATGGAACAATTGGAATTAAATACCATTAGAAATTCTATTCCGATTAAAATAGATGCATTACCCAATGGTAAAAAAAGAGTTTATTATCGTTCAGTAGGTAGCAAAGATAATACATCAATGGAACACATTGATGTTAATACGGTTGTTTGGGCTATTGGTCGAGATCCACAAACACTTAAACTTGGATTAGACAATATTGGTGTCAAAATGGATAAAGAGAATAAAATTATTGTTAAAAATGAACAAACAAATATCCCCAATATTTATGCATTGGGTGACATTATTAGTGGAGGATTAGAGTTGACCACTGTTGCTATTATGGCAGGTAGGTTACTAATTAGAAGATTGTATAACAAAAGTAAATTACAAATGAATTATAAAAATGTGGCTACAACAGTTTTTACAACACCTGTAGAGTATTCTTGTGTAGGCTTATCTGAGGAATCAGCCATTGAAAATTTTGGAGAAAAGGATATCGAGGTTTATCACACATATACAGATCCACTTGAATGGAAACTATTGGAAAAAACGAATACATGTTATATCAAATTAATATGTAATAAAATCAGTAATAAAATTGTTGGTTTACATATTCTTGGACCAAATTCTGGCGAGATTATTCAAGGTTATAGTGTTGCTATTAATATGGGGGCAACATATGAGGATTTCATTCAAACTGTTGGCATTCATCCAACATTGTCGGAAGATGTTACTAATTTGACTATAACAAAATCATCTGGTGAAGAACCATATAAAAAATCATGCTGATCTTAAAGATTGGTTGCTATTTAATAGCAATCCTTTGATATTTTTGTGATATGAATTATAATAAAGTATAATGAAGACATATTTTTAAAACCTATTGGTAAAATATTGTTTGATCCGCTTTATTTAGTCATATTTTGATTTATTTTATTTATTAAATTTAATCTGTTGTAGTATAATATAAACAACAAACGTATGAATCATAATAATTTATTAACAAACTATTGGTGTTATGTGCAATTTGGGGGAAAAGGTTTGAAGAAGAAATGGGCGACATTAGAACATAATGGTGTTTTGTTTCCTCCAGAATATGTTCCACATAACATTCCAGTGATGTACGACAGTCATGAAGTTAAATTAGAACCCAAAGCAGAAGAATATATTACTTTATATGCCAAATATATGGAAACAGAATATACAAAAAATAAAATATTCAATAATAATTTCTGGAAGGATTTCAAGAAAGTATTAGGAAAAGACCATGAGATAAAATCATTAGATGGATGTAATTTGGACGCCATTCATAAACATTTAATTAAAGAGAGAGAAAAAAAGAAGCAAACCAAAAAAGAAGAAACAAAGGAAGCAAAAGAAGAAGATAAATACAAAGTAGCAATGATGGATGGTAAAGAACAACCAGTAGGTAATTTCAGAGTTGAACCACCAGGTATATTTATTGGAAGAGGATGTAGTCCAAAGTTGGGTATGATTAAAGAAAGAATATTCCCAGAAGATATTATTATCAATGTCGGCAAAGAAGCCAAAGTACCACCACCACCTGAAGGACATGAATGGAAAAAAGTCATTCATGATCGAACAGTTGAATGGTTAGCATCATGGAAGGATAATATTACTGGTAAGATTAAATATGTATGGTTAGGTGCTCATTCTGAATTAAAATCCAAAAATGATATTGCCAAATTTGATTTAGCAAGAAAATTAAAGAAAAAGATTAAGAAGATTAGAGAAGAAAATGAAAAATTTATGGATAGTGATGAGAAATATACAAAACAAATAGCAACAGCCTTATATTTTATTGATAAATTTGCATTAAGGGTTGGAAATGAAAAGGGGGAAGATGAAACAGATACTGTGGGTGTCACATCTTTAAGAGTTGAACATATTCAATTGTTGGAGAATAATAAAATCAAATTAGATTTTTTAGGCAAAGATTCTGTGAGATTTAATAGAACAATAGTAGTTGATGATATAGTTTATAATAATGTAAAAGAATTTATGACAGATAAAACAAAATATGATCAACTATTTGATATTATTAATTCGAATGATATTAATAAATATTTACAAAGTTTTATGAAAAATCTAACTGCTAAAGTATATAGAACGTGTAATGCATCTACTTTGTTTCAGAAGGAATTAAAAAAAATAACAAACAAATTTGAAACATATGATGAAGCAGATAAGATTAATATTTTGTTAGATGAATTCAATAAGGCTAATGCGAAAGTAGCTTTGTTGTGTAATCATCAGAAGAATATCAATAAATCATCAACAACCCAACTTGAAAATTTAAATAAATCAATCAATAATTATAAATCAAAATTAAGGAAAGCACAACAAGCAACGACTAAGAATCCAGAAACTATTAAAAAATTGCAATCAAAATTGAAAAAATTAAAGGCAAAGAAAATATTAAAGATAGAATTAAAAAATATATCTTTGGGAACAAGTAAGACTAATTATATTGATCCTCGTATTGGTGTTGCTTTTATGAAAAAACATGGCTTACCAATAGATAAAATATTTACAAAGACATTGCAGGAGAAATTTAAATGGGCAATGAGTATTGATGATGATTTTAAATTCTAATGGTGTTAAATTCTAATGATGTTAAATTCAAATGATGTTAAATTCAAATGATGTTAAATTCTAATGATGTTAAATTCTAATGATGTTAAATTCTAATGATGTTAAATTCTAATGATGTTAAATTCTAATGATGTTAAATTCTGATATATTTAAGGTTTTTTAATTAGATCCTTTCGATCATCCTTTAAATCATCAATAATACTTTTTTTCATTTGATCCAATTCTTTGTCAACCCCTTTTTGATTTTCATTATCTGATACCAAACCTTTAATAAATGAATTACCTGCAATAAATAAAATAGAAAATTGTCTAACCATTAACATTTCCACATATTTATCCCATACCGGATATTTCTTGAATTTTTGTGATAGTTCTAATCCTCTCATAAATGATTTCCTCTTAACTTCATTTTTATCATAATAATTTAATTTGTACCATCCATATGGAAATGTAATAAGTAATGCCCATCTTGCATATTTTCTATATGATTGATAAAGGGCATATCCAGTTGATAATTTTCTAAAGAATGTCATTTAATTATAGTTAATAAATAAATTTAATTATTGCATGAATAATTATAACAACATATGATATACATATGTTGTTTTGTCAATATAAAAATATTTTTGGTAAACCTAATACAGGATTACACTCCGTCAGATTATTTGGTGTTGCTGTCTATGATGTCGTTGGAACTATCATTATTGCAATGATATTATCATTTGCATTTAAATGGAATTTCTTATTAACATTATTGATAACTTTTATCATTGCTGAATTATTACATGTGATGTTTTGTGTCAATACTGCTTTTGTTAATAATGTTTTAGGAATAAGATTTGATTAATTTATTTTCGTACAAAAAATATGAAATAATATCATAATCAAATGTATAGTATAGAGAAATGAATTCAAATCATCACATACCAACGACAACAAATAACACACAACCAATTGATATCCCATATCAATCATTACCATCTTATGATTATGTTTATCATTCACCACAAATGATAGATTCACAGCCACAAATTAATTTCAATTCTACCGCTGGCTATCCACAACCACCACAATATACATTACCACCATATTCACCACAGTATACACAACAGTATACACAACCACAGTATACATCACCACAATATACATCACCACAATATACATCACCACAATATACACAACAATATACTCCCCAATACAGTTATACTGAAGATCATCATCATAACAGACATCATCATGATAACCATCATGATAATCATCACAATAATCACCGTCACAGAGATCCTATTGAAGATTGTTGTTGTACCATTATTTAATTAATTTATTATAATTAAAATATAATAAATAAAAAAGTTAATATTCCTTCGACAACATCATATTACTATATTTCAAATGCTGTTCAACAATTGTACCCCCATTTATGATCTCCACGTCAACAACAACATTGTTTTCCACTTTAGGAATAAATTCAGGAAATATCAAGGCCATCATTTTGACAGGTCCTATCAATCTTTGTCTTATTTCGTGTAAATGTTTTCTATAGACATTCGCTTGTTCCATCGTTATCGGAAAAACCGTATATCTTTCAAATAATTGTTTACATCCATTGCCATCACCAGTTGATTTAATCTTTTGAACCAAATTCAACAATTCAATAATTCTCCTCACTGCCAAATCAAAATCAACGACCACAACTTCATACAAATGATATTCATTTCCATCAACATTTTTAACCTCTTCATTGATTCTGATCGATCCAGCTTCCAACAAATAATTGGCAATAACAACATTAGCTTTCGCATGTGCCTCCTTGATTTCCGTAAAATTCTCTCCTTGTGAATAATATCTCCGGAAGATATGTTGAACCATCTCAATAATACATTGTTTAGCTAATTCATCCTTACCGATTTTCTTATACCATCCTTTAAATAGTCCATTTTCAGCCAAAACATCCATTTGAGCGATACTCATATATAATGCACTAATTTCTGCCCTTAATTCTTCCAACGATGTGGTATCACTTGTAATAAATTCGGAATAGTTATCATCAGTGACATCAATCACATCGCCAACATTATATTTTGTGCCTTTGATAACCAAATTTTCACCTTTCTTAAAAGTATGTTGATGGAATCTACCCGATGCATGTCCTAGAGTCTCATGCAAAAGTACCTGAACGTCCCACAAATCTTCATATAACTGGTTATCCTGATCATATTGCTGAATAAAATCCAGACGTGCTTTTGTTTTGAATTGTTTAGCTAATGTAGGATTAATTTGTTCCTCCAAAGATTTCGGCAATTTGTAAATGACTTGTTTGGAACCATATTGTGATCTAACATCATCATAATTAGGTAAACAATAAGCCGCAGTACTAACAGCTGGACCATAATCACCACCACCAAAAATAATTTTATTAACACTCACATTCATCACAATACCAGTCATATCCGTTCTCTTATACTCATTTGGTAAAGGCAACATCTTCTCAAGATCCAACAATATAGCATTAAATTTGGTCATGTCCATAGTTTTCATTGTTACTTCACTACCGGCATTACCTCTAATAAGTTTAGGATCATGATAATTTTCAATAAATCCTTGTACATAATCTAATTTACTGTTTGTTTTAATCCATTCAATTGTATGTTTTTTATAATATTTTTCATCACCAGTCTGATAATATAAAATTAATAATTCCATACTTTTAACCATATATTGATCAAAATATTTATGATATTCATGATGTTTTTGGATATAATCATATGCTTTTTGTAACCAGAAAACTGCAACTGTTAATTCTTCTGCATAATGATCATATACAGAATGATATCTTACCTTTATTTTATTATCAACAATTGTTGGATAGGCATTTAATCTATTTTGTTCATCTGGTTGTAATTGTTTATAATATTCTTCAGTAAAACCCTCCCCATAAAAGTTATTTCCACTTTTTTCAATAGTATCCTCAATCATTTCTGGATCAACTCCTGCATCAAAAATAAAGGGTAATAAATACGCATATTTATCCAAACATCGAAATTTATTTAATAATTGCCTCATATTTACTTCTGTCAATAAATTTAGTCCTATCCTTTGTGGTGTTCTTTTAGAGTTGGAATTTTCCTTACAAAAATAAAATCCATGATTTGTCCACAAGTAGACCAAATATGTTTCAATATCATGAACCAATAAATCATTATCAATTTCATTTTTATTTTTATATAGAAATTCAAACAATTGAATAATTTCATTTGTATGTCTATGGTTTTGATCTCTGTTGATTCTATTAAATGGTAAACTTGATCGGAACATATAATAGGCAAAAACCTTATAAGGTGTTTCCATGGTTTTTAATTCATCAACGATTTGTGGAATAGTGTAGATTTCTTTGTAAGTTGTCATTGTGTGTATTTTTATTAATATAATATTAATATATATTTATATGGTTTTTCAATCTTAATGACATATATTAAAAAAATTGAAAATTCAATATAATATCAACCTAACCAAATCATAAAAATTATTAAACAAACCATGTTTCAAGTTTTCAAAATATCAAAAGTTGACGACAGTACCAATATAACACATATCTATTATATTGGTACTAAACAATATTCATATGAAGAATTTGACACAGATCCATTTTCCAATTATAGTATTGCACATATTGTCTATACATGGACTTTTAAAAATTCATATGATTTAAGATCAAAAGTATGTTATGTTGATTGCAATGGTATTATTAATTCATTGTATGTCGCAAAAGATTACCGAAATTGGGGACTTGGTTCAATCTTGTTAAAACATGCCATTGATGATACATTTAATAATAATGGATTACAGATTGAATTAGACGATGTATCAGCCAGAAGTAGGAAATCTAAAAATATTTATGTAAAGTTTGGCTTCGAATATGTCTACGATGGAGGACCAGAAATGATTTTACATAAATAAAAAATTGAAATAATAACCATTAATTTATCCTATAATAATATATAATATGAATTACTATCAAAAGTATTTGAAATATAAATCAAAATATTTAAAAATAAAAGGAGGAATGTCATATGAATTTCATGTTAGTAAGCCATGGTTTGCCTTTATTGAATCTGGAGAAAAAACAACAGAAGGTAGATTAAACAAAACAACTTTTGCTGAATTAAAACCAAATGATATAGTTACATGGTTTAATATTGACGATCAAACCAAAGAAAGAAAAGAATGTAAAACTAAAATTACAAATGTTAATCACTATCAAACATTTAGAGAAATGATTTTAGCAGAAGGTATAGAAAATGTCTTACCGGGAATCGATAATATTGATGATGGTGTTGGTGTTTACAGGAAATATTATACATCAGAAGCAGAATCACAATATGGAGTTTTAGCTATTCAACTGGAATTAATTAAGGAATAAAAAATATTTGTTTATAATATAGTATATAGTATACGTAAATGCCTAAAGTTGATGAAGTTTTAGAATTATTATTAAAAATATTTTTTGAACATCAAATACAAATCAAAATGTTTCATTTCCAAACGAAAACATATGGTTCTCATAAAGCGAGTGATGAATATCTCAATAAAGTAAATGCAACATTTGATCAATTGATGGAAGTAGCTCAAGGAATATTTGGAAGATTTACCACATCGCAAATTAGTATAAAAGTTGTTATGGTTGATGATAATAATATTGGTGAATGTTTAGATAAATTTATTAATGTTATAATGAAAACATCAGTATGTTATAAAGATAGAACCGATTTGACAAATATTCGAGATGAAATAGTTGCTAATGCAAACCAATTTAAGTATTTATTGACTTTCAAATAATGTTCATATATTTTTTATTTATTGAAATAAAAAACATAATTTATTTACTGGTTGTCATCACTTTTGCACTTTTTACACTGTTTACACTTTTTACACTTTTTGCACTTTTTACACTTTTTACACTTTTTACACTTTTAACACTTTTTACACTTTTAGCTGTTTTCATTTTAGGCTGTGTTACTATTTGTTCAATTTCAGATGTAACTTGCGAACTTTGGTGATTTGCTATTTTAGTTGGTTTAACCGTTTTGGTTGATTTCGCAGATTTAACAGCTTTGGCAGCTTTAACTGGTTTAGTGACTTTTTTTTCGACAACTGATTCTTCAATAACTTGTTCTTCAATTGTTTCTTCAATGGGCTCTACTTTCACTGATTTTGCTTTTTTAGCCACCTTTACTGATTTTGCTTCCTTCGCCACTTTTACTGATTTTGCTTCCTTTGCCATCTTTACTGATTTTGCTTCCTTTGCCACCTTTACTGATTTTGCTTCTTTTACGATCGTTGGTTTTGCTTCCTTGACAACTTTTACTGATTTTTTGGTTATTACTTTTTCAACAATTGGTTCTTCGACTGGTTCTTCGACTGGTTCTTCAAGTGGTTCTTCAACTGGTTCAGTTGTGGGGTTAACAGAAGTTGACT
>Ga0315288_10009312_pt1 | contig 12375 bp, 10 predicted proteins | sample YL17G11_20_MG_FD_203454 | JGI IMG/M metagenome (GOLD analysis project Ga0315288, IMG submission 203454) | Sediment microbial communities from Yellowstone Lake, YNP, Wyoming, USA - YL17G11_20 | ecosystem: Environmental > Aquatic > Freshwater > Lake > Sediment | place: USA: Wyoming | collected...
GTCCCTGTGGGGGCGTCGCGGCCCCGCCCCGCCTTGCCCCTCCCCCCCAAGCCGGGGCGCTCCGCCGCCACGCCGCTACACCGGGGTTCATGGTCCCTGTGCGTGCGCCAGAACGGATGGAGGCTCTCAGTGAAAGCCTGCAGTGATGTCATGCGCCTGGGGTTTGCCCTTCTGGTGCTCGCCTCCGGCCGCGCCCAGGCCGCGGAGGAGAAACCCACCGATGCCCGCGCCGCCTGGCTGGCGGCACATTACACCAAGTACGAACACCGCATCCCGATGCGCGACGGCATCCGACTGTTCACCCGCGTTTACGTGCCCAAGGACGACTCGCAGGTCTGGCCGATCCTGCTCCTGCGCACACCCTACGCGCTGAAGCCCTACGGCGCGGACAACTACACCGATCCCTCAGGCTCCTTCGAGACGCTCGCCAAGGACAGCTTCATTCTCGTCACGCAAGACGTGCGCGGACGCTTCGGTTCGGAGGGCCAATACGTCCATGTCCGGCCGTTCCAGCCGGACAAGGGCCCCCGGGACGTCGATGAAAGCTCGGATACCTGGGACACCATTGACTGGCTGGTGAAGAACGTGCCGGGCAACAACGGGAACGCGGGCCTGTTCGGCATCTCGTATCCCGGGTTCTATACGTCGATGGGCATGATCGACAGCCATCCCGCCCTGAAAGCGGCGTCGCCGCAGGCGCCGATTGCCGACTGGTTCATCGGGGACGACGTCCACCACAACGGCGCGTTCTTCCTCGCGCAGAACTTCGGGTTCTTCTACTGGTTCGCCCAGCCGGTGGACGACCCGCTGCATGAGGAGATCAAGCGCTTTCACTTCGGCACGCCCGACGGCTACGACTTCTTTCTGCGCATGGGACCGCTGGCCAACTCGGACACCCTGTATTTCAAGGGGTGTTCGCCCGCATGGACGGAGTTTCTCGCGCACCCGACGTATGACGCCTGGTGGCAGGCCCGGAACATCCGGCCGCACCTGAAGAACGTCCGTTGCGCGGTGATGACGGTCGGCGGCTGGTTCGATGCGGAGGATCTGTTCGGGCCGCTGGAGACTTACCGCTGGACCGAGCGGCTCAACCCCGGGATCACCAATGTGCTGGTGATGGGCCCGTGGGCGCACGGCGAGTGGGGTCGGGGCACCGGCGACAATCTCGGCCCGATCAGCTTTCACGCAAAGACCTCCGAGTTCTTCCGCGAGAAGATCGAGTTGCCGTTCTTCCGCCATTTTCTGAAAGGGGACACCAACTACGCCCTGACCGAAGCCCAGGTCTTCGAAACCGGCACCGATCAGTGGCGCCGTTTCAACGCCTGGCCCCCCACGAATGTCGTTTCTCGCACGCTCTATTTCCGATCCCGCGGCTCGCTGGCGTTTGACCCGCCGGCGGAGGGCGCGAACGCGTTCGACGAGTATGTCAGCGATCCGGCCAAGCCCGTGCCCTACAGCAATGACCCGTCAACGGGCTATGCTCACGCCTACCCGATCGAAGACCAGCGCTTCGTCGCGTCCCGCCCCGACGTCCTCGTGTATGAGACCGAGCCGCTGAAGGAGGACCTCACCCTCGCCGGTCCGCTGAGGGCCACGCTGCACGTTTCCACGACCGGCACGGACGCGGACTGGATCGTGAAACTGATCGACGTCTATCCGGGCGATTATCCGAATCCCGATCCCAACCCCGCCAACGTGAAGCTGGGTGGCTGCCAGCAACTGGTGCGCGGCGAGGTTTTTCGCGGGAGGTTCCGGAACAGCTTCGAGAAACCCGAGCCGTTCGAGCCGGGCCAGGTGACCCGCGTCGAGTTCACGCTGCCGGACATCTGTCACTCCTTCCGCTCCGGGCACCGGGTGATGGTTCACGTACAGAGCTCCTGGTTTCCACTCGTGGACCGCAACCCGCAGACGTTCGTGAACATTGCGACGGCGAAACCGGAGGATTTCCGCAAGGCGACGCATCGTGTCTATCGGGCAAGCCGCGTCCCCTCCGGCCTCATCGTCGGTGTCCTCCCGCCGCCGAAGCCCTGATCCGGCAAGTGCTCTTCGCTTCTGGCAGGTCCATGGGAGCGAGGTAAGACCGTCTTCATCAGCTCTATGACAAACCGAGAGTGCATTCTGAAATGGGTCCTCCGCTGGTTTGGCTGCGGGTCGTTGAGCGCGGCGTTCTTCGTGGCTGCCCCTTACTCCTGGATGAACGCCATCCACCAATGGCTCGGCCTGGGCGTGCTGCCCGACGCGCCGGTGGCCGGTTACCTGGCCCGGTCCACGTCCGCCTTCTACGCCATGCTCGGCGGGTTGCTGTGGGTCCTGTTGTTCGATCATTCCAGTTGAGTCTGCGGCTTGGTCTGCTAACCTCGCGCCATGCTGCGATGGGCTCTGCTGGGCATGGCACTGCTGGTGTCCGCGCTGAACGCGCAAGCCGCCTCCGCCAAGGTCATGAAGGTGCTGCCGCACCTGCTGGATGAGCAGGGCCGCCACACGCTCTCACCCAGCCTCTACGAGCGCGATGCGTATCAGGCGTATCTGCGCCAGCACCCGGAGAAGTGCTCGGGGCTCCGGTTTGATGTCCATTGGAAGGCCACCGGCACGGGCACCGCGACGCTCCGGCTGTTCGTGGAAATCCGCGGCAGCAAGGAACCGAAGCCGGTCGTGCTGGTGCAAGGCGTCGAGCGCCGCCGCTGGTATCAACGCTGGACGCCGCTCACGCTCGACGGCGATTCCTACCGCAAGCTCGGTGAAGTGGTCGCCTGGCGGGCCAGCCTGTGGAACGGCGATACGCTGCTGGCGCAACAGAAGTCGTTTCTCTGGTGAGCCTCCCCCTGAACCTCGTAGCCGCCGACGTGAGTCGGCGCACTTGTCCATTGCCGAAAGTCAGCGCGGACTCACGTCCGCGGCTACGGTTCAAGGGGACAAAGCGCGAACCGTCCGATCGGGGCATTCTCTCCCCATACCTACCCGGACCGATCCGTCCCAGCGCATGACCGATCCACGCGAGTCCGGGCTCCGCGGTTTCTGCGCTTCCTTCGCGGACCTGCTCCGGCTGCCGCGCGCCTTCTGGATTGTGATCGGCGTGTTCGTCCTCGAGTCGTCGGCTTACTTCGGCGTGCTCACGCTGATGACCCCCTATCTGTCCCAAGACCTCGGCTGGAGTGACGCCGGCGCAGGGATCGCCGTGTCAATCTTCACAATGTTGGTGACGCTGTTCATGCTCGGGGCGGGCAGCTACGCGGAGTCGTTCGGCTTGCGGCGCGCCATCCTCGCCGCCTTGGTCTTCTGCACCCTGGGCCGGTTGCTGTTCACGGTCGTGCCGTCCGGATTTGCGCCCGGCGGTGTGGTGGTGGCGGTGATCGCGGCCCTGTTCATCACCGCCGTGGGCGAGGCCATCCTGCAGCCGGTCTGCTATTCCGGCGTGAAGCAATACACCGACGAGCGTACCCATTCGATGGGCTATGCCTTGATCTACGCGTTGATGAACCTCGGCATCGTCGGCGTCGCCACGCTCTCGTCCTGGGTCCGCCCCGCCACTCAGAACCTGATTTCGCCCGAGCTGGACCGGATCTATTGGGGCCAAGCGGCTCTGCAGCCGCTGGCCCGCGTCTCCGGCAGCGGCATCCAAGCCGTGAACTGGGTCTGCGTCGGACTCACCGCGTTGACGCTGATCTTATTCCTGTTCGCGTTTACGAGGAAGGCCGAGGCGGCCAAGCTGCGGCCCGATACCGCCGAGGCGGAACGCGGGCGAAGCCGGGTGCCGGTCGGCGAGCGGCTGCGGAAATACTTTGGCGAAGGGCCGTTCACGAACCCGCGTTTCCTGTTCTTCATTTTCATGCTGCTGCCCGTGCGCACGCTGTTCGCCCACCAATGGTTGACCATGCCGAACTACATCCTGCGGGCCTACGACCGCGGGGTGGCCGACCACATGGAATGGCTGGTCAATTGGATCAACCCGGCGATCATCTTCGTCGGGGTGCCGATCGCCACCGCGCTGACCCGCCACGTGAACGTTTACCGGATGATGGTGATTGGCTCGCTGGTGTCGGCCGTGCCCACCTTCCTGCTCTGCTACGGCGCGAACCTCTCCTTGCTGATCACCTACTTCGCGGTGTTCTCGATTGGCGAGGCGCTCTGGTCGGCGCGGTTTCTCGAGTATGCCTCCGAGCTCGCGCCGCCGGGCCGGATTGCGCAGTACATGGGCCTGGCGCAGATCCCGTGGCTCCTGGCGAAAGGCACGACCGGTTTCTACTCCGGGGCGATGCTGGCGGCGTTCTGTCCCGCGGACGTTCCGCCGGAGCAATTGCACACGGGCACGCTGTGGTTCATCTACGGCTGCATTGCCCTGGCTTCGCCCGTCGGCCTTTGGCTGGCCCGCAAATGGGCCATGGCCGGGCTGCACGCAAAGCCCGCGACCGCGGAGACAGCTTCGTCCGTTGCCTGACGCGGCGCCAGGCGAACGGGTCAGTTCTTCATATTGGTAGGTCACTCCTCTTGCACATTCCGCCGACGATACAGGAGCTGATGGACGTAACCCGGCGCGCCCATCTGCAATCGCTCCGCGATCCATTTCACCGTCACCGCCGTCTCGGCCCGCAACCGAACCGCCACCGCCACCTTTCCCGCGTCCCCTTTGGCTCGTCGTCCCAATTCCTCCTCCCCCCAGCGCCGTCGTTTCAATTCTCCCACGACGATCCCTTCGGCATGCGCCGCCACCGTCTCCTGCCGCTCCGCCCCATAATGCTCCGCTCCCATCCGCTCCTGCATCTGCCCCAACAACTCCTTCCGGAACGACTCCGTCCCCAAACACCACCCCCGCCGCAACTTCTGGTAGTCCGCACCCGCCTCCCCCGCCCGCCGTTCTTCCAGCGCAACCTCCAATTGTCGCCGCCCCGCCGCACTGTCCTGCGGTATGTGATATTCCCCGAGCAGTCGCCCCACCCGCAACCACGGCCACCGTTGGCCCGGACGCTTCAGATACTCCGGCCAACTGCTCCACCGATAGTCCCGCAACCCTTGCTCCGCTCTCAGCAACTTGGCTCGCGCCGGATTCAAATGCACATACTCGCAGACGGTGCGCAGATAGCCGGTGCCTGAGCCGTCCACAATCAACGACTTGTACCGCCCGCTGAACAGATGGCCAAAGACCTTGTGCCGCCGGTTGAACCGCCCTGTGTAGGTGCCCAGAAACCACTTCATCCCCGCCACGAGCGTCGGCTGCGGCGTCTCGACCACCAGATGAAAATGGTTGGGCATCAGATAATACGCATGCACCTGCCAACCACTCCGGACGCACGCCTCCCCCAGGGTTTCCCCGAACCGCTGTCGGTCGGCATCATCGCGGAAGATCGGTTCGCGCCGATCGCCCCGGTTCATCACATGATAGATCGCTCCCGGGTACTCGACTCGAAGTTTGCGTGCCACGACCGGCAGAGTAGGGCCCTCGCCACACTAGTCAATCATAAGAACCGACCCCCTTCCGAACGGCATGCGCGGACGTTGTTTGAGGCGCTCGTAAACCGCCTTGTCCTTCGCCATCTCGGACTCGGACACGATGGCGACCGAGTCATCAATCACCATGCCCGACTGTCGTCCGGCTTCCGTTTCGCCCACTTGCGCGACGAGTTCGTGGAATCGGTGATAATCCTCGATCGGCCCGGCGTTGAAGGGCGAGCCCAGCGACAGGATGCCGCGGGCGGCCAGCAGGCAATCCGCGGGCGTCCACGGCTCGGGCTCTATTCCGAGCGGTCGGAAGCGGCGCGTGACGGCCTCGGGATTGGCCTGGCGCCATGCGTTCACCCCGTCGGTGTAAGCGTGAAGGGCGTCCTGCCAGCGCTCCGGCAGCTTGGCGAACGCGCGCAGCGCGTAGGCGGCATGACCGGCGATGCGCGCCTCGCGGTCGGCATCCACCCAATCCGGACCGAACACCTCGGCCAGGCGGCCGGCGGCCTTGCGACGGATGAGTTTCATTTGAAGAAGTCGATCCTCGGCGGCGGCGTAGCCCAGCCCCCAGAAACCGTCCCGCTCGGATACCGCGAAGACGTGCGGCGTACCCCAGGGGTCCCGGAGGATCTCGACCTCGCCAGCGCGGACTTGTGGATCGAGTCCGGTAAAAAGCAGCAGGAGTAGCCCGGACAGAAGTTGCCCAACCGCCCCGGCTCTTCGCGAGAGAATCATCATGCGCAAATTGAATCATGGCACCGCGAACCAGGCAAAGTCCGACTGTCGAATTCCTCCGCATGGAAGATTCGACAGTCGCACCTCGCAATTCGGACTTTGCCAGGCAGCCGTTCCGTTGGGCGGGTCGCCGAACGGGGCGGGCGGGTCGCCCGCGCCACCGTTGCAGAGGATTTGCGCGAAAACATTGATTTTCTGGTGGTGCCGTCCAAAACCGGGCTGTTTGCGGCCATTCCCCGGCTGTGTGCGCCGGTACGGCGGGCCAACTCGCTCTCGCTTACCCGCTGGACTTTGGCGGCGCGCGAAACATCGCGCCGCAGCATTGGCGGCACGCTGATGGTCAACGTCATTCTCATGTATGACAGATTAAGACAGGCCGGCAGGAATGCAGGCAGCGGAACCGACGAAGTCGGCGTGCCGCCGCACCACTTCGGCAAACGCCACCTCCGACCGGTGCCCGGTGCCATCGCGCAAAAGCTGTTGTTCGATCAGCCTGTTCACTCCCGGAAGAGTAACCGCCGCCGCTCAAATCGGACAGGGAACGAAGAAGCGTCTCCGCAGGGTATGTCCAAGCCGCAAGAATCTAGTGGAATCGGCAGACGCAACATGGTCGCAGAGAATGCCGCTCCTGCAAAGCTAATGGTCAATCGCGGAATGCTTCTTTTAAGGTATTGCGTTCCCAACTTCGCGCACTACGCACTCGCCTCCCTATTTGAAGCCTCCTTTTTAATCCTCAGGTCCAGCCAGGAGGGACCGAGAAATATCCGGGGCTGCTCCGCCAGCGATGCGCCAAGCGCCGTCATCGCCTTTTTTCAAGATGAGAAGTTCGTGCGATTCTGATGTGTCGGCCCAAGTTACGTTCAGCATCACATCCGCCCGATCGTCACCTTCGGCTCGCACGGAATCCACCGTTGCTCCGCTTGCAGTAAAAAAGCGCTCTGTCGTGAACTGCATCCGGGAGAGTAGTCTATCCGGGTCCTCGGTATAAGAGCCATCGACGGAAGAGATCGCATTGATGAACTTGTCCCCCGAGCCTGTCGCCATCGCCCACAAAACAGTCTGGATCGTCGCCTCGGGCTTTGAAAAGCCAGCGTCAACCCACTTTTCGCGCGGGATGAACTGTCCTGCGGGCCAATTCCAGTCAAGCGTGGAAGGTCTTTGCGCGGAACTATATTCTGCGACTTTAGCCTGATCCTGTTTCAGCTCGGATAGTCCTCTTTTCAGTAGGGTGACCTGGCCGCGGAGACGCATCAGTTCCAGAAATTGCTGCCGACTCAACTCGTGAGTTTCGGATTTGCGAGCAAGTTCGGCCGTCAGCTTCTCGTTCTCTTGGCGAAGCGAGGCAAGACTTAGGATATCATTATTCCTAGCTTCAACTTCTGCCCGCAGGGTTGAAGTTTGCCGGGCTTCGTAAATCCCTGTGCCGACAGCGGCGGCGATGGCGGCGGCAATCAAAGTTTTTTGCAGTGTGGTCATGGCGATGGCTTTGGTAGCAGTGGCAGTTGCGGTGGCGGCGATGGTTGTTCCGGCAAGCGCGGCGACGGTGGAAATCGTGACGGCCAATCCAACCGGGGCGGCTTGGACGGCGTTGGCAGAGATGGCAACGGTCAGTCCGCTGGCGCCCAGGCTGACGCCGTGTTTGGCAAAGAACTCGCGCAGGCGCGCGACGGCTCGGCTAACACGTTTTTGCGCGGCGTCTTCGCTTGTGCCGAGGGTCTGACCGACTTCGCGGAGGGATTTGTTCTCGAAGTAGCGGAGCAGCACGGCAGCGCGGTCGGTGTCGTTTAGCGCCTCCATGGCTTCGTCGAGCAGGGGCTCGATGTGCGTCCAGTCGGCGGCGCTGGCGGTCATGGCATTCATGTCAGAGGCGATTTGTTCGCGCAATTGGCGGCGGGCTTCGCGCCGGACGACATCGATAGCAGTGCGGCGGGTGACTTGATAGAGCCAAGCGGTGAGGATGGTGTCGGGCGCGAGGCGGTGCGCGTTGCGGGCGAGGTCGGTGAAGGCGGATTGGGCGACTTCCTCGGCGAGCTGCGAGGAGCGGACCTGGCGGAGGGCAGCGGAATAGACGAGATCGAGGTGGCGGCGGACGATCTCGGTGAAGGCGTCCTCGTTGCGGTCGCGGCAATAGCGTCTCAGCAATTCCAGGTCGGCTTCGTTCATTTCCAGAAGCCTATCGTCGCCGGCCTGTGGAATCCGACAACGATTTTTCGCTGTCACTCCGGTGCCGGTCTCGGTGGCAGATTGGCTCACCAGGCCAGCGACCCCAGTCAGAACCGAGCGCAGAATGGATGCAATTCCGGAGCGCGGCGGTGCACGGAGCACCAACCGCAGCAGGCTGGGGTGGTCCAGGCGCTTCGCTGTTGTCTGGCTGATCCTGCTCCTGCCGACGCGCTGCGGCTGATCCGTTGGACACAGCCGCGCTCCTTTGGTTCGGGAGAAGCCAGGTTCGGTTATTACCGAAGGCCGCAGCCGGTTCCTCTTAACACCGCCGGATTACACGGACCGAACCTCCTGGCGCATGAAGACGGCGTAGGACACTCCGAAGCACACCGGTGTCAGCGCCGCCAGCAACGTCAGATACGGCCACACCACCAGAATCGACTGGTCCAGGGGCAAGGGGTTCTGGAACCGCTCCAGTGACAGCCGCTCCGTCGGCCCCGTCAGCACCAGGCTGCTGCGGGTGCGCCGGTAGGGATCCGGAATAGTCGAAGTGGCCTGGGAGTAAGACGCAGCGGGCGAGGCCAGGCTGGCGGCGGCGGTCATGCCTGCGCGTCACCGTGTCTTGCCTAAGCCGCGCTCGAAGGTAACCTGTATCCCATGCACTTCGAACGGCTCCTGGTGACGAATGTTCGGTACCTCGAGGATCGTGAGCACGATTTCACGATTGGACCGGGGCATCTTCGGAAGTGGAACGTGCTGCCGGCCAGCGGTTCTTCCTCCGCTCTTCTGCGCGCACTGGCGCTGGGAGGCATGGGACGGCGGCAAGTTCAGATGTTCGCGCAGCGGCCTCTGCCGGACTTGGCCGAGCGCTCCGATCGACCGGTTCACCTCGAGTTTATCCAGGTCCGACACGCACCCCAGGAACGCGGCGCTGCCAGCCCGGCGCGCCGGCATCTGGGCTGGTGTGTGCGAACGGGAGGCCGGTTCAGCGCCCTGCCCAAATCCGCAATGTGTTACCGCGATCCGGCCGCGCAGCCCGGTTGCCCGGGGCTGGGCAGTTCCGGTTGCGGCCATCTCCTCCTCGGCTATGGAAGCCAAGTCCGGGCGCACGCCGGCACGGATTGCTTCGACATCCACCCCAACCAGCGACTGAAGCGATGCGCAGGTTTGTTCAAGCCGGAGGCGCGCGTGACTGATCCGGTGGCCTTCCTCCAGCGGTTGCACCACAAGTCCAGATATCGGGCCGGGCGCGCCCGCGCGCTCCTGGTCAGGTTGAGCGCGGATTTGAGTGTCTGGCTTGGCTGGGATGTGCGCAAGAGCCTTGGCAGGAACGGCGAGTTCGAGGCCCAGTGGCAGGCTATCCCTGCGTGGTGCCGCTCCCAAGTCATCGTGGCCCTGGACATGGCTCGCCACGTGTTCGACGCCTCCGTGCGTCTGGACGATCTCGATCCGTTCCAGCAGCCAGGCGTGGTTCTCTTTGACCGGCCGGAGATCTGGTGCGAAGCCGCGCGCCAAGCGCGCCTCTTCGAGCTCCTGGACGCCTGGTTCCCGAAGCTCCAGTTCTTCGTCGCGCTTTCACGGTCGGGCCGCCGGCGCTTTCCAGCCCGGCTGCTGGAGCAAAGCCTCGAGGTTCCCGAACCGCAGCCACGCCGCCAGCCGGCTCCGCCTCGCTGCCTGCCGCGCAGGACGATCCTGCTGGTGGACGTGGACGGGGCGCTGCCGAACCTGGCGCTGATGAAACTCAGCCGCCACTTCAAGGCGCAAGGCCGGAAAGTGGCGCTGGCGCGCGGCGTCAAGGAGCTCCCGCACGCCGACACCGTGCTGGCCAGTTGCGTGTTCAGCACGGCACAATCGGCCAGACGGCTTGAGATCCTCCGTCGTCGTTATGGCGCCGACCTGCAAGTGGGCGGTTCGGGCGTGGACCTGCGCTTGCGGCTCCCGCCGGAGATCGAAGCGCTGGCTCCGGATTACTCGCTTTACCCGGAGCTGGGGGATCGCGCCCTCGGCTTTCTGACGCGCGGCTGCCCGCAGCACTGCCCGTTTTGTGTGGTGCCGATCAAGGAAGGCGCCCCGCGCCAAGTGAGCGACCTCGACACGCTCCTGCAGGGGCGCCAGAAGCTCATCCTGCTCGACGACAACCTGCTGGCCCATCCCTCGGCGCTGGATTTGCTGGAGGAAATCGCCCGTCGCGGTCCGGCGGTGAATTTCAACCAGACTCTCGACTTGAGAAGGTTGACACCCGGATCCGCCCGGCTGCTGCGCCGCATCCGTTGCTCGAATCCTGCCTTCACCCGCCGCAACTACTACTTCAGCCTTAACGATGCGCGGCACCTGGAGCTGGTTCGGGAGCATTACGCGCTGCTGCAGACGACTGGACGGGACAACACCGAGTTCGTCTGCATGTACGGCTTCAACACCAGCCTGGCTGAGGACGTGAAGCGATTCCGGTTTCTGCGCTCGCTGCCGGGGGCGTACGTTTTTGTGCAGCGCTACCGGCCCGTGCCCGGCGGTCCCGCTCCGAATTTGGGCCGGTTGTTTGACGAGCGCGCCGACGCGCTGCTGGACGAACTGGTGCGCATCGTCTTCCGGCAGAACATGAAGAGCATGGAAACCTACTATCGCTGGCTGGCCCTGAAATACGCCGCGCAGCGCGGACGTGTCCACTACCGCTTGGTCGAAACCCTCTTCCGTTACAATGCCCGCCCGAGAATGAGCGGCTTCCTCCATCGCTTGGAGGAAATGATGAATCCAAAAGCCGCAGTGGGTGTGCCCGCGAAACACGCTCAAGACGCGAAAGCATTCGGCTGCAGCGTGGTGCTGGAAGCGGCAAATCTTTCACCCAGCAGGTGAACGGTCGCGGTGTCCATCGCGATCGTTTCCCTCCTCCGCCGCTGGCCTACACCGACCGGATCTCGTGGCGCATGAAGACGACGTAGGACAGTCCGAAGCACACCAGCGTCAGCGCCGCCAGCAGCGCCAGATACGGCCACCCCACCAGAATCGACTCGTCCAGGGGCAAGGGGTTCTGGAATCGTTCCAGCGACAGCCGCTCCATCGGACCCGTCAGCACCAGGTTGCTGCGGGTGAGCCGGTAGGCCTGCCTGCGCCGAGGCTTCGGCAGGCAGGCCAGCGCATCGGCCACCATGAAGGGGTCAAGTCCTATTATTGACAACTGAGGGCGGTTTCTCCACGGTCGCTCGCATGGCGCGCAAGCTGAGGGTCGAGTATCCGGGCGCGGTGTACCACGTCCTGAGTCGCGGCGATCGCCGCGAACCCATCTTCCACGATGACCGCGATCATGAGCCGTTTCTGGCCACGCTGGGGGAGGCTTGCCGGAAATCGGTCTGGGAGGTTCATGCGTTTTGTCTGATGCCGAATCATTTTCACCTGGTCGTCGAAACGACGCAGGGCACTCTGGTGGCCGGGATGCAGTGGTTGCTGAGCACCTACACCGGCCGGTTCAACCGCCGCCACAAGCTCTTGGGCCACTTGTTCAGCGGGCGTTACGAGGCTTTGATCGTGGACGGCAGCGGGGACGGTTATCTGAAGACGGTGTGCCACTACATGCACTTGAATCCGGCGCGTGCCCGGATGCTGGCGGCGGAGGAGCCGTTGCGGGCGTATCGCTGGAGCAGTTCCGGCAGGAGTTGCTGACGCAGGGGGGCCGGCAACTGGGCGCGCTGCACTTCGGGGCGGAGCGGGCGGAGAGCCAGGAGGCGCGGGCGGAGCGCTTGGTACAGGAGGATCTGAAGCGTCTGGGATGGACGAAGGTGGACCTGGCGACGCGTCGGAAGGGGGATCCGGAGAAGGTGCGGCAGGCCGGTCTAGCACCCGGACCGGCCGGGACACGCCGGCCCCAGATGGGTGACTGAACGGATCGCCTCCCGGGAGGAGGCCGGCATCCGAGTCAACGACCGAAACGACAGGAACGAATCGCGCCTTGCACGCCGCCCGCACCGGCCCAAGACAAAAACAACCTTTAAGAAGAAGGTTGTTTGACGCCCCGGCTTTTTCCCGCTTGACCGCTCACGCTTCCAAGTAACC
>Ga0315288_10009314_pt1 | contig 12374 bp, 15 predicted proteins | sample YL17G11_20_MG_FD_203454 | JGI IMG/M metagenome (GOLD analysis project Ga0315288, IMG submission 203454) | Sediment microbial communities from Yellowstone Lake, YNP, Wyoming, USA - YL17G11_20 | ecosystem: Environmental > Aquatic > Freshwater > Lake > Sediment | place: USA: Wyoming | collected...
GTCGTACGCCCGCGCCACGGAACGCCGAAAGTCCATTGAGTATGCCATGCGTGTCTGACCTCCTGTCAAGCACGCGAGCGTACCACATTGTGTCAAAAAGCGCTACGGGGTGGTGCAATTCGCTCTAATCCGGACATACTGCGCTTCCTCAATCGCATCTCCCTTGACGGCACGTTCAGAGCTCCCTGGGGCCGTTTCTCGTCCACCCTTCAGGAGGGGTTCTTCAACCTGCCTTTCGAGCAATTCATGGGTTGTCTGAACGACGCCAACTCCCTCACCACCGCTCGAGTCATCCAAGCCGCCTATGGCCGTCAGCACCATGCCGCATCGAACCAGAACCACCAGGCCGTCGCCCTGATCGCCAAGACCCTGCTCCAGCGCCGCCTTTGCCAGCAGGTGTCCATCCTCACCACCAACTATGACCTCGCTTTCGAAGACGCCTTTCGCAGCATCGGATGCCCGCTGATTCGTTCTCCCGCACCGATCGCCGAACAGGCCCCCACCTTTGAAAGCAGCGACCACAACATCCTCTTCGCCAAACTCCACGGCAGCGTTGATGATCCCCCCTCCATGGTGTACACCTTCCAGAACATCACCAGAGTTTATGGGACACGGCATTTCAGCCGCGTGACAGACCTTATCGCAGACTCGGATCTTCTGCTGTTTCTTGGGTACGGCCTGAGGGACCTCGATCTCCGCCCTGTAATCAAGGCGGCCCTGTTAGGATCGAAATGCACCGCAATCTGGAACGACCGGCCAGCGGAGGCTGGCGACCAACCGCGCTCAGGCAACTGCGAAATCGAACTCAGGGGCTCATCACTGGCACGCGATCGCCTTCGAAGGCAAGCTGCAATCCGCATGCACTACTCGGATCTGCTCCCTCGCGACCAGGAAACCGATCCCAACAACCCTCTCGTTATCCTTTGTCAAGCTCTGAGTCTCCCAATCCCGCCAATTGCCTCGGAAACCCCCTTTAGCCAGATTCTGGCGGTCACAATCAGTGACGCGACCTCGACCTTGACTCCCCCGGAGATCGTCCTGTTTATGGCACACTTAGCTGACGCTTGTCTCACGGGCGACGCTCTGCCCCTGCTTCGACCATACACGACCGGAGATGCCAGTGTCTCCCGCCGCACTGAGTTCACGGCGCTGTACTTGCAGGCACTCATCAATCAGACATCCTACGACGACGTGACCTCGGAAATTGCCCGCATCATCCGCAGCAATCCCGATGTGAGCCTTCAATTCCGAGCTTACGTATTCGCGATTGCCACCCATACGTTCAATCGCAACGCCTCTGGTGCCGTCGCAATGCTCCTTCGCGCTTTGCGCCTGCTCCTGACCGCCCAGCGAATCCCGATGAAGACCAAGGTTCTGTTGGGCCACTACTGGCTTCACTTCTGCTCTCGTCTGGTCATCATGACCGGTGCGAAAATCCGAAGCCTACCCGCTCCTCTTCCCATCATTGGTCGCCTCATCGAAGGCTCGATCGGCACTTATCTTGTGTTGCACTGCCGCGCCTTGACGAAGATGGTCCAAACCACCGCGGATCTCCGCCTCCTTGCCAACTGCACGGACTTATATGCCCAGTCCGCTCTGCTCGTGGGCAATCTGCGAAAGGCAGCGCGACTCGCCGAGCAAACATTGGAGATCTACATGCAGCTCCAGCTGCTCAATGACATCGCCTTGGCCGAGCGAACCTGCGCCTGGGTCTGCCTCGGATCCGGCACGCCACCGCGGATCACCGAAGCCCGGCAGCGCCTCGCTCGCGCGGTGGCACTTGCCTGCTCAAGCCCTGACGTGTCCCTCTTGCCGAAATTCGTTGCTAACCTCATAAGGGTGGCAGCATACGAGGCGAAAATGCAGCTTTCCCACTTCCTCTGTGAAGCGGCGGATGATGGAGTTGATCTCCCGGCTCTCCGCGAGATGGCAATTCGCCTCTCAGGCAGCCAGCCCTGCTCCTTCGCTGATTTGGCCACGTTCGCCGCGTATCTCCGGAGTTCCCAGGAGAGCGACGAAGACTGGTCAAAGATGCGCAACACCCTGGAGCGATATGCAGACGTCCGCCGATTCCCGATATTGCTGGTGTAGCGACGAATGCAGCGCCTCGCGGCTCCAGAGTCGTAGCGCGACTGCTCATGGCTGTCACACCCACACCGTTTTCACATTGGCAAACTCCCGTATCCCCGCCACCGACCGTTCCCGCCCGTAATCCTCGATGTCCTCGAACCTCTGGCCGTCCGCACCCGCTGCTCCTTGGTTCGCTCGGCAGCAGGCGTAGGCGTGTGCCAGGATGTCCTTCCGGTACACCATGAACTCCCTCCTGCAACCCTGGCAACTCCTCGTGGTCATCCTGATCGGCTGGCTCAATCGCCACCCTCGTCACGCCCGATACGATTCTTCGCTGGCATCGCCAACGGGTGGCAGCGAAATGGAACTACAGCAACCGTCGGAAGACAAAGTCAGGGCGGCCGCTGATGGCCGCCCTTGTTGTGTTGCCTGAGAGATCGCAATGTTTGCCGGGGGGTTGCTAGCGTCGGCGGCGCAGCGTCAGCAGGCTGCCCACTGCCATGAGGCCCATGGCGGTGGGCTCGGGGCATTGCGGGTTGAGATTCCAGAACCTGCCGATGACCTTTCCGCCAACGACGACGTCAGCGGTCAGCAGGGCCTCGAACGCTGGGGAGAGATCCTCCGATCGGCCGACCTCGTAGGTGAAGAAGTCGCTGGAGGGGAGGTTCTCGATGGTCGGGGCGTTTCCGGTCTGCTCGAAGTTGGCCAAGGTCCTCAAGTCCAGAGAGGCATTGAGGTCATTGAGGCCGACCCTGTCGGAGGGAATGTTCAGGAAGGTCCGAATGTTCTGCAGGCTGACCGGCGCAGTCAGAACGTCGGGGCCACGGACGGCCTGCAGCAGCATGGCCACATCGCCGAAGCCCACGGGGAGCCGACGGACCCGGGTCAGTTCGTAGATGATGGCCAGCGAGCCGCCGGGAATACGTTCGCCATCGAGAGTCCAGTATGCGTCAAGGATGCGGCCGGACCCCTGCATGGCGAGGCCGACGTGAGCAATGGTGTCGGGCCCGACGTCTCTTCCGGACCAGGACAGCTTGGTGTGCTGGCCCTCGTCAACGGGTGTGGTGCCGAAACTGGGGAAAAACCCAGTGTATACCGCGTTGGGATTGAAATTGGGCGCCTCGACGATAATCTCGAAGTTGTTGGCTTGGACTCCGGTGAAGTTGAGGAAGTCCCAGTTCAGGAAGGGATCGTGGAAAATGTCCACCAGTTGTCCGCGCACCGGAGCGGTCAGAAACAATATGGTCAACACCACAAACCCAGATCTTCTTAGTGCGGTCTTCATGTGCATCTCCTATTGAGCGATCCCCAGAATAAGGCGCGCCTGCGGCCGGACTATGCGGCTGCGCCGGGCTATTGGCCAACGCATTGAGGGCAGCCGATCGGCACGCACACACGACCCCCGTCTGCCTCCCGCATCGTTCTACGAGAGTGAGCACCTCCTTCCCGATGGCGCATGGTCGGCGGCGTTGAAGCCTGGAAACGCAATGCACACACCGACGGACATGACGTGACGGGGCGCCGAAAGACGGATTGCACGGGGGATCATGCCATCCTGCGCAGCCTGGAGACACTACCCATGAGCAAACCCGTGCGCCTCGAGTTTCACAGCGTTCCATCGTACCATGCAAGGAGCGCGTGTGAACCCAGAATCCTGGAAAATCGCTCAATGGGGGGAAGAGAACCCGGACTTGGCTGGTTGTTTGTCCGCTGCGTCGCGCCGCGTGGGGTCGCCGTCACCCTGTTCACAGATCCATCGCTTCTGCGTCGAAAAACGCATCGGAGAATGGTCGGGAGTGCTTTGTCTCGATCCTCTCGCAACTGGCGACAACTTGCCAAGTCCGCTACGGGCATGCCCACGAAACTCGCGCCCTCCGACAGCGTTCTGAACCGCCCTGATGAGGGTCCAGACCGAGCACCTGCGCCCCCGTTTCATTCGCCGCCCCCGGGGCTCTCTGCTGCCCGCTTGGCGCGCTGCGCGGTGAACGCTGCAACCGGGATACGTCCTATCTCCCCGCGGCGCGGCTCTCGCCTGTTCCCCCCTACTTCTTCCACACCTTCCCCTTGAACTCCCCCAGCACTGCTTTCAGGCGCCCCTCGATCGCCGCCGTCAGCTCCTTCTTCTCCGCGATGCTCGTGAGTAGATCCCCCGCGCTCGACGATATGTGCTTCAGCAGCGCATCCTGGAACTCGGCCACCCGCCCCAGCGGCACATCATCCAGGAACCCCTGCGTCCCCGAGTAGATCACCACCACCTCCTGCTCCATCCGCATCGGCCGGTACTGCGGCTGCTTCAACAGCTCCACCAGCCGCGCCCCGCGGTCCAGCCGCGCCTGCGTTGACTTGTCCAGCTCCGTCCCAAGCTGCGCAAACGCCTCCAGCTCGCGATAGGCCGCCAGGTCCAGGCGCAGCGACGCCGCCACCTTCTTGTCCTTCATCGCCTTCACCTGCGCATTGCCGCCCACGCGCGACACGCTGATCCCCACGTTCACCGCAGGCCGCACGCCCGCGAAGAACAAGTCCGGCTCAAGGTAGATCTGCCCGTCCGTGATGCTGATGACGTTCGTCGGGATATACGCCGAGACTTCGCCTTCTTGGGTCTCAATGATTGGCAGCGCCGTCAGCGACCCGCCCCCGTTGGCGTCGCTCAGCTTCACCGCGCGCTCCAGCAATCGGCTGTGCAGGTAGAACACGTCCCCGGGATACGCCTCGCGCCCCGGCGGCCTTCGCAGCAAGAGCGAGAGCTGCCGATACGCCGCCGCCTGCTTCGACAGGTCGTCATACACGCACAGCGTATCCTGCCCCTTCCACATGAAATACTCGGCCATGGAACACCCCGCATACGGCGCAATATACTGCATCGGCGCCGGGTCGGCCGCGCCCGCCAGGATCACGGTCGTATACTCCATCGCCCCGTGCTTCTTGAGCACTTCCACCACCCCCGCCACGCTCGATTCCTTCTGCCCGATCGCCACGTAGAAACACTTCACCCCCTGCCCCTTCTGGTTGATGATCGTGTCCACCGCGATGGCGGTCTTGCCCGTCTTCCGGTCCCCGATGATCAGTTCCCGCTGCCCCCGGCCGATCGGGATCATCGAGTCAATCGCCTTCAGCCCCGTCTGCAAAGGCACCTTCACCGGCTGCCGCTCCGCGATCCCGGGCGCCACCGTGTCCAGCTTCCGCCGCTCCGTGCTCGCGATCGGCCCGAGCCCGTCCATCGGCTCCCCCAGCGGATTCACCACCCGCCCCATCACCCCATCGCCCACCGCCACTTCCAGCAGCCGCCCCGTCGACCGGACCGTATCGCCCTCCTGGATCTCCAGGTAATTCCCGAAGATGACCGCCCCGATCGAATCCTCTTCCAGGTTGAACACCTGCCCCATCACCCCGTTTTCGAACTGCAACAACTCCCCCGCCATCGCGTTCCGAAGCCCATAAATGCGGGCGATCCCGTCCCCCACCTCAATCACCGCCCCCACCTCGCTCACCTCCAGCTTCTGCTCGAAACTCGCTATCTCCTGCTTCAACACGCTCGCGATTTCCGTCACATTGATCGCCATATCTGCTCCGTCGTCTCTGTTTTACCGCACCTACAGGGCCCCCCTCTGTTCTCCGTTCATTTCCGCCCCGCCTCCGTCAGACGCTCCTTCATCGCCTCAAGTTGTCTCCGCACGCTCGCGTCGATCAGCCGGTCGTTCACCCGGATCACCATTCCCCCGATGATCGACTCGTCCACGACCTGTTCCACCTCGGCCTTCTTGTTCAGCGCCTCGCTGATTCTCCGCCCCACCTCCGCCAGCGCCGCCTGATCCATTTCCCGCGGCACCGTCACCCTCACCTTCACCTTCCCCATCTGCTCATCGAGCATCTCCCGGTACTCATCCGCCACCGCCCCCAGCAATCCCAGCCGCCCCTTCTTATTCATCACCCCCATCGCATGGCTCAGCAGCTTGCACACCTTCCCGCCGAAGACCTTGTCCAGCACTCTTCGCCGCTCATTTTCTCCGATCGTCGGATCGCGCAAAAACGCCCCGAACACCGGATTGGCCTCGACCACCTGTTTCACGCCGCGCAGCTCCTCCCAGAGCGACTCCGCCTCTCCCCCCTCGCTGGCCAGATCCAGAATCGCCCTGGCATACTCCCCCGCCGCTCCGCCCTGTCCCTTTCTGGCCGCCATCTGCGTCTCCTGCTCACGCCCACCGCATCACGCATTACGAATCACGTCCTACGCTCCGCATCTCTTCGAGACTCCGCCGCACCAGGTCCTGCTGATCCTCCGCATTCAGATTCCGTCGCAGGATCTTCCCCGCGATGCTCGTCGACAGCTCCGCCGCCTTCGCGTAGATCTCCCTGACCGCCTGTTTCCCCGCCTCCTCGATATCCCGCATCGCCCGGCGTTTGGCCTCCTCCGCCTCCTGTTGCCCTTTCCCACGGATCTCCGCCGCGATCTTCTCGCCCTGCGCCGTCGCCACGCCGATCATTTCCCGCACCTTCTCTTCCGCCGCGCTCAGTTGCGACTGATACTCCTTCAGCGTCCCCTCCGCCTTAGCGCGTGCCTCTTCCGCGTCGCCGATCTCCTTCCGAATGTGCTCTTCCCGCTTCTTCAACCCCTCCAGCACCTGCTTCCACGCCGTCGGATACAGCACCGCCAGCAACACGATGAAGATCACCAGCACCCACGCCGCCGTCGCCGCATCAAACTCCAGCAGCACATGCTTCCGCGGCCCGCCCGCCTCCACGCCCTCCCCCGCCGGCGACCCGTGGTCCGCCGCCAACGCATCTCCGCTCACGCCTAAACCCAGCACCAACACCAGCGCCAGGACCATTCGCTTCACCATGGCATCCTCGCCTAACGCAACCGCTCCCCATCAAGACGCCCGGCAGGCTCGCCACCCGCCCGGCGCCGCTGCTCCCTTACTTGCCCACACTGCTGATCAGCATGAAGCAGACGATCAACGCGAAGAATGTGAAACCTTCGATCAACGCCGCCGCGACGATCATGTTCGTCCCGATCCTGCCCCCCGCCTCAGGCTGCCGCGCGATCGCCTCCATCGCATTCCCGGCGATGTGCCCGATCCCACGCGCACCGCCCATGACGATCAACGCCACCCCCATCGCTATCCCCAGAACGGCCAGCCCCACGCTCGGAAAAATCACCAATCCTTCCGCCGCCAGCATGTTCAACATACACATCTCCTTCCAGGCTCTCGCCCGGACCTGTGCGAACGCCTTCGGCAATGATCACGCCGCCGCGCCGCAGATGATTCCGTCGCCGATCTTTAAAAAACAATTCGCCCAGGCGTCGGCTGCTCAGGGCTTGTATCGCATGGATGAACCACAAATGCACGCCCCCCGGCAGTCACATTCATCTCCATCCTTTCTTATCCATCATCCTTCCCGCCTCAGTGTTCCGGCGCCACCGCGCTGGCTATGAACAGCGTCGTCAAAAACGTGAAAATGTACGCCTGCAGAAACGCCACGAACAGCTCCAGCAAGCTAATGAGTAGCGCCAGCACAACTACCGGGATGCCTTTGCCGATCTGCGCCGCCAACCCGGGACTCGCCACGATCAACGCCACCATCGCCGCCAGCACCGTGTGCCCCGCTATCATGTTCGCAAACAGACGGATCATCAATGCGAATGGCTTGACCACCGCCCCGATCATCTCCAGCCCCAGCAGCATCCCCCACACCGGCACATCCGCCGCCCATATTCCCTTCGGCTCACCCTTCTGCGGCCGGAACGGATGCGGCGCGAAATTCCACAGGTACAACGGCAACGCCAGCACCATCGCCCCCGCCACATTCATCCCCTTCCCATGCCCATGCCCCTCCCCATGTGCCTCATGACCATGATGTCCGTACGTCCCGCTCATCAGCGCCTTGGCCACCTGCACCATCCCGTTCAGATGGATGAACACGAACGCGCACACCGCCAGCGTCCCCGTCGTGTTGAGATTCCCCGTCGCGGTCCCCGTGTACTCCGCCAGCTTCGCCGCCGTCGACTGCCCTCCCGCCAGCCCCAGCAGCCCCAACGCCGGCCCGAACGGAATCAGCCCCAGCAGATTGCAGAACAATATGAAAAAAAACACCGTCCACAAAAACGGCACAAACCGGTCCGTGTTCTCCTTCAACGCCGGCCGGAACACCTCGCTCCGCAGAAAATCCAGTATCGACTCGAAGAAGCTCCTGGCGCCTCTGGGCACATCATCCCCCCCGCGACGGAACACCAACGGAAAGATCAGCAGCATCAGCACCCCCGCCAACGCCGCCATCACCATGTGGTTCGTCACCCATACTCCGCCGATCCTGAACAGATCAGCCGGCAGTACGTGTTTCATCGGGTCGCTTGACGCCAGGTAGATCTCCATGCCCGTCACTCACTCCGTCTCTGAACCCGCGACGCCCGGCCCACCGCCAGACGCCGCCTTGCTTTCCACCTTCGCCGACCGGACCGCCGCCACCGCCACGATCACCATCGCCACCAGCACCGCCCAGTAGAACGCCGTCAGCCAACACAGCAGACTCGCTCGCTCCTCCACCCTGCTCATCCCCCACGTCACGCCGCCCAGCACCAGCGTCAACATCAAATGCACCACCGTCCCGCCCAGCCCCGCCTGGGCCATCGTGGCCTGCACCCCACCCTTCGCCAGCGCCAGCGGCAAGCACCCCGCCAAGCCACCCGCCAACCCCGCTCCCCCCGCCAACATCAACTGCTTCACATGCGCATCCACCCCGTTCACCCGGCACAACCCATACCCCAGCCCACCCACCATCACCACCGCCAACGGTATCAGTCCCGCAGCTTTCATCTCCGTTGGCCTCATCACCTGTCCTTGTTCATCTCTAACGCCTGCTTGATCAGCAGGTACATCCCCCCCGCCAGCCCCACCACCGACCCTGTCACCGTCGCGAGCCTTCCCCATCCGAACTTCCCATCCAGCCACCATCCCCCCGCCATGCCCAGCCCCACCGCCACCGCCATCTCCCACCCCACCCCCAACATCCTGCTCCCTGACGCTCCTTCCCGTTCATCCTTCGCCATGCAGTCCTCGTCGCCTGTCAAGACCCCCACAATAGTCCCCCCCCCGAAGGCGGTCAAGAATCCCTCCCACCCTTCGCTCGCTCACACGCCATGCGGCCCCTCTGACAAGTACCAGGAGCCGCTCGCTTCCGTCGGAGAATGTGGGCCGTCGTTCTTGACCACCAGGCTGTCGTCGATGTACAGGCGGCTCCCATCATCCGACGTCAGCTCGAAAGTGTACATCGTGGTCCACGGCGCGTACAACCATCCCCTTATGTCAAGCCCTACTTGCTCTGGGCAAACGGATGCCATTCCCGCGCCGTGTCCGTCCCGAACATGATGTCGTCCGACATGAACGAACCAAGTTGGTCGCTGGCGCTGCAGGGTGCGCCCGTGGGGCTCTCTTCGGTGTGCTTCTCGTAGATGTCCACCCTGATAAGATCCCCCATCGCCACGCCCGCCAGTGCTGAACACGGCAGGCGCTCCATGGCGATCACCAACCTACGTTTCATTGCTGCCTCCTTGGCTCTGAGGTGTGACATGCCCACTTCGCACTGTGCCGCCGAAACGCCAGCGTCTTGCGCGTCGCCTCCGTCGGGCCAGAGCCGATTTCCCAGCCGTTGGCCAGAGCGGTCGGATCATCGAGCGTCTCCCGCCGCATCCAGACGTATTCCCGCAACCGATACACGCACTGCTTCTTCTGCGCGGCACGCACAGGCTTGCTCACAGACAACCCGATCACACGCTTGAGGTCCTCGGCCCCATGGGCACAATCCTGCCCGATGACCATCAGACAACACAACTCCGTGGCCCCGGCGAGATGCTGGCCTGGGCGATCCCCGACAGCTCATCGGCCGGGCAAACGCCCCCGCAGGCCTTGGACCAGAAGGATTTGCGTTCCACACGCACCTCGCCGCCGGCGATCCATGTGGCCTCCATGCCATGTCAAGGTGGAGCCGCCACCCATATACCCCGGGCCACAAAGAATGGGCACACCCCCCGCATGTCTCGTTATGGCATTTGACGCCCGCCGCGCTTATTTTGTCCTTCAGAAAGCACCCGCCATCATGCGAAAACATCACGTCATCGCTTCGCTCTATCTCTCATTGCTCATTCTGCTGACCAGCGTCGGCTGCGCCCACTCGCAAACCGCACCGTCTGCCTCCAACTCCGTCCCAACCGCGCAATGGCGATCCTTCGCCGACGCCGGCCTGCCCGACCTCTTCGCCTGGACCGATACTGCCACCGTCTACGTCCTCCGCGACCGCGACGCGGCGCTGCTGATCGACCTCGGCGACGGCAGCGTCCTCGACCACCTCTCCGAAATCGGCGTCAATCGCGTCGAGTGGGTCCTGTTCACGCATCACCACCGCGAACAATGCCAAGGCGCCCCGCGACTCAAAGGCTCCTCAACAAAACTCGCCGCCCCCGAAGCCGAACGAGCGCTCTTCGAGAACCCCACCAGTTTCCGCAAGATCAACGTCTCCCTCGGCGACGCCTTCACCATCCATGGCTCCAGCTACGTCCGCCCGCCCATCCAGCCCATCCCCATTGACCGCACGTTTCGCTCCATGGATACCTTCTCCTGGCACGGCCGCGAGTTCTGGTGCGTCGATACCCGTGGCAACAGTTCCGGCGGCATGTCATACATGCTCAAGCACAACGGCCGCCACCTCGCCTTCAGCGGCGACGTCATGCTCGACGGCGCCACCATGCACACCTGGTACGACACCGAATGGGACTATCGCTTCGCCGCCGGCATCCGCGCGCTGCACAACTCCGCTGCACTCCTGGCCCACTTCCAACCCTCATGGCTCCTGCCATCCCATGGCCCCGCAGTGCGCGAACCCAAAGAACAATTGCTCCAGTTCCAGAAAAAGCTCCGCAACCTCGAGCGCCTCTATCTTCGTGGCTACGAAGTCAGCACCTTCTCCGCCGCCACGCAGGACTCCGTCTCCAAGCCGTCGGCCGTGCCCCACCTCTGGCAAATCTCACCCCACCTCTACAAATTCAAAGGCCCCGACTTCTGGCCCAACTTCGGAATCCTCCTGGCCGATAGCGGGCACGCCCTCGTCATCGACTGCGGCCTGCTCGACGAGAAATCTCTCGACACCGCCCTCCAGGGCATGCGTGACAAGCTTGGCCTTAAGACCATCGACGCCGCCGTCATCACCCACATGCACGGCGACCATTTCCTCGAAGCCCCCTACCTCCGCGAAAAGTGGGGCACGAAAATCTGGGCGATCGATGGCATGGCCGACGTCTGCGAACACCCCGAACGCTTCGACGACGCCGCCCCCATCCAGGCCTACGGCAAAAAAGGCCTCGCCGGACTCCGCTTCGACCGCCTCTTCAAACCCGGCGAATCCTTCGACTGGGAAGGACACAAATTCACCGTCGACTGGATGCCCGGCCAAACCGAATTTGCCCTCTGCCTCCACGGCCAGATCGATGGCCGCAAAGTCGCCTTCACCGGCGACCACATCTTCGCCGACCCCGCCGACCCAACCCAGACCGGCCACGAAGCCGTCGTCGCACACAACAGCGCCATCCTCGAAGCAGGCTACATCTACGCCGCCGAGTACCTCCACCGCCTCAAGCCCGACTTGCTCATCGGCGGCCACTCCTTCGTCATGGATCGCCCCGCCCAACTCATCGAGCGCTACCGCAAATGGTCCTACGAAATGCGGTCCGCCTTCCAGTCCCTCAGCTCATCCCCCGACTATCGCTATTGGTTCGATCCCTTCTGGATTCGCGCCGAGCCCTATCGAATCACGCTCCGTCGAGGCGATTCTACGGACGCCCTTCTTCACATTCGGAACTTTCGCAATGTGCAGCAGCAACACCGCATCGAAATCCACCTCCCCCCCGGCCTCACATCCGATCCGCCCCTCCTCGAAGGCGCCGTCGCCCCCGAGTCTCGAACGACGCAGCGCATACGCCTGAAGGCCAGCGACTCCGCCCAGCCCGGCACCGCCAGCATCGCTTTCGACATCACCATCGACGGCCATCGCCTCGGCGAGCGTTTCGACATGGTGGTCAAGGTGGATTAGCTTCGCCAGCGGCCATCACCTTCGCGTGCCCCGCGCGCGAGGCGCAAGATCATGCAATATTGCCCTCCGCCGGGCCAAACGCGATTGCCCTGATAAGAATGCAGGGCAAACGCATGTGAATGTAACCTTATTGGGCGATGACCCTTAGCAGATACTGGTTATCCCATCCACAAGATTTTCTCTTTCCGGCGATGCCGATCTTGGCGGTCTTCTCATTCTTCAGCAGG
>Ga0315288_10009315_pt1 | contig 12372 bp, 10 predicted proteins | sample YL17G11_20_MG_FD_203454 | JGI IMG/M metagenome (GOLD analysis project Ga0315288, IMG submission 203454) | Sediment microbial communities from Yellowstone Lake, YNP, Wyoming, USA - YL17G11_20 | ecosystem: Environmental > Aquatic > Freshwater > Lake > Sediment | place: USA: Wyoming | collected...
GGAGGCACCAGCTTCCGGATCTGCGGCAGTTCCAGGAACCGGTTCATGACCGCACGTGAAGCGGCCGGGTCCACCGCCGAGTCCACGCTCTTGCCTACCAGGACCGCCGTCAGGAAGCCGCGTTTCGGCACCAACGAACTCATCTCCAGCGGCAGCGATTTCGAGCCGTATTCGACGAAATAGATTTCTTCATCCAGCCAGGGCGGTTGCCCGGGTTCCAGCTCCATTTCAAAGATCAGCGCGCGACGCAGACGGGGCGGCTCGAAATCGGGCAGCAGCCGCCGAACCGCCTGAACCATCGGGTTGTCCTGGGCTCGCAGGCCCGGTTTGCCGTTGACCCCAGCGGCAAACACCAGCAGGTCCACCTCGAGGTTCGCTTCCGCGCCGCTCTGATGATACGTGACCAGCGGTTTCCCGGTCGCCGATCGTCCGGCATCGGTGACCTCACCGCCGATCAACTCGGCGCCAGCCTGCTGGGCGGCTTTCAAAAGAAATCCGTCCAGGTTCTGCTGCGGGTCGCGGCGTCGGCTCGGGCGCGACCCGCGATAGGTGGAGAACATCTCCCGACCCGCCGGCACCTCGAGGTTGATGTTCTTCCAGTAGCTCTGGATCGTAAGGCTGCGGATGCGGCTTTGGATGACGCCTTCGGGAAGATCCAGGTCCAGGCTCCGCAACACGTCGATGAGCCGGGGCGAAATCCCCCCCGCACAGTGATTGCAGCCTTTCCAGCAATCCGGTTGAGTTCCAGCGATCGCGTTGGCCGGCTGATGGCGCCGCTCGAAAACGACGACCTTGATCCGTCGCTCAAGTCTCGACGCCTGTCGCAGGAGTTGAATGGCGAAGAATGCCCCCGCCGGCCCTCCCCCAATTACCGCCACCGTCGAACCCGACTCCAAGGGAATCTGGCCCTTGAGCGGGATCCGCTCTTCGACCGCAGTCGGCGGGGCTTGGTCTCGGTTCACAGTCGGGGATGGGGGAGGAGGTGTCTGTGTGACATCATGGAGCAAGACCTGAGATACGTCGATTAGCCTTTATCATAATGTAAAGTACCGTTTCTTGACGCAAGTCAAGGAACAGCACTGTGTGCCATGCTATGGGCTGATCGTATGACTACGAGAACTTCTCGAGCCCCCTGTGCGTGGCGAATTGACAAGGAGCGTGATCCGGGAAAGTGGTCGAACACCCGCGCCGGCCAACCTGCAACCCTGCACCTGGCGTGACCGCCGCAACGGACTGTTCGAGCCAGCCATCGCCGTCTGAGCGCGCATTCGCCGTGGACACTCTAAAGAACCAACTTGAGCACCGGGCGGAGCCCCTCGCGGCCACGGCACCTCCACCGCGACTGTGGAGGACTGAGGAGTTGGGCGCCGTTCTCCGGCTCCAGTTGGCCGCACCGATCTTCTCCTTGCTCGAAGAGTTCGAGCCAGAAAAGGCGGCGCGTCTCGAGGCTGTGTTGGCCGTCGACGGTCATTTCAGTGGCATCGGGTGCTTCGCGGACCTGTTCCACCTGTCGCCTCCGCCTCGGGAACTGTTGAGCTCGACGAAGGACCTCGCCCGGAGCCAGTTGGCCAACCCGCAGGCCATGCTGCCGCGTGAGATCACTCTGGTGCTCTTCTATGCGAGCCTCCTGCTCCTCCACCTTCGGTGTTACGAGCCGCTCAGCTCGTTGAACCGGGGGGCGCTGTTCAAAGGCGTGCAGTGGGCGTTGGAGCAGTCATGGCTGGATGGGGAGGCCCGGAGGTTGTTTGAGGAAGGCCAGCGGCGGCTCAAGTAGCCGAACCCCGCAGCGATAGACCCGCCACTGAGCGGAGCCTTCCACCGGGACTCGCTCGAAGTTGCCGGCACCCGCTCCCGCCAACGCTATGCGGACTCGAGACTCCGCTGGCCAAATGATGCGCCGGTGCCACAGACATCCACGATGACATGAGCAAAGCCGGCCGTGTTCATCGCGCCGATGTCGGGGCGTGGCGGAGCAGACAATCCCAGTGGAGGCGCGGTCACGAGGCTGTGGATGGCTTTGGATTCGCGCTCATCCCCCCACCGCCACCATCGGACGGCAGGGCGTGTAGCTGACGCGGAAGGCGTGTTCCTGCGGTTTCTGCGCGACGGCGTGGCGGAGGCGCGCGGCGAGTTCAGCCTCACTGGCATGACGTCGCAATGCCGCGCAAGTCCAATTCGCCGTGGTTGCCCATGCACGGGCGGATCTTGCCGTCGGCAGTGAGGCGGACGCGGTTGCAGGGTTCGCAGAAATGCCGGTTGGTGATCATGCTGATGAAGCCGACCAGCGCCCCCGTCTGCGCCAGCCGGTAGTACTTCGCCGGGCCATGCCCGAGCCGGGGGTCGGGTTGGGGAATCAGATGCTCCCGGGCGCGCAATTGTTCCATCACCTCGGGGACCGGGAGGAAGTTCGCCTGCGTGAGCACGTGGGCGCGGCTGACGGGCACGAGTTCGATGAAGCGCAGCGGGAACTGGTGCTCCGCGGCGAAGAGAACGAGCGGCCACACCCAGCAAGACCATGACGGCGAGGTAACCCGTCGCGCCTCCGTGTCCCACTGAGGAGTATCGGAGAACGACGCCGCCAATGGCGGCGAGCAGGAGCGCGAGTTGAACCACCGAGAGCTCCATCACAGGTGCGAGTGAAGCCGTCCTGAATCCGCCCGGCATTGACCTGCGGCACGGTTCGCGCGGGCGGCAGCGACCAAGGCTTCCGGCTTGTTGCAGTTCACGAAGCAGGGGGCGTCGGCCCAGGCGACCCGGAAGGGGCGCACGCTGTGTTCGCGCAGGCAGGCCTCGGCGAAGGCGCGGGCGGTCCGCTGGTTCTTCGTGAGGAAGGCCAACGCGATCGCGTGGCAGCGCTTGGGGTAGATGGCGGCGAGCGGCTCCAGTCCATCCGCGAGTCTGGGAATCACTCCGGTCCGCGCCTGACAGCGGGCCGCCAGCTTCCGGAGGAAGACACTGGTCATGTGCGGCAGATCCACGGCCAGCACGAGCAGCAGCGGAGCCCTGGCGGCCCGCAAGGCGCGTTCGATGCCGGCAATCGGCCCGAAGTTCGGCTCCAGGTCGAACAACACTGGACAGCCGAGCGTCGAGTAATCCTCGCCTTCGCGACCGGAGATCAACACTTCCTCGGCGCCCGCCGACCGGACCGTCGCGATGGCGCGGTGAATGAACGGCTGGCCGTCCACCTCCAACCAGGCCTTGTCGCGGCCCATGCGGCGGGACTCGCCGCCTGCGAGGATGACAGCACTGAGGTTCATATCAGACGTCGCGCCGCAACACTCCGTCGGTCAAGATTCGGGCGCGCAAACCCCCGCGGCCTCGGAGCCATTCCTCCGCGCCCGGGCCCAGCGCCGTGTTCATCCAGTCGCAAGGCTTGCTCTCCTCGACCCCCGCGAAGCGTACGCCCTGCACGTCGAACTCCCGGCCGATCAGCGAATTCAGGTCCGCCCCGCGCACGAAGGCGTTGCGGCGCGTGGCTTGGGGCTGTGCTTCCGGAAGGTTCAATTCGCGGCGCAACTCCTCCAGAACCTCCAACGAGAAGAACGTGATCTGCCCCTTGTAGTCTTCCTTGTAGTCGAAGAAGCGGTCGCCACGGATGCCGCGTCCGGCAACGCATTCAATCTCGGCGACCTCGATGATCGGGTGTTCTCCGGGCGGTTGGCCGTGGTGGCCGTAGAAGTTGTGTCCCGGCGAAATGAACAGGTGATGGATGCGGATCATCGGGGGAGGCTCTTCGCGGCTTGCTTGAGGGCCGGTCGTTCGCCGGCGTCCGCGGGCTCGAGCAGGATCACCTCATAGGCCTCGTGGCAACGCTGGCAGAGGCCTTGATCGGGCGACCATCCCGGGAACTCGGCGCTGACCCGCGCTTCGATTCCCGGGCTGAGCTGCGGTTGCTCCACCCAGTTGAAAGTCGGAAAGCCGCACAGCGGACAGGAGGCGCCGGGCGCAGGACGGTGCGCGTCCCCGAGTCCGCGCGGGTCGGAGGCCAATTCAACGAGCGTCGCGTGGTGTGGGGATCGGCCCGTCCAGAGTGAATGGAAGACTTGTTGTTGCCGCTCCGCCGGCCAAAAGCCGTAGCCGCCCGTGAAGGCGGCCCAATGCTCGTCGCGCTCGGCCCGCGGAGGCTGACCGGCGGCGGCGAGGCGGCCGTCAATCGTGACGTCCCAGAGGAGCCGGTAACGTTCGCGCGTCACGTGGTCACGGGCCGTCGTGGAGCACCGGGCCGGAAGTTCCGGGGCATAGCCGAACGCCGGGTCCACCATGTCGCTCAGATGGGTGAGTTCATGGCGGAGCCAACCGGCCAGCCCGTCGTCGGAGGTGAATCGCTCCGGCCGTAACGCGACCACAGCGTTGCGTTGGGCACCTTCGTTCACGAACAGCTCCGCTCCCTCGTCCTTTCCCCGCCTGGTCTGCCGAAAGGCGAGCAGGGCGAGGGCCGCCCGCAGGAGGGGGAACTCCTTCAGCCGGCCGGTCAGCCGGGCTTCCAAACCCCATTCACGAAACCACTCGAAGTGGAGCCGGAAGAAGGCGGCGTTGCGATCCTCGGGATCCCGGATGCGGTAGAGCCTCTCGCGTTCGTGGTGGAAGCGGGCGACCTGCATCGCGGGGACCTCGGGCCGGGGTCCTCTCGCGCAGAGCAACACCACGGCTTCCACGAGGTCTTCGTCGTAGCGCAGATGCATCCGGTTTCCTCCTACTCGCTCAACGCCCGGCCGTCAACCGGCCGTCCAGTGCGCGGAAGGCCGTGGCCGGATCAGGTTGTCCGTCCCAGGCGGACCAGAACGGCGTCAGGGGCGACGACTCCACGTGCTGCCTCGCCTTCACATCCCCCTCGCTGGTCGCGCCTTTGGGCTGCCAGTCCGGACCGAGGGCCTTGCGGGTCTGCTCGAGGAACTGTTTCGCCACTTCGGCATCGCCGCCTTTCCACGCCAGGTAACCGCGGAGGAAGAAGCCGCCGACGGCCTTGGGATTCGTCCGAATGGCGGCCGTGAGACGCTCCTCGGCCAGTTGGCGATCGCCGCGCAGCAAGGCCACTTCACCCAGCAGGAGCAGTGCGCCGGTTTCCTCCGGGTTGATCGAATGGGCGCGCTGGAGCGCCTGCTCGGCGAGAGCCAGGTCGGCGTCAGACCGGGCGAAGAGGGCTCGGACAACGCCCCATTGCTGCCAGGCGCGGTGGCTTTGCGGGTTGAGCTGCTGCAAGCCTTGGAGCGCGGCGAGCGCACCGTCCACATCGCGCTGGCTGGCAAGGCAAAGGCCGAGATAGTAACGCGCGTCTTCATGTTTGGGGTTCAGTTCGATGGCTTCACGGAAGAGGCGGATCGCCTTCGCGTTGTCCTTCTCGACCTTCATCGCGTCCATCGCGGCGCGCTGGGTGTTCCAGAATTGGAGGAGGCGCTGCTTGTCCTCGTTGGGAGTCCCGGCTTTCGCCGCCAGCGCTTGACTCGTCACGGGTGCCTTCGAGGCGCTCGGAGCGTCCGACCGACTGAAGCCGGGACTCCGAGCGCTCAGACGACGCGCCTCGGTCTCGCCCTCGGTGAGCTCGTAGGTGGCGTCGGCATCGAGGTTCTCGAACACATTGGTTTCGCCCGCGTGCCAGCGGACTTCCAGTCGGTCCACGCGAGTCGCCACGCCCAACCCCCAGTGAAGCGTGCGGCTGCTCTGCGAGAGGTAACTCACGCCGGTCACGCTGCGGCGCAACGGCACGCCGTTGACGAGGGCGATGGCGGTCGAGCCGTCGCCGAAGCCGTTGGCCTGGCCCGCGACGTTGCGGCTGCGGAGACGGACCTTGAGCCAATGGCCGGCGGCCATGTCGTTGCGGAACAGGCGCACGCCTTCGTAAAGGTCAGCGATCGCGAAGTCCATGTCACCGTCGCGGTCGAAGTCGGCACAGGCGAGGCCGCGGCTCACGTGTTTCCCGGAGAGCCGTTCGTTCCGGGGCGCCAGGTTGTGGAAGAATTCGCCGCGGCGGTTCCAGAACACGAACGTCTCCTGGGGCTGGAGTTTCCTGGGCGGCGGGCCGTCCGCCTCCAGGGTGCTGCCGTTGACCGCGAGGAGGTCGAGCCAGCCGTCCTGGTCGAGATCCACGAACTCCGTGCCCCAGCCGACAAAGGGAAGGGCGATTTGGCCAAGGCCCTTCTGGTCGGCAACGTCCATGAACCTGAGGGGATAGATCGCGTTGGTGCCGGCGGTGTTCGTGGCCGCGGGTTTCGCGGAGGGGTTGAAGTTCGCCCACGTGTTTTCGTAGAGCGCGTTTTCCTGCGCCACCCAATGCGTGATGTGCAGGTCGTCGTCGCCGTCGCGGTCGAAATCGCCCACGGCCAGGCCCATCGCGCTGCGGTAGTCGGCGACCCACGCGGGATGGCTGATGTCCTCGAAGCGCCCGCCGACATTGTGGTAAAGCACGTTGTCCGAAACGTCGTTGGCGATGTAAAGGTCGAGCCAGCCATCGTGATCGAAGTCGTGCCACCGTCCGCCCAAGCTGCGGCCTTCGGGATTCTGGACGTTCAGCTCCGCGGCCGCATCGACGAACGAACCGTCGGCGCGCTGGCAAAAGAGCGCGTTCCGGCCGGGTGAATAGGAGGAGGGATTCAGCGTATAGGGGACGGCGGTGCCGATCTGCTGGGAAAGCCTGGCGCGATCGGCGTCGTTCGCGAGGTACTGGACATAGTTGCAGACGTAGAGGTCGAGGCGGCGATCGTGATCGAAGTCCGCCCAAGCGGCGCCCGACCAGAACCCTTTGCGGTCAGGCAGGCGGGGGTCCCGCTGGAACCGGCCGCTGCCGCCCTCGTTATGCAGGAGCGCGAGGGTGTCATAACCGGTGATGACCAGATCAAGAAACCCGTCGCCATCGTAGTCACCCCAGGCGGTCCCCAGGCCGCGGATGCGCAGCTCGGGGAACGCCTCCACTTTGAGGAACCGGCCGTCACCGAGGTTCTCGAAGAGCGCGCAAGGCCGGAGTTGTTCGTCCGGGACAGTCAACGCGCCGCCCGCCGAGACCAGCAGCAGGTCGTCATCGCCGTCGTTGTCGAAGTCGCCGAACGCCAGCCCCGGTCCCATGTCTTCGGGAAGCTGCGAGGTGCGGTCGCCCGTGAAGTTGCGGAAGTCCGCCAAGCCCACCTCTCGCGTCACGCCGGTGAGTTTCGGGATGGGCGCTTCGGGCGGCAGGTCACGGGTCAGGTCGCTTGTAATGTCAGCCGGTTTCTCGTCCGGCCGATACTGCGCCGGAAGCGATCGGAGGTGGAGGATCACCCCGAGGCTCGCCCCGCTCACGACCAGCACCGCCAGCCCCACGAGGGTCCAGCGCAGGCGGCGCCTGCGTGGGCTCAACTTCAACGAGGGACTGCGCGCCGCCGGACTCGAACCCGGTTTGAGGTCGGTGCTCATTCCTGTTCCGTCGCCGACCGGGCCAGGCCGGGCATCGCTCGCGGGTCCGTGCTGGTTTGCGTTATTGGCCGCACCCGCACCGTTGCGGCCGCCCGGGCGATCTCCGTCACCGGCGCCGTCAACTGGTTCGTCTCGCCGAAGAGGTAGTTGAGAAGGAACTGATCCACCTTGCGATACTGGAGCGCCACCGCGATGCGGTACTCGCCCGCCTGCGCGGGTGCCGGCACGGCCGGCGCGGGGATTTCCATCGTGTCGGCCGCGGCGGGCTTCGGCGGCGCGTTCGTGCCCTGCGCCAGAGCTCCGCTGCACGGGATGGTGAAGTTCACGGTGTCGGAGTAGCCGGGGAACAAAGCGCGGCGGAAGCGGACGCCCACCATTTCCCAGAGGTTGTGACGGTCAATCAGGTTGCCGTGCTGGTCCACCGGTTCGGCCTTGAAGAGGAAGGTGCCGGGCTGGAGGAAGTGCTTCGCGTCGCGCTTCCCGGAGGTCCAGACGACCTGGTCGGCGGAATCGGTCACGGTGATGTCGAGCCAGCTCTGGATGATGTCAAGCGGGCCGGTCGGGAAGTCATGGCCCACCTTGTTCGACGCCATGACGACGCGCAGGGGGATGTTCTCGCCCGGCGCCACCGTTTCGGGCGTGGACAGGGCGACCTTGACGATGGGGCCGTGGGCCCACTTGTCAGCGATTTCGGGAATGGGCAGTTCGCCGCGCAGCCATTGCTCGGTCAGTTCGAGATGGGGCTTCCAGCCTTCCAGGTTGTGCTTCAACGCCACGGGCATGAGGGTGTTCGCCGCAATGAACCGATGGCTGCGGTGTTTCCGGTCCCCGGAGGAGCGGTTGTAGTCGAGCGCGTCGCCCGCCGCCGGGTCGCGCGAGTCCACCAGCGGCATGTGGCACTCGCGGCACTCGACGGTCTTCCGCGGGTCGCCCTTCTTGTTCCAGTGGCTGGCGGCCCAGTTGTCGTACTGGTTCTGGAGTTGCACCCAGCCGACGCGGTTAACCTCAGCGTCGATGAACTGCTTGTGGCACGCCGCGCAATACTCCGGCTTTTTGAACGCCCGCTTCGAGAGCCGATTGTGCTCCGCCGGGTAGGAGCGGATGAGGAAATCACGCGCCAGTCTGCCCAGGCCGTTGGTCTGCCACTGCCAGAGGTACTCGCGCGGCTGGGTCACGGTGTAGTTGGCGTTGCCTTTCACGTCCGTCTCACGAATCGCGTGACAGGCCAGACAGGACACGCCTTCCTGGTAGCCGTGCAGGCCGGTGAGGTTCTCGACGAAGATGTTCTTCGTGCCGCTGAACAGCGAAATGGGATCATGGCAACCGTCGCAATAACGCGTCGATTCCGGCCCGTTCTGCTTGGCCATCACGTCCTGGATGCCCAGAAACACGGTGTCCATCGCCGCATAGCGGTGGGCGCTCGGTTGCCATTCCTCCAGAATCTGATCGTGGCAACCGGCCGTGCCGCAGGCCCTCGACCCGGCGAGCGAACGGGCGTCGAACGCGCCGCCGGTGTCAGTTCTCGCCAAGCTCGGCGCGAAGGGCCGGTTGGTGCCGTAGAGGAAGCTGTAGTCGGCGGGGAACTGATTCTCGGGCTTGATACCGGAGTAGGCGGCCGCCAGCCCGACGCATGCGACACAGCCCAGCGCGGCGAGGCCCAGGGATTGCGCGAAATATGGCGCGATCCCCGGCGCGACGTCCGTCCGGCGCTGTTTCAGCACCACAAACAGCAGATGGGGCAACAGCCCGGCCAGCATGATGAGCGTGGACACCAGATGCACCGAACGCCACGGCGCGTTGGTCTGCCCGCCAAGCACGGCCTGCACCGTGAGCACCACGCCGGAGGCGCACGCGACCGCGAGCCCGCCGAGCGCGACCCAGCCGAGCACGGTGATGTGCGACCCGGCATAGGTGCGATAGTCCGCCACGTGTCGCGCGCAGTACCAGGCCACCGGCAGGAGAGTCACCGCGCCCAGAACCGTGTGCAGGATCACGCTCCACTGCACCACGGGGTGGAACGGCGCCAGGGTCACCGCGAGGCCGGTGAGCAATTCGAACAGCAGCGCCGCCATGCTGAACCGGGCCAGCCACGAGGGCCAGCCGTTGCGGACGTATGGCGCGGCCGGCAGGCCAAGCCGGGAGGAAGCGGAAGCCGTCGAGAATACCGGAGCGGGACCGTCAGGCTGCTGAGGGGTGTTCATGCGGCATTTTAATACATCTGATTAGCGGATGCGACCACTGGTTTGGGACGAAACGCGCGCTTTTCGGGGCAAGTCGCCAATGTCCCACCCTGGGCATGAGGCAGGGGCACCGGTGGCTTCAGCCCGGCGCAATGGCCGGCCCGGCGCCCGGGGGCGATTTCGCCTGGCCGCACGAATCGCACAGGCTCTCGTCCGCCTCCTCCACCGGCCGGAGCAGCAAATCCTCGCTCCCCGGCGCGACGCCATGGCCGACGCACTCGGTTTCCACGAACGCGCGCAGCCAGTCCGCCAGCGCGGCCAGGGGTGTGTCGGCGGCCTGATTCGCCAGGCGGCGCGCGAAAGCGAGCGTCCACCGGCCCAGGTGCTCGCGCAGGAACTTCCTCTGGGCCTCCAGGCACAAGGCGAGCTCATCGGCGGTGAGTTGGTGCTCCAGCGCGTAGGCTTCCTTGGCCGCCAGCACGGACATGAACTCCAGTTCGATGCAGAGATGGTCGTGCCGCTCCATGGCGTCTTCGGCCACTTCAAGCCCAAACGCGCGATAGAACGCCGCGAGGTCCGCGAGGCGATGCGGCTGGAACAGGCCGTCCGCCTTGAGGTCACCGTACTCGATCTCATTCAGCGGACATGAGCCGCGCGCCGCGTGGCCAAAACAGGTCGAGCAGGCGTTCCGGAAGGAATCAAAGGCCTCGGCGGTGAGGTGGGCGGTGAAGGCGCGGGCCGCCGCGGCCAGAGCGGGCTTGCCTTCGGCGAGCGCGGCGACGGCGGAGCCGAAGGCCTGTTGGAAGCTCGGGTCGGCCATGGAGGCCCAGCCTTCCGGGCTCGGGTCTTCGAACGCTCGTGCCGTGGCGCGGTAGAGAAAGGAGCGCGCCAGGGCGGAGTCGATGCCCGACTGCCGATCACTGATTCCCGACCCGGCGGCGTTCGCGGAACCGCCCGAAGGCGGGTCCGGGAGCGGTTCTTCGCGGTAGTTGCCGAAGACCGAGCGCCGCGGCAGGTGCTCCCCCGCCGACCAGTCGCCGCTCCGCGCTCCGCGCTCCGCATTCCGCCTTTGCTCAGATCGAATTGGCATGTTTCTCGGGCCGCTGGTGCAGCGGTTCTTCCACCGTGGTTTCGATGACTTTCGTGCCGTCCTTCGCGTAGCCAATGATCGTGTCGTTGTAGAGCTCGAACTTCTTCCCCCGCACCTCGGTCTCGAACACTTTCGGGCCTTCCTTGATTTCGTAGCGGAAGCAGATCCGGTGGTCCTTGCCGAAGAGCTGCATCACCGCAAGGAGTTCGCGGTCGGGCGCGCTGTACTTCTCCACGGCAGCATCCACGCCGGGACCGAACATCTGTTTGAGGTAAGGACGCGGCACCCAGCGCGGCGGGATGTAGTAGCCGTTCGGCTCCGTGCCGAACTGCGGGTAGAGCGGCAGGGCGACCTTCGCGACGTGGATCAGGTAGTAAAGCGGGTTGTAACGGTTCTCTTTCCAGGTGCCGTCCGGGTTCAGTTCCACGAGGCCCTGCAGGCGGATGTGCCCGATGCAGGCGGCCATGCAACGGGTCATCATGGGACGGCCGCCGCCCTGGGGGTCGTGGCCTTCGACGCGGGGATAGCACGCGATGCATTTTTCGCTGACGCGCGTGGTCCCGCGATAGAGGGTCTTCTTGTACGGGCAAGCTTCCATGCACTTGCGGTAGCCACGGCACCGCTGCTGATCGATGAGCACGATGCCGTCCTCGGGCCGCTTGTAGATGGCGTTGCGCGGGCAGGCCGCCAGGCAGGCCGGGTAACTGCAATGGTTGCAGATCCGCGCCAGATAGAAGAACCAGGTCTTGTGCTCCGGCAACCGCTCGCCGCCTTTGAAGTACTGGCCCTTGACGCCCTTCTCGGCGCCGACCGGATGGTCCTCATAACGGTTCGGCGCGGACCACTCTTCATCGGTCGGGAGATAGCCGAGCGCGCGGTTTGCCCCTTCGGGGGCGACGCGCGTCTTGGCGGCTTCAAAGACCGTTTTGCCGTTGAACTTGCCGTAGAGCGCTTTTCGATCTTTGGCCTCGTCCCCCCAGGTCTGGCCGCCGGGGTTGGCTTGTTCGAGCAAGTCCAGCGTCTTGACGTCCCAGTGATGCGGGTAGCCGCCGTAGGGTTTGGTTTCGACGTTGTTCCACCACATGTATTCCTGGCCCTTGCCGAAGGTCCAGGTGGACTTGCAGGCCATCGTGCAACTCTGGCAGCCGATGCAGCGGTTGATGTTGAACACGAACGCGAACTGGTGGTCGGGGTAAGCCGCCTCGTACGGGTAATCCATCTCCCGACCCAGTTGCCAGTTGAAGACGTTGCTCATGATGGGGGATGCGTGCGGCGTGACGTGGGAAACGTGAGAGCGATCACAAGGGGAGCTTCGGGATGGCGGCGCCCAGGGCGTCGGTGAGGGTGGCGTCGAACCGGATTCCCTGCTGCGGGACGGGAGGACCACCCGCGCGCGGGTCCCCCTCACCCCGACCCTCTCCCTCAGGGACAGGGGGAGGAACGGGCCGCGCCGGGTTGAATCCAGACGCTTCGGCTTCCAGGACAAACTGGCGACAATTCTCCCTCCCCATGGGCTTACCATTGCGCACATTTATGATTACTTTATGCTTGTACATCAACGGGTTATGTATTCTATGGAGGGATGCTTAATGAAAATGCATCCTCGTTTTGCTCGCGACCGACTCAAGCCGCAGCCTGGGCGATCAACGAATTGGGCCACGCTGAACTGGGCGATGATCGTCGCACCGAGCGTTTGCTCATGATCGCCACGGCCTTCGC
>Ga0315288_10009317_pt1 | contig 12369 bp, 10 predicted proteins | sample YL17G11_20_MG_FD_203454 | JGI IMG/M metagenome (GOLD analysis project Ga0315288, IMG submission 203454) | Sediment microbial communities from Yellowstone Lake, YNP, Wyoming, USA - YL17G11_20 | ecosystem: Environmental > Aquatic > Freshwater > Lake > Sediment | place: USA: Wyoming | collected...
GATCGCTCACTGCGCGCTGCACCATCTGGGGCGCACTCTGTCACTACCTGGTTCGAATCCGGAGAAGGCTGAAGCGTTCGAGAGGCATCTGATGCCGAGGCTTGAGAGAAACAGCACGGGGAACCTGATCGGCTGGATGGTTTGGTAGAGCGATAAAAATGCGAGAAGGCGTAACGGCATCACGCCATCTTCCTCCTCACAATCGATGATTGACGCCCCTGGTACTTAAGGAGTTGGCCCACTTGGTTTTGGAAAAATTCGGGTGGTCTGACGGGAATTCGAAAGGTTGTTCAAAGTCGGGTGGTGGTAAGAATAATAGGCAAGCTATCGAGAAACAATTAGCTATCAGAATGACGCCAGCGAAGGCTTGTCATATTGATCTGCTGATAGAGGGCGGGTGGGGAGATATGATAAGACGGGCGACTTATTGGCAGAATCTGAGAAAGATCGAGAATTAAGAAGAAATGATATTCCTGGGTATTTGAACGGGTTCTCATGACATTCTGGTAGGCAGATAAAAATAGTCGTAGATTATTAAAGGTTGGGATGCAGAAAGAAGTTCTCAGCTTGTTCAATTTGCAATCTTTACTCTTCAACATTAATGAAAAATGACCATTAACATAAGGGGCGAAAGAAGTTGGCTGACAAGAAAATCAAATTGCTAATCAAAGAGAAAAAGAGAAAAGTCCAAGAAGTTGGATTCAGACTATGTCTTTTGAAAGAAGCCCAGAAGCAATTCATAACGAATTTCTCCGCTGAAAATCTTCCAGATAAGAAAACGGTTGAAGTTCTCATAAGCGGTAAGCCAACGAATGTTGATAAATTTGTTATGCGAGTCAAGGAAATCGGTCGAGGAAATCCCATAGACTTCGAGATCACAACAGAGCGATATAGCGGGAGCATAATGAAGACAAGCGAATACGCTAGTTACCTGACCGCAGGGCAACTTGTGATAGGCGTAGGGACATTGGGAAGCATTGACAGTAGATTGGGAAGCATTGACGGCAGCCTCAAGAGCATGAATGAATTCAATGCGGCGACAGCGAAAGGCATAACTCGTATTGTCGAGCAACTTGACGGACTGCCCAAAAGACTCTCAAAAGAAATGAAAGAAGCATGATGTCCGACGAAGATTTTCGAATCGCTCCATCTGGCTTTTCCTTTCATATCACTTAACGGCGTGGTACCCTGTCACCCGAATTTCAACACCGATCCAAGGAGGGGAAAAATCACCCCAATTGACACCAGACCCCATCATCCCCATGATCTAAATGCCCGGCACGAGAAGAATCGACTCGGGACCGCCCACAGTCCGACCAGAGGATCCGATGGACCCGTGGATGCGGTCAGCATCCACTATTTGAAGAATTTACATATAAGTAAATGTTATATATACTCGGACCGCTCTCGCAACATCCATGGAATCAGCGTTCGAAAAGACCGCTCGCCTCCTCCTCACCGAGCCGAAGAAGAACTGGACGGGCGTCGAACTGAGTGCCCGGACAGGGTACTCGAAAGGCATGACCAGCCGCGTCCTCCAGCAGCTCGTACGCGAAGTCGTCGTCGCGAAGCCCTACAAGAACAGGTTCGTCTTGGTGGAGCCCATACGCCTCCTCGTGCTCTGGTCGTGCAGGCGCAGGATGCCGGAGCCGGTCTACGTCGAGTCGAGCAAGTCCGATGCTCAGCTTGACGCAGCGGTTGCGAAGATGAAGGGAGTCGCCCTGACGCAGTTCAGAGGGGCATGGCTTCGAACTCATTACATGAGGACCACCTCGTACGAGCTGTACGTCCCGAAGGGGAAGGTGAATCCCGCAGCGAAAGCACTGGGCAGGATCTCGGAATCACCGCAACGGATATCGCTCCTGCCAGCGGAAGACAACGACGTGTTCCTAGGCTCTGAGCGCGCGGGTGGCTTGCCGGTGGTTTCCCTCCCCCAGAACTTCGTCGACCTGATGTGCACCGGCGGATCCGGCCCTCGGGTGGCTCTCCAACTCGGCATCTCATCTGGAATGCTGGGGGTCTGACATGGACGTATACGAAGTGTCGCAAGAGACTCTCAAGGAGATCGTCAATTCGGGAGCGGATGTCGGGGTCATCGGCGGATGGGCCATCTGGGCCTACAACCCGTACAAGTACTCGATGGACATAGACATCGTCCTCAAGCCCGGAGACCTGTGGAAGGTCCGCGAGAAGCTCCTTGAGCTCCGCTTTAACGAAACCTCAGGAAGTCACCTGGGGGAGAAGGGGTTCAAGAAAGCCCTTGAGGATGGCGTCATAGAAGTCGATGTGTACGATGAAATGATAGGCCCCTTCAAAGCAGGCGATGTCCTCAGAAGGAGCGTCAAGAAAAAGCTGTTTGGCCACATGACCAAGGTGGCTTCACCGACGGACCTGCTCATACTGAAGCTTCACGCGCTGATGGAAAGACAGGAGTCTGTCAAGGGACAGAAGGACATCTCCGACCTGATCGCTCTTCTGTTGGCTGCGCGCGGAGAGATGGACGTGGAGAATGTGAGGGAGGCGGTCGCCAAGAAGGCTCTCAAGGACGCCATCGCGCTCCTTACATCCAGCTATCAGCAGACCGCCAGGTTCTATCCCCTTTCGATGGCCGAATACAAGAAGCTGAAGGCTGCACTCGAAAAGTGGATTCCGTGAACATATCGGAAGCACCGGTGGCTTTGGTGAAAAAGTCCTCCTGGCATTCGAAATCGCCTTTTATTACCCATTTTGTTATCAGAGTAATAGTGTCGGTTCGACCAGCATGGTTGATGGGAAGCGAATCTAGCAATCGAAATCCTCCACCGAGAAATCAATGAAAAACAAGGTCCGGAGTGGGATCATTGATCTTCAAGGCATTTCTTCTGGATGAGGTTCGTTCAAGTTCGCTGGCTTAGTTTTGCACCAAGGCCACAGCAGTCTATTCAGATTCAAGGGTGTCCACGAAAATGCGCCCCATTCGCTCGTATGTCCAGGGAGCTGCGGTTGAAGGACCATTCCTTCTCAGCTTCCCTGACAGCGAATCGTCAGTAACAACGCGAAGGATTGCATCAGCAAGGGGATCCGAATCTTTCGGTGGAACCATGAGGCAGTTCTCTCCGTCGACAGCGTAATCACGAGTGCCCATGCAATCTGTCAGAACCACGGCGCCGCCGCAGGCCATTGCCTCCAGCGGAGGGACGGGCAAACCCTCAAGGAATGATGGCAAGACGAATACGTCGCTCGAAGCGTATAGATTTGCGAGTTCGTCATCGGATGGCCGGACATACTCAACGGGACAGGAGGTCCTCAGTGGTTTGCCCGAGTGACCCGCAGCGATGATCTTTACGTCCTTCACCTCCTTCCTTACAGACTCCATCGCATCGAGAAAGACCTGAAGGCCTCTCCATATTTCCCTTCGGGAAAGGACCAACACTCGTTTCCCAGAATGGGGACCTCTGCTCCGAGGATAATAGGTATCGTGATCAATTCCAGGAGGAACCACTACGGACCCACGACCGCCCCTCTTCCGGATCATATCCTGTAACCATCTGGAGACGACGAATATCCGCCCTTCTTCGAATGCGGCATAGCTGAGCCGCGTTATCCAGTACTCGACCATAAGAGGCGAGAAGAAACTGGTCTCCTCATGCTGAACGAGATAGTATCTCTTCACGTTTTCTCCCCCGACCAACTTCGCAGCAAGACAGGTGGGACCGAAATTGGCGACTACTGCATCGAAGCCTCGAAGCTTCTTTGCATATGGAAAGGATGCCGTGGAGACATTTGTCGGCACAATGTGTCGAATAATCGGAACAGGAAATGACGCGATCTCTTCTATATTTGCGAGAGTGTTGGGATGAGTCTCGATCTGCCTAGAGACTAGAAGAGAAACCTCATGACCGCGGCGGATTGACTCGTTGGCTAGCTTGAAAATGACCTTATTGCCTCCCGCTCTGTCAATACCGAACATCGGGAATGCGATTCTCATGTTTTCGCCAGCCCTGACACCACAACCCATGTATTATGAGCCTAATGAAACTTAGGAATGGTTTCCGAAGGGGTATGAGTTTCAAATCGTTTTTCTCCACGAATGTGTACCGGTTGGAGGGCGAGTATGGTAGAATTATTATGCGCAATCGCCATGGCGGTCGGAATATGACGAATCTCTCTCGATTCGGTCTGAAGAAGCTCCGTGAGTTGGCAAAGACCTCAATCTCCGATGGGAGTGTCAAGCCCGGCGGAGAACTCCCGTCGGAAATACCGATTGGAGACCGAGGGGGGCTGGAGCGCAACGACCAACTCGTCTCAGGCGATTTCCGGAGCAGATTTGAACACATATCACGATATTCGAGAGCATGTGAGGATCGATGGGATACGATTGCGGACATAGGCTGCGGAACTGGGTATGGCACCTTCATACTCTCAAAGAAAGGGCATGCGGTCGGGGTCGAGTTCTCGGAGGAAGCCGTCAGGTACGCGAAGAGAAGATACTCCAGTTGCGAATTCATTCAAGGAGATGCGGGCGCCCTGCCGCTGACGAGCGAAAGCTTCGACGCTGTGACGGCGTTCGAGATCATAGAACACCTGCATGAGCCGGAAGCACTACTCGACGAATGCCATAGAATCCTGAGGAAGGGGGGCACCCTCTTTCTTTCGTCTCCAAATCCGGCACATATTGGAAACCTGCTTCGAAAGGCCTTCTTTCGAACACCGATTCCTGCCAAAGTTGACCGTAACAATCAATACCACATCAGGGAGTTTCCCTATGACGAGCTGATTTCCACCATTTCCGCTCACGGCTATGAGCTTGAATGGAGCATGGGCCAGACTTTGCCGATTGACCAGTTCGTTCCAGGCAGTGGCCGCCTTATCCGGCGGCCTTTGGAGATCTTTGGCTTGTCCGACGTATATGACTGGCTAATGTCAATGATGGGACGGAAGCTCCCACGCTTGTCTTGGACCGTCGTGTACGCCGCCCGCCGAAAATAGACATTTCTGTCTTGTCGCTTCGCTAGAAATCCTGGTTCGGACCATATAACGGGCTGCGAAAAAGAGATTAGGGCGACGAGTTATCCCAAAGTTCAATTGAAAAGCGAACCAAGCGCAGTTGCCAACATCGGAGTAGTCGGAGTCACTCTAGCCATAACCCTCGCGATGAGCCAGCTTGCAACGATTGTGTTGGCTAAGATATTAGGTCCCGGTGATTTCGGCCTCTATGCTATATGTCTCGTCTTCATCAATTTGCTGATTTTTGTTTCAATCTTTGGTCTGGATTCGGCGGTGATTCACAGGCAGACGGACATCGACAAAGCGATTGAGACCGCATCGACTCTCCGGTTCATCCTCTCATTGCTTCTAGCGGCTCTACTCTTTGTTCTTGCTCCGCTGATCGCTGAGACAATCGGAAGTCAGGAGCTCGTTACTCCACTGCAAGTCTCCGGCATTGCGATAATCATAGCTGCATTTGGATTTGAGACTTTAGTGAGACTGTCCAAAGGTCTTCTGTTCAAGTCTGTAAGCATTACGAGAATTGTCAATATTGCAACCTGGTCAGTTACGGCACTTGTGCTTGCCTATCTGGGGTTTAAATTCTGGTCCCTGCTGTTTGCATATATCGCCGGCCTAGTTGCAACAGCAGTTGCACTGTGGATCATTCGACCTTGGAAGATACGATACAGGGTCGACCGCCCCATCGCGCAGGAGTTGGTCAGATACGGCACTTTCCCTCTCGGAGCTGGGCTCCTGACGCTTCTGGTCTGGAATGTCGACAAGCTCGCTGTGGGCGCGATCCTGGGAAGCTCGGCGATCGTGGGGTCCTACTATATCGCCATCAGCTATGGAACGATAATACCCAGCCTATTCACTGGCATTACTTCGACCGTCCTGTTCCCGACCTTCTCAAAGATCCAAACCGACTTGACGGGACTGAGAGAAAAGTACCTGAAGGCTTTGAAGTACCTGAGCTATATATCAATACCAGCTGGTGTTGGCCTCGCAGTGATCTCTAGGACCTTTATACTGAGAGTCCTTGGTCCTGATTGGTCAGCAGCAGTCGCTCCTCTGGCAATCTTCTCCGTTGTTGGGATTCTGGGCTCTCTGACATCGCCTGCTTCTAGCGTTTTCTTGGCAACCGGAAATCAATACAGGATGTTTCGTCAGAATTTGGTGATGGGGGTGTTCTTTTTTGTGCTTCTAGTCCCAGCCATATTCTACTGGGAATTGGTCGGAGTGGCTGTCCTGTTCTTGCTTGCAGCAATCGGATCACTCGTTTGGGTGTTCCTCATGGCTGCTGACATACTACAGTTCTCCCTTGCAGACGAACTGAGAATGCTGACGGTGCCCGTGGCCGCTTCAGCAATAATGGCGGTAGTGGCATTTGGCGTAGGGACTCTCATGGGCACTACATTGCTGAGTCTTGGAAGCCAAATAGTGATCGCGATTCCATTGTACTTCGCCTGCGTTTTCATCATGACAAGGGGAGAGATTGTAAAAGAAGCAAAGGATCTGCTCGCCTCAGCACGAAGGAAGTGACGCTGCTCATTTGCGCTTCTCGCGGCAACCCATCTGAAGCAATTGTATCCCCATTCCTTATCCCGACGAGTGCCAGCGCGGCCCTGATAAACGCATTATTGCGTTTCATTGTGTGCAGAGGCGGCATCTGCCGTGACTTCCGTGATCTGAACAGCCACCTGTTCCGACCGTCTGCAGTATCCCAAGTACTTGTACTTGACACGACATTCTTTCACATACTCCTGAAACGCCTTGAATTCATGGTTCTGCCATCCCGGGTAATTGAAATACTCATCGAACACGAGGACGGCCCCGTTCAAGTCCAACTTTCGGAGAAGGGAGAGCACGGTCCGCGCAGAGGAGTATAAGTCGCAGTCGACGTGGACGAAGGACGCTTTTTGTCCAACACGATCCTCAACAAATTTTGGAAGCGTCTCATCGAACCAACCCTTCACCAACCTTACATTGCTTTCCACGCTAGGGAGTTCGTCGACTCGAAAAGAACCTTCAGGGAGATTGCTCCACCAATCCTGAGGGAGGCCTTGAAAAGAATCGAAGCCGAAAATGAGCGCCCCACCGTCTAGGCCGGAGACTCTCTTGGCAATATGATTCAACGAATCCCCCTTGTATACACCGAATTCCATGTATAATCCGCCCTTTTGAACGGCCTGGAGTGCGTGGTCGATGAGCCGGTACCTGTCGTCGAGAATGGGAATGCCCACCATATTTGCCTCGGCATATTCGGCGGAAGTCATCAATGCCCTTCTGCGAAGCTCTCGGTATAGATCTACTGCGTCGTTGTCGAATGGTTGGTCGAAAAGGTGGCCGACAAGACTGCGAACCCGTTCTTTCAGACTCAAGAAAATTCCTCTGTGTTAATATATGTGGTTGGAGAAGAACCTTTCGCCTTGTGGGACTGACAGAGGCGCTGAGAGGAGTGAACTAGTCATTTGCTTTCCAAAAAAATCCACAAGATCGAATCAGGCATTGACTACTTGGTGGCTACCACCAAATAGACTCCTATGAGAGGGCGTTTATTGGTCCATGTGACAAACGGGACTCTCTCCATTGCCTCACCTGCGAAGTTGACCACCCACCGAATACCGAGACCGAACAAACCTCGTACGCTGTGTATGCCGCCTGAGAAATGGTAGCTCAATTGGTCTTCGACAAGGTACGCGAACGTGCCAATAGTGGAACAGCAATCCAGCACTTGCACGTGATTGAAATTCTTGAATAGCTTCATCAGACCTGCGTCCGTCCATCTCCAGTAGTCGCCAGGACAGGGGTGAACAGGGAAAACGCCGTGAGTACTGAGAAGAACCATGCCTCCTCTCTTCAATACTCTTTCGATTTCCTTGACAACCGCGAATGGATCATCGACGTGTTCAAGTACCTGGGTACAAAGAACAAGATCCGCACAATCATCACGCAAGGGCAAGAATTCAGCGGAACTGAACGTTCGGGTTTGATTAGACGCACTGCTTGGCGTTTCCTCAGAGGCTTTGGGATCACCGGCTGCTGGATAGTCAAAACCCAAATAAGTTATATTGTCCGGGAAGAACTCGCGATATGGCATATCGCCACAGCCGATATCAACCACGACTGAATTCGCGGACAATCCTCTTTGACTAACAAACTGCTCTATGTAATTAGAAAGCCGTCTCAAAACTAGATATCCGGATGTCCGCCTCGCGGGATGCGCCCTTGTTCCTGAACGCACTTTCATAGGTTGTTCTTGCCTCCCAATATGAGATCCCCCTGAAGCAATGCGGAGTATGGGGATTCATATCTTAACTGTTATCTTCCGCGCCCGATTTATCCAGATTCAACGTCGTGCAATCCCTCCAACTCAGGTCCACCCTCGAGGAACCTCAGAGTCATCTCGGGCACCCCGTTCCCGAGGATAGGACAATGAACAGAGAAGTATGATCGGATTCGACGAGGTCACAGAAAGAGGATCCCTATCCCGTCTCCGATCTGGCTCTGATCCTTCACAATCGACATGTTCCGATACTTCCCCATCGTCTCCTTCCAGAACGACGGTACCTCGCCCACCATATCGGGCGGGCCGGGGCAGATGTCGTGGAACGCGATGATGCCTCCCTTCCTGACTAGTGGGGAGTACATCTCGAAATCCTTCCGGACGCCCTCGTAGATATGATCCCCATCTATGAACAGCAGGTCGATCATTCCGCCCCCGAGAATGTCCTTGAGCTTTTGAATCGTCTCCTCCTTGTGTGAATCGTCCCTCAGCAGTATAATCTCCTGCGAATCCCGCGCGAACGATCGGATCAGCGGAATCCTCCAGTGCTCGTATCCTCCCCCGAACGGACCGCCTGGCAGATCGATGCTGATTAGCCTCGCTTTCTTGTCTGCGATCTTTGTCATCAGATAAAAGGTCCCGCCCTTACCGGTCCCGATTTCTACGATCGTCTTGGGCTCGATCTCCTTGGCGACTTCGAGGAAACGCTGAATCTCCTCGCGGATCTGGATCGGGAAGAAGGATATCCCGAGATGATTGAATTCAAAACTCAGACTCACGGCATCACTCAGGTTGCTCAGAGATTGATTCATCTCCCTGAACTTACGGGTCGCATATCGGACCGCAATCCGGCCGAAGAGGGCTTGATCAACCTTCTTGACTCTTCTCTTTATTCCGTTGACAAGCGTCATGGCGTCGCCCTCTGGATGGAATTCCGGCATCCATATTCGAGGGTGCAACCGGATCTGAAAGTCATTTCAACCCCATAAGTGACCCTCGTAAATAGTTTTTTTCTGGTCAAGGGTTAAAACGATGAAAAAGCAATCATGCTGGTCTTATCGTTCTTCTCAAGAGGCTCAGGAACTCCCTCACGTCCCTCCCTCCGCTGGTCACATGCAGGGCGAAGATATAGATGGCTGCTCCGAGGGCGACCAGGACGGCGAGCGATATGATGGATACCGGAAGCAACTGTGAAAGCAAGAAAAGCACCGCGAATACGATCGTGGCGCTGATGATCGATGGGGAGATGTTCCGGACGACCGACACGAAGCTCTCGTTGAACAGCCTCGCGAATACGGCCAGGAAATATATCATCACGGCGAAAGAGAGCGCTGTGGTCAGTAGGCAGGCCCCGTTCAGCCCCCACCATATCGTGACGGGGTAGATCCCGACCACCAGCGCCACCGCCTGCACGGAGGCCTGGATGGACATGTACTTCGGCTTCCCGATCGAGATGAGCACGTTCGCCGAAGGGGTGATGAGGGAGCTGAAGAACCCCTGGAACGACAGTATCGCCAAGGGAACCGCCACGGGCAACCAGGAGGGCCCCAGCACGACCTCGACGAAGAGCGGGGAAAGCGCGGACAGCCCCATGCCGAGGGGGGCGGTGAATATGGAGATCATCCGGATGCTCTGGAAGTACCCTCTCTTCAGGCGCTCGACGTCCCCCTTCATCCTCGCCAGTGTGGGGAATAGCACCTTGTTCACAGTCGCGGCGATCTGGTCTCCAAGAGTCCGGCCGATTCTAACCGCCATCACGTAGAACCCGAGGACCGCTATTCCGAGCACTTTCGCAATTACCACCTGGTCGAAGTTGAAGATTACGAAGGCCATCAGGTTGACGATGAGCAGGTGCTTGCCGAAACCGAAGAGCTCCTTTGCAAGATTGTAGTCGAACCTCGACCTGAACCTTGAGTGCTCGTAGCGTATCAGCACGAAAACGAAGGCCACCCCTCCCGCGATCGTGCCGACCACGAGACTCCAGTAGGAGAAGCCCATGACCGCGGTGGCGATCGTCACGATTGAGAAGGTGGCAGATTGCACGACCGCGGCAATCGCCAGAGATGAGAACCTGAGGGCCCTAGTGAGCAGGGTCAGCGCCGGGAATCCTAGGGTGAGGACGAACAGGCTGACGGTGAGGACGAGCACGACCTGCGGCACGGCGGAGTGCTGGAAGAACCCGCCGAGGTACGGGTACAGGAGGATAACTGCCAGGAGCATCAAGCAAGCGATCAGCCACCGGAGGAAGAAGCCGACCGATATCGACTCGTTTATCCTCGTGTCCCTCTGAATGACGGCGGATATGATCCCCGAGTCCTGGATGCAGTAGAAGAAGGCCATGAAGACCAAGCCGATGCCGAATATCCCAATGTCGTCCGGTGAGAGTATCCTGGCGAGGATGATCATCGTCACCAAGTTGAGAAGCAGGGAGAGTATCTGCGCTATGCCGGTGTAGGAGATGTTACGGCTGGTCTGGGTCTTGAGCGTTATCAACGGGCGTCGTATGGATAGGGGTTGGAGATGATTCTTTCGGTGACCAGGGTCCTTAATCGTAATCGTAGATGAGCCTCGCGATCCAGATTTCAAATAGCAAGATTTAACTGGTGGGAGCGAAATCAACTTTGCTGCGGTCTCATCCGCAGAGAGATCTCCATCGTAAGCCCCCAGATGGATGATTATGATAGGAACTGTGAGAAGAATGAGATTATCGCCCATTCCATCATTCCGAATGAATGTCGCATCAAATCATCATTTAATTTTCAGGGGGAGGTTGCCGAAGGGAGCGGATGCCATCGCGGTTGTCTGCTTCATTCTGCTCTCGGGCATCGCGTACATGACCATATACAACGGATCTGACGATGGCCAGAATGAGACATCTCATCAAAAGGATTATCCTGGCAGAACACTTGTGCCATACTATTGGACCAATGGTAACTACCCGGCCTACGAAGCCATGGGAAAGTATGACGCGAACGGGACTCACGTCTTCAATGCGAGCGGGATTTGGCTCTACCACCCGTATGCAATCGGGAGGTTGGCCTGTGAGATATACAATCACTGGTACTACACGAATGACTCGACTCAGCTATACAAGTTCAGAGACCAGATCGCGTGGATGAGGGCAAACGAGAAGCAATTCGGAGACCACTCGATTTGGTATTACAATTACACGGCGAGCGCCAGACAGACGAATCCTTGGTGGTCCTCTCTCGCCAACGCCTGGATCATCGCATCGCTCCTAGATTCATACGCGCTCGATAAGAACCCCATAGACTTGGAAATCGCCTGGCGCGGGATCAAAGCGTCCCAGTACAGCATGGAGGATCACGGAGTCCTTACGAACTGGAGCGGCACGGTCTGGTACGAGGAGGAGGCGACGAACAACACGCTCGTGGTCCAGACGCCGTCGCACATTCTGAACGGGATGATCTTCTCGATGTCTGGGGCGCTGTACCTTTACGAATTCAATAATTCGGCTTACGGTAAGCAGCTATTCGACGACGGCATGATAGCCATCAATACGCATGTGAAGGAGTTCGATCTTGGGATGTGGGAGAAATATTCCATCGTGATTGCCCGAGCGAACCCGCCGTATGTGGGACTTCACACTTATCTCTTCGATTGGCTATACGACACGACGAATGACACGAATATGCATGCCTGGTGGTTGAGATCGTATTGGATGACCCAACTCCCATCGATAGGCTATACCCCCTCTAGCATAACTGCGAGCAGCACGGTGGACCCTAGCAGTTGGGGTACCGATAGACTGATGGACAAGCAACTAACGATTTTCTCGCTGAATCGATATTGGAGCGGCTATGTTCCAGTGACCCTGACGGTCGATCTGGGCTCAAGCAAATCGATGAACTTCATCGGCTTTTATGGCATCGGCATAGGATCGGCTCCAGGGAATTTCACCATCCACACAAGTCTTGACGGGAGCAATTGGGCCTTGCGCGGCACGATTCTCAACTCGACCGATCAGGATAAATGCCTGGCCTTCAACGATTCGATTCAGGCGCAATATGTGAAATTTTCAATCAAGAGCACCAATGCCAACTGGAGCGTAGTTGGACTTGACGAGGTTGTCATCGCGAATCTCAGCGCGGACT
>Ga0315288_10009318_pt1 | contig 12369 bp, 9 predicted proteins | sample YL17G11_20_MG_FD_203454 | JGI IMG/M metagenome (GOLD analysis project Ga0315288, IMG submission 203454) | Sediment microbial communities from Yellowstone Lake, YNP, Wyoming, USA - YL17G11_20 | ecosystem: Environmental > Aquatic > Freshwater > Lake > Sediment | place: USA: Wyoming | collected...
GTCGGGTTGAAGATCGCGGCGTCGGGCATCGAGAAGCTCTGTATGTTGACGACGAGAATCCCAAGAAGCGCGAACCCGCGGAGCACGTCGATCGCGACGATGCGGTCGGCCTCCTGGACGGGTTCGGCGATCGCGGGAGTGGAAGTCTCGGCTGTCGCGGGGCCGACCGGTTCGCCGGGGGCGGCCTCCGCCCAGCCGTCGCACGCGCGGATCGGGAGCCGCGGGTATTTTGGAAACCGCGCTTCGGTGAGGGAGAGCCCGCACATGGTGAAGGTCGATCCTTTGGCCGATCGGACGCTCCGGGCGTGACGGCAGATTGCGCAGAGCCCCGTCGTGCTCGCGTCTTCAATGGGACCTTGGGGGTTCACAATGGCTGGAGCGTAACAGACGCGATTTTCGAAGCCAACGAAAACGTCGCCGGGTGGTGCCGGGTGGTGTCGGGTTTTCCGGCGACCAGTCCGAACCCCGGGCGAAGCCCCGTCCGTCCTGACGCCCGCAATCGCGGTCGCGACTTTCCCTTGCCGCCTGATTCCCGTGGCGGTAGATTGCGGGAGAAGAGGAGCAATCTTTTCGCAAACATCGGAATCTGGAATCGTATGCTCAAAAGGGGAATCGAGATGAAACGTGGATTGATTTTTTGGGCCGCGTGTCTTATCGCCGCTCTCGTTCCGGCAAGCGCGGTTATCGCCGGATCGTCGGAAAAGGACGAGATGAAAGCGCGTCACAAGATCGAGGAGATCGACGTCACCGCAAGAGACACGCTCGAGAGGGTGTTCAAGGACAGCGAGACGGCCAAGGAACTTTTCGACAAGGCCCACGGATACGCGGTCTTCGACAATCTCAAGCTTGCCTTCGGCCTGAGCGGTGGGGGAGGTTCCGGTGTCGCCGTCGAAAAGGCGAACGGGAAAAAGACGTACATGAAGATGGGAACCGGCGGCATCGGTTTCGGCATCGGCGGTCAGAAGTATCAGGTGGTCTTTCTTTTCGAAGCGCAGAAGCCCTTTGACGACTTTGTGGAAAAGGGGTGGAAGGCGGATGCGTCCGCCAACGCGGCGGCGGGGAGCGAGGGACTGAACGTCCAGGCTGGTTTTGTAAACGGGCTCGCCGTCTACCAGATCACGGACAAGGGGCTCATGCTCCAGGCGGACATCTCCGGAACGAAGTTCTGGAAGGACAAGAACCTCAACCAGTACGCCGGGGAGAAGAAGGTCGAAGAGCCCAAGGAGTAGGGCGGGCGGGGCGCGCTGGTTATAATAGACAAACTATTGACAATTATCCCACGATTATGTCCATCAAGAGGCGTCACCCGACGCCAAACGTAGTATAACTCATTGTGATTGAAATTGGTAGCCCGCTAGGCACCGTGGCGGCCCGCGGGCTATTTTGTCTAAAAATTATGCTTGACAACACATAGACAGTCCGTTATCGTAAGGTCATCGACACGCTCGACGGGTAACCCAGGCCCGCAGAGGCGGGCTCCGAATGTCGCGTCGACTGGTAGCCCTGAAGCAATCCATCTAAACCGATCGAAGGAGGAAGAGATGAAAAGCAAGTTCGCATCATCGGCCATCGCCCTCAGCATGGCGCTCTTCATGGTCTTCGTCGTCGGCTGTAGCGACGACGATTCCCCTGCCGCCCCGGATACGGGCAGCGGCGCGCAGCTCCGCGTCGTTCATGGATCGCCGGATGCTCCGGCGGTTGACATCTACGTCGAAGGCGTTGCGGCCCCGTTGATCACCGACCTGAGTTACGGCGAAACCTCGGCGTACCTGGACGTGGATCCCGCGACCTACAACATACAGATCCGCCCGGCGGGAGCGCCGGCGGGTTCGGTACCGGTGTTTGAAACAGGCGATCTTCCAATCCCGGCGGACGTAAAGATCACCGCCTTGGCGGCCGGACTCATCGGCGGCGCGCCCGGGTCCTCGCAAGCGTTCCGCGTCATCCCGTTGGTTGAGGACTTCGACGCGGCGGGTGCCGGCAACGCAATCGTTCGAATTCTGCATGCTTCCGCGGATGCACCGACGGTAGCGATCGATGTCGGCAACGACGGCACCCCGGAGATCTTGAACTTCGAGCGGTACGATGACAGCGGCGCGGCGGGAGTTGCCCTCCCGGCCGGAGAGAACCTCCAGATCGCCATCTGGGCGGGTAGTCCGCTCGAACGGGTCACCGTCTTTACGACTCCCGAACTTCCCGAGGGCGCCGAGCTTTTCGTAATCGCGACGGGGCTTCTCGCGAAGCTCCCTCGTGAGGTCGACGGGTTCAGTCTCCTCGCGGTGGGACCTTCGGGAACGGTCGGATTCATCAAGCAAAACCCGGTGGTGTTCGCGCTTCACGGTTCGCCGGACGCGCCCGCCGTCGACATCTTTGTCGGGACGACCGAGCTCGTCGACAACTTGTCCTTCGGAGAGCTCTCGTCGTCGATCCAGGTTCAGCCGGGGGCTTACGACCTCGATTTCCGCGTGCATGATAACGGCCCCGTCGCCGCGACCGTGACGACACCGTCGCTGGTAGCTGGCGAGCGCTACCTTGCGGTGGCGACCGGATTCGTCGGCGAAAACGAGTTCACCGTGCTGCCTCTGGGCGATGCGTTCGCCCTGGGTTCCACGAACCCGCTCCTGCGCGTGGTCCACGCGTCCCCTGACGCGCCCGCGGTTGACGTGGGTGTCGTGAACGGCGGTTTCACGGCCGTCCCGGGTCTTACGAATCTCGCGTATACCCAGGCTTCGGCGGGCCCGGGGGTCACTGTTCCCGCGGCGAGCCTTACTCTGGGTCTCGCCCCGACGGGGACGACGACACCGGCCGCGACGTTCGACGTGACCCCGACGACGGGTCTTCGGGCGTTTGCCGTGGCCGCGGGATCGCTCCTCGGGACGGGTGAGAGCTTTCGTCTCATCCTCGTGAATACGAGCGTATTTCCGTGGGCCGCGGCGGAGGTCTTTCCCAACTGAAATTAGCCTCTCAAATCGTGACCGGTTTATCGGCAAGCGAGGTTCAGGGCCGGTGCTCCTTCGGGAGTGCCGGCTCTTCGTCTTTCGATTGCCATCCATCCGGAGAATCGGGTCGGCGTTGCGCTCCCCCAAAACTCTTTGTTTCCTCCGTTACCCTCGATTATGATGCAAGCGGTTCAATCGTAGCGTTTGCGGCGGCCCGGACGCATCGGGCCCCCGAAAGACCGGGCCGAAGGAAGCCATGCCGAAGCTCTTACCCGCGGAAGAACGATTCATCCTCCATTGGGGAGAAATGGGCGCCCGGTGGGGCATCAGCCGAACGGTCGCGGAAATCCACGCCCTCCTCTACCTCTCGCCCACCCCGCTCACCGCCGAAGACATCGCGAGCACTCTCTCGGTGGCGCGCTCCAACGTGAGCACGAGCTTGAAGGAGCTCCAGAGCTGGGGGCTCGTCAGCGTCGGCCACGATCTCGGCGACCGCCGCGATCACTACGAGTCGGTGAAGGACATCTGGGAGCTCTTCAAGGTGATCCTCGACGGCAGAAAACGCCGCGAGGTCGATCCGACTCTCGCCGTGCTCCGCCAGTGCGTGGAGGAGCTGGACACGTCGGAAGCATCCGGAACGTACACGCGCCAGCGTCTCGAGGAAATGCTCGTTTTCTTCGAGATCGTGACGAAATCGTACGATCAGGTGCGCGACATGTCCAAAGACGAACTGCTCCGACTCTTCAAGCTGGGAGAGACGCTAAAAAGACTGCTTGGATCGTGATGGAGACGTCGGCCCGTCCGATGTTGCCCCGCGCGAGTCGATGCGTTACAGTCTTATTGAGAAGCTGGCGCGGGTATCTCCGAGCGTAAGAGGCGATCTTCTTTTTTCGACGATTCGATTGGGACATTCGATATGAGAATTCTCGTGGTTCTTGTCGTTCTCGGTCTTCTTGCTCCGTCCCTCGGGTGCGGTCGCCGCAACTCGTGGACCACCGAGTCGGGTCTTCAGGTGACCGAGGTCGTCGAGGGACAAGGCGAGACCCCGAGCAAGGGGGACATCCTCAAGATCCGCTATACGGGTTGGTATCTGGACGGAGGACAGTTCGACACCACGGATAAGCTCGAAGGTCCGGCCGCTGTCCGCTTCGGCAAGGGTGACCTTCTCCCCGGTCTCGAGGAAGGTGTGGCCTCGATGCGAAAAGGGGGCAAGCGGATTCTCGTTCTTCCCCCGGCGCTCGCTTTTGGCGAAGAGGGCCGACCCGGCGTGGTGCCGCTCGGGCAGTGGGTCAAGTTCGAAGTCGAGCTCGTGGATATCGAGCCGGGCCCGCCGCCGATCCTCCCGTGGAACGACGCGGGATTGGAGATCGTCACGAGCGACACGGGTCTCCAGATTATCGAGTTCGAGGTCGGACAAGGGAATTACCCGGAGCTCGGAAACTCGGTCGTCGTTCACTACGCCGGATTTCTCGACGACGGCACGCTCTTCGACACGACGTACTACAACAACGCTCCCATGGAGTTCGTCCTCTCGGTCGAGTCGTTGATCCCCGGGTGGGTGGAAGCGCTCCTCACGATGCGCGAGGGGGGGAGGCGGAAGATCATCGTCCCGCCTTTTCTCGGTTACGGCGCAAAGGGTTTTGGCAAGGCGATCCCGCCGAACGCCACGCTCGTCTTCGACATCGAGCTTCTGGAAATCGTGCGGTAGGAGTTCGCGCGGGCTCGAGACGACCCTCCATCCCCGGGCGTCAATCGATGATCTTCGGACACAGATGCTCGACCGGGCACTCGGCGCAGTTCGGTTTTCGCGCCGTGCAGTACGAGCGGCCGAGGGCGGCGAGAAGGTGCGACATGTGGGTCCACTCTTTTTGCGGGGCGATCTTCATGAGGTCCTGCTCGATCTTGTCCGGGTCGCTCTCGACCGTGTACCCCATCCGCCCCGCGAGGCGCCTCACGTGCGTGTCGACGACTATCCCGGGGATCCCGAACGACACACCGAGCACGCAGTTCGCCGTTTTTCTCCCCACGCCGCCGAGGGCGACGAGCTCCTCCATGGTTGAAGGCACTTTTCCACCGTGCCTCTCGATGAGCGACGCGCAGCAGCTCTTGAGGCTCTTCGCCTTATTGCGGTAGAAGCCGGTCTTGTAGATGTCCTTCTCGAGTTCTTCCTGCGGGGCATCGAGGTACGACTTCGGCGTCGGGTACTCTTGGAAGAGCGATTTCGTCACCTGATTCACCATGGCGTCGGTGCACTGCGCGGCGAGGATGGTCGCGATCAAGAGCTCGAAGGGGCTCGAGTGGTCGAGCATGCACCGCGCATCGGGAAATTCGGCCGTGAGAATTTTGATCATCTTGGCGATGCGCTTCGCGTCATCTTCGCCGCGGAGCGCCGCCGGAACAATCTTTGCCGCCCGAGCGGGAGTCTTCGCTGACGCGAGGGCTTTCTTCGCGCGTGTGACGGGCGCTGGTTTTCGTGGGGTCTTCTTCATCTAGAGCTTGCCCTTCTTCATCGACTGAAAAAGCGACTCGACTTCTCTCGCGTCGAGACAGTTGATCACGTCGTTCTTTGTGAGCCACCCTTTTCGCGCGACACCCACGCCGTAGCGGAAATCCTCCATCCCTTTCACGGTGTGCGAGTCGGGGCAAATCGCGATCTTGACACCCTTTTCCCTCGCCGACCGGTGATACCGCCAATCGAGGTCCAAGCGATGGGGGTTGGAGTTGATCTCGATGATCGTGTTGCTCCGGGCGGCGGCGTCGATCAACGCGGGGACATCGACCTGGTAGCCCTCACGAGCGAGAAGGAGCCTTCCCGTTGGGTGACCGAGAATCGTCGTGTGAGGGTTTTCGATGGCGCGGATGATCCGCCGCGTCATGTCGGGCTCGCTCATACGGAAGTTCTGATGGACGGAGATCACGACGAAGTCGAATAGATCGAGAACCTCGGGTGGATAATCGAGCGATCCGTCGGGGAGGATATCCGATTCGATCCCGTGAAAGACGCGGATCCCTTGGAGCCGTTTGTTGAGCTCCGCGATCTCTTTCGACTGCGCCTTGACGCGGTCGATCGAAAGCCCGCCGGCGTACGCGGCGCTCCGGCTGTGATCGGCGATCCCGAGATATTCGAACCCCATCGCCTGGGCGCCTTTGGCCATTTCCTCGGCGGTCACGGTGCCGTCGCTCGCGTTCGTATGGACGTGGAAGATCCCGCGGATATCGGCGTCGGCGATGAGATCGGGGAGTTCGTGCCTTTCCGCCGCTTCGATCTCCCCCTGGGCCTCGCGGAGCTCGGGCGGAATGAAATCGAGCCCGAGCGCCCGGTAGATCTCCGCCTCGTCCTTGCAGGGGATGAGCTTTTCCCCCTCGAAAAGACCGTACTCGTTGAGCTTGTACCCCATCTTCTTCGCCCGGGCGCGGAGCTCGGTGTTGTGCTCCTTGCTCCCGGTGAAGTAGTTCGCGGCGAAGGGGAATTCCTCCTCGCTCACGACCCGAAGGTCCGCGTTGATCCCGGATTTGAGGACGACGCTCGACTTCGTGCTGCCTTTTGCCGCGACGGTTTCGACACGGGAGAGCGTGGTGAAGCAATCCATGATCGCTCCGGGTTCGGAGGCGCTCACGAGGATATCGATATCCTTGATCGTCTCGCGGCGGCGGCGAAGGCTCCCCGCAATGAGGGCGCGTCCGATGCCGGGGGTCTTCGCGATCTCGTCGAAGATCCCGCGGGCCTCGTCCATCGCGTTGTGAAAGAGGTGTCTTTCGCTGAATTTCTTGACCGTCTGTATCCCGTAGAGGATCTTGATCTGCGTCGTCGTCCCGAATCCCTCGAGCGCGGCGACCCTGTTATCGTTCGCCGCCTGCTCGAGCTCGTCGATCGACTTGACCCCGAGCTTTTCGTACAAAGCCTTGACCTTCTTGGGACCCATCCCGGGGATGCGGAGGATGTCGCGAAGACCCGCGGGGAGCTTCGCCTTGAGCTCCTCGTACGCGCCGAGCTTCCCGGCCTTGTGCAGTTCTTCGATGTGCGAGAAGATCGACTTGCCGATCCCCTTGACCTCGAGGAGAGCGCCGGTCGCGAGCATCTCGCCGATGTCGCCGGGGAGGCTCTTAACGGCGCGGGCGGCGTTCTCGTACGACCGCACCTTGAAGGGATTTTCACCGAGGATATCGAGGATCTCGGCCATCTCCTCGAAGATCCGGGCGACGTCTGATTTGGTTATGGAAGTATCCTTCGCGGCGGGGTCGATTCGTGGCGCTCTCGCGCTGGCCACCGAGTCGTGTCGCGGCGCTCTCGCGTTGGTGGCCGAGTCGGATCGAGGCGCATTCGCGGTGTCCGGCTGCCGGGGCTCGGTTTTTTGGGAAGGGGGGGGCTGCTTCGGTTTTTTCATTTCGCCATCGAAATGCCCAGCTTCCGCGCGAGCGAATCGAAGTCGATGTCGTGCGCGTCGAGATCGTTCGATCGCTCCCAGTCGACGCCTTCGATCGCCGCGGGTGTGGCCTTCTCCTGCCCCGTGACCTCGGGTGGGGTGTCGGAGCCCTCGAATACGGTCGCGAGGCTCACCGTAGCCGGGATGCCAAAGCTCCGTGTCACCTCGGCGGTCGCCTTCAAAAACTTCAACGACCCCGCCGCGTGGACGCGGTCGATGTCGGCGATCTGTTCGCACACCGCCCGCAACGTGTGGCGGACGGGGCCCTTGATCCCGTAGCTCCCGTCGTCGGTGACGACGTACAGCTCGTCGCTCGATGCGTTCAGCCGTTGGATCCAGAAGACATCGTTCTTGGAAGAGAAGCCCGCGATGACCATCGTGTAGCAACCCTTCTCCTTGCATTCCCGGAGAAAAGGCAAGACCGCTCCGATACCAAGCCCCTCCGCGACGAAGAGGACTTTGCCCGTCTTGTCGGAGATTTTCGACCGGCCGAAGGGACCAGAGAGCTCGATCTCGGTGTCTCCGGGCCGGCTCTCGTTGCGCGAGAGGACCGTGAGAAGTCCTTTCTCCCGGTCGACACCGGCGAGCGCCTTCGGCCGCCACGGGGAATCGCGATCGAAACGGGTGAGGACGATCTGTCCCTCTTCCGCGCCGCCGGCGATTTCCGGGGCGTGGATGTCGAGAGCGGTCACCCGGCTCGTCACTCTGTTTTCCGATACGATTCGTGGCATCGCTTGTTACCCCGAGGGGTGGCGTTCATTGGTCTGTGACCTGGTTCGGCGCGGAGGGCGACAGGCTTGGTTCACCGCGGCACCGGAGCGGGGCGAATGATACGCCTAATGGCGAAAGCGATCAAATGGAAAATACCGCTTCGGCGGCTCTCCAGCCCCGCCGGCCCTCACTCGGCGAACTTCGACTTGATCGCTCCCCACGACCGCTCTTCCACCGGAACGCCGCCGCATCCCACGGGCAAGGCGCCGATTTGGCCGCAATCCGCGCCCGCCGGGTGGCGCCCCGGGGAGCACGGAGAATCCGCGTGGAGCAAGAGGTCGAGGGTCAAACGATTGCAGAAGAGCGGGTCGGCGGTGAAGTTCCCGTTCATCCCGAGCTGACCCGCGACCGGTCCCGTCCAGTCGCCGCCCCAGTTCGCGAAGAGATCGCTGCACCCAAACGTCATCGCCGCCGCGGGAGGCACACTCACCGCGCCGCCATTCTCGCTCCACGCAATGATCGAGTTTTCCACCGTGAGGTTCGTCGTCGAAAGAAGCGCGATCCCGCCTCCGGTCGCGGCCTCGTTCTGATAGAGCGTCGACTGGAAGATCGTCGACGGATAACACTGGTTGAGCGTGAGAGCACCGCCTTCCGAGGTCGCGTTGTTGCGACTGATGACGCAGCGTTCCATCACGAGGGGGACGCTGTATCCGTAAAGCGCGCCCCCCCTCGTGGCGTCGTTACCTTGCATGACACAGTCCGTCATCGTCATTGTGTACGGCGAGTTGATGAGGAAGATCGCCCCGCCGTAGCGGGCTGAATTTCCCTCGAAATAACAGTTCTCGAATGTCGGTCCCCCTTGACCTCCGCACCAGACGGCGCCCCCTTGATCGGCGTAGTTGCCCGTGAAAGAGCAGTTCCTGAGAATCGGTGACGACATGTGCGCGGTGAACGCTCCCCCCACAAGTTGCGACGGGAGGGTCGGCGTGCCGCCGGTGAAGGTGAACCCGTCCAGCGTGAGCCCGCCGGGTGTCCCGGGGTAGTAACCCATAAAATAGAAAACCCGCCCCATGGATTCGCCGTCGAGGATCGTCATCAACGCGCCCATCTCGCCGACGATGGTGAGGGCGGAAGCGTCTTTCAGCATCTTGATCATCCCGTAGGTGGCGTCGCCGGTACCGTGGCTGGTCCAGCTATATGTACCCGGGCCGACGAGAATGGAGTCGTCCATCCCCGCGGCGTCGATCGCCGCCTGAATCGTCGGGACATCGCCGGTGCCGTCCACCTTGACGCGCCAGGTGCGGGAAAAGCCGGGACAGGGGAAGACCGATAGAATGACGGCCGCAAGGATTGCGAACAGGCCCAACCGTGTCATCAGGGGTCTCCTTGAAGAGCGGCCCCTGTGGGGTTCAACCGTGAAGTTCTGCGTTAATTATAATAACGCGCCGATACACGGAAATCAATGAGAGGGGCGCGGGTCGCGATGAACGGCGCGGCGGCCGCAGGGCCGTGCGCCGGCCCCGGCTGCTTGACATCTCCGAAGACCGTGTGATAGCGTTCAATCCACGGTTTTTTCCGCCCTTGTTGCGTGCTCTCGAATACGGAGAGGATCGAACGATGGACATCAAGAAAATTCAGGCTGCTCTTGCGGAGAAGGGATTCGACGGCTGGCTCATGTGCGATTTCCACAACCGCGATCATCTCGCGTACCGAGTGCTCGGCCTCGATTTCAAGAAGATGACGTCGAGACGCTGGTTCTACTTCATTCCGGTGAAGGGGGAGCCGGTGCGGTTGCTCTCCGCGGTCGAGCCCGCGCGGCTCGACGCCCTCCCCGGCGAGAAGCGGTACTACCGGGCCTGGGGGGAGCTCCACGCGTCTCTCAAGACGATGCTCGGCAAGCCGAAGAAGCTCGCCATGCAGTATTCACCGCTCAACAATATTCCGTACGTCGCCATTGTTGACGCGGGAACGATCGAGATCATCAGGAGCTTTGGGCACGAGATCATTTCCTCCGCCGATCTGGTCCAGCAGTTCGAGGCGATCATCGATCAGGAGGGCTACGAGAGCCATCTCAAGGCGGGAGACAAGGTCCAGCGCATAAAGAACGAGGCTTTCGCCGAGATCGGCAAGGCCTTGGCGCAGAAGCGGAAGCTCACGGAGTACGAACTGGCGCGGTTCATTATTAGGCGCTTCGACGAGGAAGGGCTCGATAGCGGCGGGGAATCTCCCATCGTCGGCATCAACGATCATCCGGCCGATCCGCACTTCGAGCCGAAACCGGAAGGGACGTATACGTTCAAGAAGGGGGACACCTTCATCATCGACCTCTGGGCGAAGTTGAAGGAGCCCGGCTCGATCTACTACGATATCACGTGGGCCGGTTTCGTCGGGGACGAGCCGCCCGCGAAATTCCAGGAGATATTCCGCGTCGTGCGTGACGCGCGCATCGCTGCGGTGAACTTTGTCCGCAAGAGCTTTGCGGCCAAGAAGCCGTGCTACGGCTGGGAAGTCGATGACGCGTGCCGCAAGGTGGTCGTGGACGCCGGCTACGGCGACTTCTTCGTCCACCGCACGGGACACTCGATCGGCGAAGAGGTCCACGGGAACGGCGTCAACATCGACAATCTCGAGACGAAGGACGAGCGGATGATCGTGCCGGGCATCTGTTTCTCCATAGAACCGGGTATCTACCTCAAGGGAGAAATGGCGGTGCGGACGGAGATCGACTGCTTCATCACACTCGCGGGCGAGGTCGTGGTGGCCGGCGAGGAGCAGATGGAGCTCGTGAGGGTAAAGGCGTAAGAGCGCTCGTGCTCGCGGCCCGCGAAACGTACCGGACCGTGCATCTCACGGCCCGCGAAGCGTAACGGAGAACGCCGCTCGCGGCCCTGAGCGCCGCAACGTACACTTCGAAAGGGGTCTTGAATGAGTTATTTCCTCTGGATCATTCTCGCCTACCTCCTCTTCCTCATGGGCTTCAATTTCTACAAGGCCAAAAAAATCAAAAGCCAGGAAGACTTCATGGTCGCGGGCCGGAGCCTGTCGCTCACGAAGATGGTCTTCACGCTCGTGTGCACGTGGATCGGCTCCGGCACCTTCATCGCGGGCGCCGAATACGCCGCGCGCGCCGGCTGGTCGTCGCTCTGGCTCCCTGCGGGCGCGTGGTTGGGCATCGCCGTGATTTACTTCCTCGCGGCGAAGATCCGCACCTTCGGACAATACACGGTGGGCGACATCCTCGAAGTGCGCTACGGCAAGTTCGCGCGCGTCTTCGGCGCCATCGCGCTCATCATCGCCTTCACGACGATCGTCTCGTACCAGTTCCGCGCCGGCGGCTACATTCTCAACGTGCTCACGGACGGCGGCATCTCGGTGTACACCGGCCAGGCGATCGCGGCGCTTTTCGTGATCCTCTTCACGGCGATCGGCGGGATGGTGGCGGTGGCGCATACGGACCTTCCGAACGGAATCATCATCGTGCTGGCGAGCTGCATCGCCGTGCCCTTCACGGTCGCCGCCGCCGGCGGACCGGGCGCCGCTTCCATCGCCCTCCCGGCGCAGCACTTCCAGGTTTTCGCCGCCGATTTCGGCGCGCATCCGGCGCTCAAGGCGGGGGGATACTTCCTCGCGACGTTTCTCCTCCTCATGGGCATCCAGTCCATGTATCAGAAATTCTACTCGGCCAAGTCGCCGGCCGAGGCGAAGCGGGCCGTCTCCCTCTGGATCGTCGGCACGATAGTCGTCGAGGTCGTCGTCGTGGCCATCGCGATCTACGCCGCGGCGATCCACTGGAGCGAGATCAACGCGTTCGAAATCGCCGGAACGGTGAAGCGGGAGGTGGCCGCCGGGACGCTCACCCCCGCCTCGACGGCGGATCGCGCGATGGAGCTCGCAAGCGAACGGCTGGCCGCTGGTAACGTCAAGCCGGAACAGATCGAATCGCTTCGGACGGAGCTCGGCACGGCGTTCACCGGCCTTACGACCGCCGAAGCGGTCAAGAATCTGCGCGTCGGTGTCGATCCCGCGTCCGTCGTGCTCCAGGCGGGAAGGGACATTTCCCGCGGTAGTTTCTTCGGTCTCATCTTCGGACTGCTTCTCCTCGGCGCCGCGTGCGCGGTCGTCCTCTCGACGGGGATGAACTATCTTCTCTCCCCCTCCACAAACATCATGCGCGACATCTACCAGCGATTCTTGAAGCCCGATGCCACACAGAAGCAGATGATCGCGCTGCAGAAGGTCTTTATCTGTATTCTCGGCGTGTGCGCGTTTCTCATGATCTTCATCCCGACCTATTT
>Ga0315288_10009319_pt1 | contig 12369 bp, 5 predicted proteins | sample YL17G11_20_MG_FD_203454 | JGI IMG/M metagenome (GOLD analysis project Ga0315288, IMG submission 203454) | Sediment microbial communities from Yellowstone Lake, YNP, Wyoming, USA - YL17G11_20 | ecosystem: Environmental > Aquatic > Freshwater > Lake > Sediment | place: USA: Wyoming | collected...
CGACTCCTCGGCGCACAGCACCAGGCTGGCCAGGCCCAGCAACGGCAGTAGCTCGGTCGGCGGCAGCGGGACGGTGTGGAACATCGTGTTCATCGCTGGCGCGTAAAGCACCACGGCCTGCAACAGCACCGACAGCGCCATGCCGCCGAGCAACCACGGGTTGTTCAGCAGACCCAGACGCAACGCCGATCGGGTCGGCGACTGGCAGTTCAGCACGTTGAACCACTGGCACATCGCCAGCAGCGTGAAGGTCTCGGTGCGCACCTGGGCCAGGTCCGCGCCCTGGCCGAGCCGCCACGCGAACCAGCCGAAGGTCACGACCACCGCGGTCAGCGCCATCAGCGCCACGCGCGCCAGCATCGCGCGGTCGACCAGCGGGTCGTCGCGGGCCACCGGCCTGCGCCTCATCTCGTCGCCGTCGGGCGGATCCATCACCAGGTTCACGGTCAGCGTGCCTTCGGTGACGATGTTGATCCACAGGATCTGCACGGCGGCCAGCGGCAGCGGGTAGCCGCCGAGCAGCGCCAGCATCAGCACCACGACTTCGTCGATCGAGGTCGCGAACAGGTACACGATGACCTTCTTCAGGTTGCCGTAGACGACGCGCCCCTGCTCGACCGCGCCGACGATGGTGGCGAAGTTGTCGTCGGTGACCACGATCTTGGCGGCGCTCTTGGCCACCTCGGTGCCGGACAGGCCCATCGCCACGCCGACATCGGCCCGCGCCAGCGCCGGCGCATCGTTGACGCCGTCGCCGGTCATCGCCACCACCTCGCCGCGCGCCTGCAGCGCCTCGACGATGCGCAGTTTCTGCGCCGGGTGTACGCGGGCGAAGACCGCGATGCGGTCGAGTTCGTCGCGCAGATCGGCCTCGCCGAGGCGCTCGAGCTCGGGGCCGTCGACCGCGCGGTCGCCCTCGCGCGCAATGCCGAGTTCGCGCGCGATCGCCAGACCGGTGAGCTTGTGGTCACCGGTGACCATCACCGGGCGGATGCCGGCGGCGCGACAGGCGGCCACCGCGGCCTTGATCTCCTCGCGTGGCGGATCGATCTGCCCGACCAGACCGAGCAAGTGCGCCCGCCCGGCCAGCGCGTCGAAGCCGAGCACCGCGTCCAGCGGGTCGTCGTCGACGACCGCGAAGGCCAGCACGCGCAGCGCGCGCGAGGCCATCGCTTCGGCCGCTGTACGCGCGGCCTGCACGGCAGCCGCCCCGTCGGCCGCCGTCAGCCGCAGCACCGCTTCGGGCGCGCCCTTGATGAGCACGCGCCGTGGCGCGCTGCCCAGCCGATGGCACGTGGCCATCAGCTGCTGCTCGGAGTCGAACGGCAGTTCGGCCTCGCGCGGCGCCTCGCGCCCGAGTGCCGCCAGGTCGATGCCCGCCTTGGCTGCCAGCACGCGCAGCGCGCCCTCGGTCGGATCGCCGAGCACCGCCCATGACGCGCGGGCGTCCTCGGGCGGCAGCAGCTCGGCGTCGTTGCACAGCGCCGCCGCCTGCAGCAGCGCGGCCAATGCCGTCGCGTGCGTGTCGGCCGGTCGCCCGGCCTCGATCAGTTCGCCCGCGGGCGCGTAGCCGGTGCCCGTGACCACGAGATCGCGTCCGCCGTGCCCGCCCGCGCTCGGCAGCCACAGCGTGGTCGCGGTCAGCTCGTTGCGCGTCAGCGTGCCGGTCTTGTCGGTGCAGATCACGCTGGTCGAGCCCAGCGTCTCGACCGCCGACAGGCGCCGGATGATGGCCCCGCGCGAGGCCATGCGCTGCATGCCGACGGCCAGCGCGATGGTCATCGCCACCGGCAGGCCCTCGGGCACCATCGACACCATCTGGCTGATCGCCACCATCAGCACTTCGGCCAGTGGCAGCGAGCGCCACAGCCCGAGCAGCACCACGAGCACGAACAGGCCCAGCGCCGCGCCGACCAGCCAGCGGCCGAACTGGTCGATGCGCTGCTCGAGGGGCGTCTTCGGCTCCCGGGCGGCCGCGGTGAGCCCGGCGATGCGGCCGACCTCGGTGTGCACGCCGGTGGCCACCACCACCGCTCGAGCGCGCCCGGCGGTGACGAAGGTCGCTGAGTGGACCATGTTGTGGCGGTCGGCCAGGCCGGTGGCCTCGGGCAGCACGGCAAGCGCCTTGACCACCGGGACCGATTCGCCGGTCAGCGCCGCCTCGGCCACCTGCAGCTGCGCGGCGTCGATCAGCCGGGCATCGGCGCCGATCGCGTCGCCGGCGGCCAGCAGCACGATGTCGCCCGGCACGAGGTCGCGCGCGGCGCGCATCAATTCCTGGCCGTCGCGCAGCACGCGCACGCGCAGGGCCGACAAGCGCCGCAGTGCGGCCATCGAGCGCTCGGCGCGGCCCTCCTGCGCCGTGCCGATCAACGCATTGACGATCACGACGCCCAGGATGACCAGCGCGTCGCCGTGGCGCCCGAGGCCCACCGCCAGCACCGCGGCCACGAACAGGATGTAGATCAGCGGGCTCTTGAACTGGCGCGCGAAGATCCGCCACAGTGGCTGCGGTGGCGCTTCGGGCAGCGCATTCGGGCCGTGCGCCGTGCGCCGGCGTTGCGCTTCGCTGCCGCTGAGGCCCTGCTCTGGCCGGACATCGACGTGGCGCAACACCTCGCCGATGGCCAGCGCATGCCAGCCAGCAGAAGGGATCGCGGGGAACGACATCGTCATCTCCAGTGTGGACCCGCGGGCGCCAGAGCGGCCGATGCGGGCTTTGATCGTCGTCAACCCTCGGTGCCGCCGCCCGCCAGCCAACGCCCGGATCGACCACACTGCACGGGCAACGACACCGACATCGGGGTCATCGACGGGAGGGTCACCGATTGAAGCCGAGCGGCCTGATCCAGGCCCTGACCCGCGGGTTCAGCGGCTTTCTGCGCCGCCGGCGCAGGCTGATGCACTTCGGTCGCCATGCACTGGGCGACACGGTCGCGGGCCGCGGCCCCACGCCAGCGGCCCCCGAGGCCCTGGCGCAGGCCTTGCTGCGGTTCGCGCACGATGAGCCGGCCGCCGCGATCGCACGGCTCAAATCCCATGCCGACGGCCTGAGCACGCGCGAAGCCGCCGCGCGTCTCGCGCGTGATGGCCCCAACGAGGTCGAGCACGAAGCCCCGTTGCCGTGGTGGCGGCACCTGTGGCACTGCTACCGCAACCCGTTCAACCTGCTGCTGACAGCGCTGGCGGTGGTCTCCTACCTGAGCGCGGACGCCAGGGCCACCGTCGTCATCGGCGTGATGGTGGTCCTGGCCACGGTCATCCGCTTCGTGCAGGAGGGCCGTTCGCACCGGGCGGCGGAGAGCCTGAAGGCGATGGTCGGCAACACCGCGACCGTGATCCGGCGCGCTTCGGCCAGGCAGGTGGCCGGACCGCACGACGAACCCCGGCGCGTCGAGATCCCGCTCCGCAACCTGGCGCCAGGCGATCTGGTCGTGCTGTCGGCCGGCGACATGATTCCCGCCGACTGCCGCGTGCTCGGCGCACGGGACCTGTTCGTCGCCCAGGCGGCGATGACCGGCGAGTCGCTGCCGGTGGAGAAGTTCGTGCCCGTGGGCGAGGAGGGCGCAGGGCCGCTGGAGCAGCGCAATCTGCTCTTCATGGGCACCAACGTCGTCTCCGGGTCGGCCACCGCGCTGGTGATTGCCACCGGCAACCACACCTACTTCGGCACGCTGGCGATGCGGGCGACGGCCACCGACCCCGCGCCGAATGCCTTCCAGACCGGCGTCAACAGCATCAGCTGGCTGTTGATCCGCTTCGCGCTGGTGATGGTGCCGGTCGTGCTGCTGGTCAACGGCTTCACCAAGGGCGACTGGACGGCAGCCTTCCTGTTCGCGCTGTCGGTGGCGGTCGGGCTGACGCCCGAGATGCTGCCGATGATCGTGACCTCGACGCTGGCCAAGGGTGCGGTGCTGCTGTCGCGCAAGAAGGTCGTCGTCAAGCGCCTGGACGCGATCCAGAACTTCGGCGCGATGGACGTGCTGTGCACCGACAAGACCGGCACACTGACCCAGGACCGGATCGCGCTGGCGCGCCACGTCGACGCCTTCGGCCAGCCGTCAGAGGAGGTGCTGGGCTTCGCGTTCCTCAACAGCCATTACCAGACCGGGCTGAAGAACCTGCTCGACCACGCCGTGCTCGAGCATGTCGAGTTGCCCGCCGAGCTCAAGCTCGAGCAGGACTACCGCAAGATCGACGAGATCCCGTTCGATTTCGAGCGCCGGCGCATGTCGGTGGTGGTGTCCGAGCGCGACCACCACCACGAGCTGATCTGCAAGGGGGCAGTCGAGGAGGTGCTGGCCGCCTGCACGCAGGTGCGCATCAAGGCAGGCCACGGCCCGCGCGAGGCGCCGCTCGACGCGGCCCGGCTGGCCCGGGTGCAGAAGGTCACGCGCGAGCTCAACGACGACGGTCTGCGCGTGGTCGCGGTGGCGATGAAGGAGCTGCCGATCCGCCAGACCGTCTACTCGGTGGCCGACGAAGCCGGCCTGACGCTGATCGGCTATATCGCCTTTCTCGACCCGCCGAAGGAATCGGCCGCGCCGGCGCTGCAGGCGCTGGCCGCGCACGGCATCGAGGTCAAGGTGCTGACCGGCGACAGCGAACTCGTCACCGCCCACGTCTGCGCCCAGGTCGGGTTGTCGGCCGGCACGGTGCTGCTCGGCTCGCAGGTCGAGCCGCTGAGCGACGCGGCGCTGGCCGAGGCCGTCGAGCGGCACCGGGTCTTCGCCAAGCTCACGCCGCTGCACAAGGAGCGCATCGTGCGTGCGCTGCGCTCCCGCGGCCATGTGGTCGGCTTCATGGGCGACGGCATCAACGACGCGCCGGCGCTGCGCGCGGCCGACATCGGCATCTCGGTCGATTCGGCGGTCGACATCGCCAAGGAGGCCGCCGACATCATCCTGCTCGAGAAGAGCCTGCTGGTGCTCGACGTCGGCGTGGTCGAGGGCCGCACGACGTTTTGCAACATGCTGAAGTACATCCGCATGACGGCGAGCTCGAACTTCGGCAACGTGCTGTCGGTGCTGGTGGCCAGCGCCTTCCTGCCGTTCCTGCCGATGCTGCCGCTGCAGTTGCTGGTGCAGAACCTGCTCTACGACATCGCGCAGACCGGCATCCCGTTCGACCACGTCGACGCTGAACTGGTCGACAAGCCGCTGCAGTGGAACCCGGCCGACATCGGCCGCTTCATGGTCTTCTTCGGCCCGATCAGCTCACTGTTCGACATCACCACGTTTGCCGTGATGTGGTTCGCTTTCGGCGCCGACACGCTGGCCGAGCAGGGCCTGTTCCAATCCGGCTGGTTCGTCGTCGGGTTGCTGACGCAGACCATGATCGTGCACATGATCCGCACGCCGCGGCTGCCGTTCATCGAAAGCCGCGCCGCGGCGCCGCTGATGGCGATGACGGCGGCGATCATGGCCTTCGGTATCTTCCTGCCGATGGGCCCGCTGGCCGCGGCCTTGCGGCTGCAGGCCCTGCCGCTGGCGTATTTCGCCTGGCTCGCGGCCATCCTGCTCGGCTATGGTGCGCTGACGACGGTGATGAAGCGCGTGTACATCCGGCGCTTCGGCTGGCAGTGAAGGTCCGCACCGCGCCCGCGCATGAAACTCCACCCCGATGTCGTCAGGCTCGGCCTGGTCAGCTTCCTCACCGATCTCAGCTCGGAGATGATCTTCTCGGTCTTCGCGATCTTCTTCACCACCATCGCCGGCGCGTCGAGCGCCTTGCTGGGGCTGATCGAAGGGCTGGCCGACTTGTCGGCCTCGTCGCTGAACGTCCTCTCGGGCTGGTTGTCCGACCGCAGCGGCAAGCGCAAGGCCTTCGCCCTCGCCGGCTACGGTTTCTCGACGCTGGCCAAGACCACCCTCCTGTTCTCGACGTCGATCGCCGGCCTGGGCGTGTTTCGCGTCGTCGAGCGGCTCGGCAAGAGCTTTCGCGGTCCGCCGCGCGATGCCTGGCTGGCGGCGATCGCCGATCCGGCCACGCGCGGCTATTCGTTCGGCGTGCACAAGGCCTTCGACAAGGCCGGCGCGGTGCTCGGGCCGCTGGCGGCCTATGCGTTGCTGTCCTGGGCCGGCGAAACGGCCGACGGCTACCGCACGCTGTTCTGGGTCGCCTTCGTCCCGGCGCTGGCCAGCGTCGCGCTGCTGGCGCTCATCAAGGACCAGCCCGCAGCCCGTCACGAGCGCGAGAGCCTCGGCCGCCACTGGCGCTCGCTCAGCCCAGGCTTCAAGCGCTTCCTGGTACCGGCCGGCCTGTTTGCGCTGGCCTACTACAGCCTGGGCTTCCTGCTGCTGAAGGCCCATGCGCTGGGTTTCGCCGTCAAGGACATCGTGCTGCTGTATGCGCTGTTCAACACCACCTGCGTGCTGGCCGCGCCGCTGGCGGGCCTGCTCGGCGACCGGATCGGCCGCGGCCGCGTCATCGTGCTCGGCTATGCCCTGTACGGTGGCATCAACCTGGCGCTGGTGTGGGCCGCCAGCCGCGGCTCGGTGATCGCGCTGTTTGCGCTGTACGGCGTGTTCTACGCGATCGAGGAATCGCAGAGCAAGGCCTTTATCGCCGATCTCGAGCCGGAGCGCCGCGCCACCGCGATCGGCCTGTACCACTTCGTCACCGGCACGCTGTACCTGCCGGCCTCGCTGGTGGCCGGTGCCTTGTGGACAGTCGCGCCCGGCTGGGCCTTCACGCTGGCGGCCGGCTTGTCGCTGGCGGCGATCGTGTCGTTCGCCGTGCTGCAGCCGCAGCGCACCCCATGAGTCGCCAGGCTGCGCGCGGCGGCCGTGGACAGACCCGCGCGGCCTGCATGGAACCACGCCCGCGACGGTCTTGCCTTTGGCCGCCAAGCGCGTAGCATCCCTCGACTCATCGACCAGCGAATGCCTTTGTCGCCCGCCGCGACGCACCGCCACAGCGCGGTGCCCGCCGCGCCCCCGGACCCCAGACCCGTCCATTGGCGATGACCTCGAACCGCGTCGTGGGGGCCGCGGCGGTTCGAGGCGATTGGCCGTCGGCTCCCTGATCTGCAACTTCAGGAGGGTGATGATGATCACCTACATCGGGCTACTGAGTTTCACCGACAAGGGCATCCAGGGCGTCAAGGACACCACCAAGCGCGCGGCTGCGGCCAAGGAGGCCGCCAAGAAGTTCGGCGTCAACATGCGCGAGATCTTCTGGACCATGGGCGAGTACGACCTCGTCTGCGTGCTGGAGGCCGATGACGAGCAATCGCTCACCGCGTTCAACCTGGCCACCGCCATGCAGGGCAACGTGCGCACGAGGTCGCTGCGCGCGTACACGGCCAGCGAGATGGACAAGGCGCTCGCCAAGCTGCCCTGACGGCAACGCATCGCGGCGCCACGCGCGCGACTCAGTCGCTCAGGCCCAGGCCGAGCGCTGCCAGGCGCTCGATGGCGTCGTCGTCGAAGCCCCAATCCGTCAGCGCCTCACGCCCACCGGCGCCGCGCTCGGGCGGGCCGCCGCGCACCGCAGCGGGCGTGCGCCCGAACAGCGGTGCCGGCGCCGGCTGCTCGATGCCGGCGACATCGATGGTGCGCCGGCGTGCCTGGTTGTGCGGATGCGCGCGGGCCTCGGCGAAGTCAAGTACCGGTGCGAAGCAGGCGTCCACGCCGTCGAACACGGCGCACCACTCGTCGCGCGTCTTGCTGCGCAACGCCGCAGCCAGGCGCTCGCGCAGCTCGGGCCAGCGTGTGCGGTCGTGCTGCGCCGGCAGGTCCTGCCCGGCCAGGCCCAGGCGTTCGATCAGCACGGCGTAGAACCGTGCTTCGATCGCGCCGATGGCGACGTAGTGGCCATCCCGCGTGGCGTAGCTGTCGTACCACGGGGCGCCCGTGTCGAGCAGGTTGACGCCGCGTTCGTCGCGCCATTGCCCGGCCGCCAGCATGCCGGCGAACATCGTCGTCATCAGCGAGGCGCTGTCGACCATCGCCGCATCGATCACCTGGCCGCGCCCCGAACGCCGGGCCTCGATCACGCCGCAGGTGATGCCAAAGGCCAGCAGCATGCCGCCGCCGAAGTCGCCGACCAGGTTCAGCGGCGGCACCGGCGCCTGGCCCGCGCGGCCGACGGCCCCCAGCACGCCGGCCAGCGCGATGTAGTTGATGTCGTGGCCGGCCCGCGTCGCCAGCGGGCCGGTCTGGCCCCAGCCCGTCATGCGGCCATAGACGAGCTTCGGGTTGCGCGCCAGCAGCGGCTCCGGGCCCAGGCCCAGGCGCTCCATCACGCCGGGGCGAAAACCTTCCGTCAGCGCATCGGCCTGGTCGACCAGTTGCAGCGCGGCCTGCACGCCGCCGGGCGTCTTCAGGTCCAGCGTCACCGAGCGGCGGCCGCGCAGCATCAGATCACTCCATCGCGGGCTCTCGACAACCAGCTGCGGCGCGCTGATGCGGTCGACGAGCAGCACATCGGCACCCATGTCGGCCAGCAGCATGCCGGCAAACGGCGCCGCACCGACAGCTTCGAATTCGAGCACGCGCAAGCCTGTCAGGGGTCCCATGGCGGTCATCGTAGCGCGGCGGGCTGCGGCGGGCTGCATCGGCAGCCTGTCCCAGGCGACGAGTCGTTGGTCGCAGGGCGCCGCACGGCATCGGTGGCTGCGACTAGACTCGCGCCCCAGTCGTGGCCCGTCGGCCGCGCACGCGAGCCCAACGATGCTGTCGATCCGCGAACTGAGCCATGTCTATCCCAACGGCACGCGGGCGCTCGATGCCGTGTCGCTCGAGATCCCGGCCGGCATGTTCGGCCTGCTCGGGCCCAACGGGGCCGGCAAGTCCTCGCTGATGCGCTGCCTGGCCACGCTGCAGGTGCCCACTGCGGGCCAGATCCGCTTCGGCGACATCGACGTGCTGTGCCAGCCCGAGGCGCTGCGCGCCACGCTGGGCTACCTGCCGCAGGATTTCGGCGTCTATCCGCGTGTTTCCGCCTACGAGCTGCTGGACCATCTGGCGGTGCTCAAGGGCATCGCCGACAAGGGCGCGCGGCGCGACACGGTCGAGACGCTGCTGGTGCAGGTGAACCTGTGGGACGTGCGCAAGAAGGCGGTGGCGGGCTTTTCCGGCGGCATGCGGCAGCGCTTCGGCGTGGCCCAGGCGTTGATCGGCAAGCCCAGCCTGATCATCGTCGACGAGCCGACCGCCGGGCTCGACCCCGAGGAGCGCAACCGATTCAACAACCTGCTGGCCGAGATCGGCCAGAACATGGTGGTGATCCTGTCCACGCACATCGTCGACGACGTGGCCGACCTGTGCCAGCGCATGGCGATCATCAGTGCCGGCCGCATCGTGCGCACCGGGGCCCCTCAGGAGCTGGTGGCTGAGTTGAAGGGCCGCGTCTGGCGCCGTGCGATCGCTTCGGCCGAGCTGCCGGCCTACCAGGCCGAGACGACGGTGATCTCCCATCGCCTGCGCGGGGGTCGCACCGTGATCCACGTGCTGGCCGACGCCCTGCCGGGCGCCGGCTTCGAGGCCGTCGAGGGCGGGCTCGAGGACCTGTACTTCGCCACGCTGGCGCAGACCCGCCGCGACGCAGTGGCCCTGTCCTGAGCCGCCGGGGCACACCGATGCTGCGCACGATCGCCGCCTTCGAGGCACGCTACCAGTTGCGTTCACCGCTGTTCGCGGTGAGCTTCGCGCTGTTCTTCCTGCTCGCCTTCGGAGCGGTCACCTCCGACCAGATCCAGATCGGCGGCAAGGGCAACGTCAACATCAACTCGCCCTACGCGATCCTGCAGACGCTGGGCATCATGAATCTGTTCGCGATCTTCATCATCACCGCCTTCGTGGCCAACGTGGTGATCCGCGACGACGAGACCGGCTTCGCACCGATCCTGCGGGCCACGCGCATCGGCAAGTTCGACTATCTCGTCGGCCGTTTTCTGGGGGCCTTCGGCGTGGCCGGGCTGGTGTTGTGCGCGGTGCCGCTGGCGATGCTGGTGGGCTCCTTCATGCCCTGGCTCGATGCCGAAAAGGTCGGCCCGTTCGTGCCCGGCCATTACCTTTATGCGATCTTCGTGTTCGGCCTGCCGACCCTGTTCGTGATGGGGGCGGGCTTCTTCGCGCTCGCCACGGCCACGCGCTCGATGATGTGGAGCTACGTGGGCGTGATCGCCTTCCTGGTGCTGTTCGCCACCTCGCGACTGCTGCTGCGCGATCCCGCCTATGACGAGGTCGCTGCCCTGGCCGACCCGTTTGCCGTCGGCGCGCTCGGCCGCGTCACCAAGTACTGGACCGCCGACGACCGCAACACCCTGCTGCCTGCACTGGAGGGTGTGCTGCTCGCCAACCGCCTGCTGTGGCTGGCGGTGGGGGCGGCCCTGTTCGGCCTGGCCTACGGCCTGTTTCGCTTCGAGCCTCGAAACCGGGCGGCTGCCAGACGGGTACCTGCCAAGACCGGCACGGCTGCCGAGCCGCCGCCGGCCGCCAAGCCGCCGAGCCTGCCCAGCGCCGCGCCGCGCGCGCGCTGGCTGCAGTTCCGCGCGCTGACGCGCTTCGACATGGCCTTCGTGTTCAAGAGCCCGGCGTTCTTCGTGCTGCTGCTGATGGGGGTCTTCAATGCCTTCGGCAGCCTGATGCTGACCGTCGACATCCGCGGCGAGAGCTACCTGCCGGCGACGCGCGCCGTCGTCGATGCGTTGGCCGGCAGCTTCAACCTGATCCCGATGATCATCGCGATCTACTACGCGGGTGAGCTGGTCTGGCGCGACCGTGACCGTCGCATGCACGAGATCGTGGACGCCAGCGCCGCCCCCAACTGGGCCTTCCTGGTGCCCAAGGTGCTGGCCATCAGCGGGGTGCTGCTGGCCACCTTGTTGGTGGCCGCCGTGTTCGGCCTGCTGTTCCAGATCTATCACGGCTTCACCCAGCTGGAGCCGGCGGCGATGCTGCTGTGGTTCGTGTTGCCGAGCATGATCACGGCGCTGCTGCTGGCGGTACTGGCCGTGTTCGTGCAGGCGCTGGTGCCGCACAAGTTCGTCGGCTGGGCGGTGATGCTGGTCTTCGTGGTCGCCAACACGACGTTCGGGATGCTGGGCTTCGAGCACAAGCTCTACAACTTCGCCGAGACCGCGGCGGTGCCGCTGTCCGACATGAATGGCATGGGGCACTTCTGGATCGGTCGCGCCTGGCATCAGGCCTATTGGCTGGCGTTCGGCCTGATGCTCGCGGTGGCCACGCACCTGATGTGGCGGCGCGGCACCGAGACACGCCTGGCGCCGCGCCTGGCACGGCTGGGCAGCCGGCTGCGCGGCGTGCCGGGCGTGCTGCTGGCGCTGGCCACGCTGGCCTGGGCCGGCACCGGTGGATGGGTGTTCTACAACACCAACGTGCTCAACCGCTACGTCACGCAGCCCGAGCGCGAGCAACAGCAGGCCGACTACGAGAAGGCCCTGCTGCCGTTCGAGCAGCTGCCGCAGCCGACCATCAGGCAGGTGACGCTGAAGGTGGACTTGTACCCGCGGCTGATCCGTGCCGACGCGCAGGGCAGCTACCTACTAGAGAACCGCAGCGGCCAGCCGCTGGCCAGCGTCCATGTGCAGCTCGACCGCGAGCTGAGCGTGCTGAGCCTGGAGCTCGAAGGCGCGACGCTGCACAAGGAGTACAAGGAGTTCGGCCACCGCATCTATGCGCTGGCCCCGCCGATGCAACCTGGCGAGCAGCGCACGCTGAAGTTCTCGACCCGCCTCGAGCAACGCGGCTTCGTCAACGGCCAACCGTTGACACGCATCGTCGGCAACGGCAGCTTCCTGGACAACTTCGAGCTGGCGCCGTTCCTGGGCGTCAGTCGCAACGGCATGCTGCAGGATCGCGCCAAACGCCGCAAGTACGGCCTGCCCGCCGAGCTGCGGCCGGCCAAGCTCGAAGACGCGAGCGCCAATGCCCACCATTACCTGCGCCGCGACAGCGACTGGGTCAGCGCCGACATCACGCTCAGCACCGACGCCGACCAGACGCCGGTGGCGCCGGGCTACACGGTCAGCGACACCACCGTCGGCGGCCGGCGCACGCTGGTCACGAAGACCGAAGCGCCGATCCAGAACTTCTTCTCGCTGCAATCGGCCCGCTATGCCGTGCGCCGGGACCGCTGGGCCGGCCCCGACGGCGCGCCGGTGGAACTGGCGGTGTATTTCCACCCGCCGCACGAGCGCAACGTGCAGCGCATGCTCGATGCGATGAAGGCCTCGCTCGACGTGTTCAGCGCGCAGTTCGCGCCCTACCAGTTCCGCCAGGCGCGGATCCTGGAGTTCCCCGCCTACGCGTCGTTTGCGCAGTCATTCGCCAACACCGTGCCGTATTCGGAGGCGATCGGTTTCATCCAGAACTTCAAGGACCAGGAACGCGACGAGAAGAT
>Ga0315288_10009321_pt1 | contig 12368 bp, 11 predicted proteins | sample YL17G11_20_MG_FD_203454 | JGI IMG/M metagenome (GOLD analysis project Ga0315288, IMG submission 203454) | Sediment microbial communities from Yellowstone Lake, YNP, Wyoming, USA - YL17G11_20 | ecosystem: Environmental > Aquatic > Freshwater > Lake > Sediment | place: USA: Wyoming | collected...
CACGATGTCGGGCTCGAGCCCCCAGCGTCGCACGACCCCCCCGGGGCCAGAGATGCACGTATGCGTCTCATCAAGCACAAGCACCGTGCCCGTCTCGCGAGTCAAACGTCGCAGCGCATCGTGCCAGCCGGGTTCGGGCATCACGATACCAACGTTGGTCAACGTAGGCTCGCAGAGAAAGCAGGCGTATTCGCGCGTCGCCAAGGCGGCCTCAAGGCCCTTGACGTCGTTGAACTGCACGAGGCCGACGCCGCGCTCCACGCCTTCAGACAACCCGAGATAAGGCAATCGCAGAGTGCCGCCCGAGTACGACACCAGCAACTCCTCCGAGTGACCCGCGTAGTTGCCGACCATGGTGAGGAACTTGGAGCGCCCGGTGAAGTGGCGAGCCAGCCTGATCGCCTCGACGTTGGCCTGCGTCGCCGAGAGAGTGAACTGCCAGTAGGGATGAGGCCATCGCCGGGCAAGCTCCTCGGCAACCTCACGTGCCTCGGGCACCGGCAGCAGGAACTGCCAACCTCTCGCCGCCCGATCGCACACTGCGCGCACGACCGGCTCGGGGTTGAGGCCGCAGAAGGTGCTCATGTCACCATCTGCGGTCTCCAGGAAGCGCACCCCGTCTAGGCACTCGAACCAGGCGCCGCTGCCCTCCCGCACGACCACCGGCTCATACCCCATGTAGTCCTCGGCCATCCAGACCATCGGCACTCCATGCGGCATGCACCGTCGAGCGCTCTTCTGCCACGATAGGCACTTCGGATGCTCGCGCTCGAAGCGAGCTTGTTCGATGCGACGCAGCTCGGCAACGCGTTCAGTCTCGACACCGAAGAACTCGCTCATCTCTCCTCCTCCATCCAGCAAGCCATGCCAGCGTTCTTCCGGACTGTCCACCGCTGGCTGAGACGCGTGGTTGCGTACCATTCACGGTGGAAGCGGCTCTCCTCCATCGCCGACAGAATACTGTCGACAAGAAGGCCAGTCAAGTAGTAGCATGTCTCGGTGAGGCAACCGGGAGGCACAATGATCCTGTCCGTCAGGGCGGCGCAGCGCCCAAGCCAGAGTGATTCTGCGGCGATCGATTCCGTGACCGACTACCTGTGCGGGCAATCGAAGATGAGAGGTAAGGACGAAGGATTGCCGCGCGTCGAAGGAGGATCCTGTGGTTGCGGCGCGGGGGCGCCGGCGACCAAGTCGTGGAACGGGAGGTCGAGTTGAGCGCATCGGATGGGCAGGCGCAAGTGACGAAGGTGGCCGGCGTGCGTCGGGTGGCCTGCGTCGGCACCGGGCTCATCGGGGCCCGCTGGGTGGCGCAGTTCCTGGCCGCTGGCCTCGAGGTGACGGCCAGCGACCCTGCTCCCGGCGCCGAGGAACGCACGCTCGCCGATGTCGCCGCCGCCTGGCCGGCACTGCAGCGACTCGGCCGCACGGCTCTGGCCGAGCCGCCGCGTCTCGCCTTCAACCCCGATCTCGAGGCGGCCGTCGCAAATGCCGACTGGGTGCAGGAGAGCGTGCCCGACGTGGAGCAACTGAAACTCGACGTGTTGCGCTGCGTCGACGCCGCCTGCCCGCCGCAGGCCATCATCGCCTCCAGTACGTCCACCTTCCTGCCTACACTCCTACAGGGTGCCTGCGCGCATCCCGCGCGCTTCGTGGTGGGCCATCCGTTCAACCCGGTCCACATCCTGCCGCTGGTGGAGGTGCTCGGCGGAGAGCAAACATCGCCCGAGATTGTCGCCCACGCCATGGACTTCTACGCGGCCATCGGTAAGAAGCCGCTGCACTGTCGTGTGGAAGCGCCAGGGTTCATCTCCAACCGCCTGCAGGAGGCCCTCTATCGCGAGGTCTTCCACCTGGTCAACGATGGCATCGCTACCACGGCGGAGCTCGACACCGCGATCATCGACGGCCCCGGTCTGCGCTGGGCGCTGTTCGGCCCGTCGATGATCTACATGCTCCAAGGCGGGCGCGGCGGCTTCCTCTACGCGCTCGAGCAGTTCGACCCCGCGGTCGTGGCCGACTGCTCGCACAACTACTACCCGGAGGTTACTCTGGAGCTTAAGCAGGCGCTTGACGAGCAGACGCGGGAGCAGGCGCACGGCCGCTCACTTGAGGAGTGGGAAGCCCTGCGCGACGAGTTTCTGATCCGTCTCATCCAGCTGCGCAGCGAGGTGACTGGCTGCTGATGGAGTCTGCGCGCTTCACCCACAGAAGCGTTTCGCCTCAGCCTACGAAACGATTGTGTCAGCGACCAGGAGGTTAGTGTGGACTTCTACCAAGGCAGAGTGCTCAGGATCGACCTGAGCAAGGGCACCAGCGCAGTCGAGCCGCTGAACATGGAGTGGGCGCAGAAACACATCAAGGAGGGAAGGTGACGGTCAGCGAGCAGAGGATCCCCACCCGGATGGGGGACGGCAGGGTCGTACGGCTCACGCGCAGCGAGCTGCGCGCCGACGTAGAGGCGGGCGCAGAGGCGGCGGCCAAACGGGCCAGGGTGCAGCCGCTCACCCAGGAGGAGCTCGAGCATGTGCTCGACGTGTACGCCTCGCCGGCGCGCTTCACCGGCGTGGACCTGGGCGACGAGGTCGTCCTCAGCTGCGACGGCACCGGCATGAAGACGCACGCCACGCGGCAGCAGGACATGCAGTCGTTCGAGCAGTGGATGGGGGCGGACCTCGTCGAGCTGTGCGTCGGCGACTACTCGCTGAAGGTAGTGCGCACCATTCTCCCGTACGAGGCCCAATGCCTGCACGACGCCCAGCTGCAGATGGTGGTCCCCATGCAGTACGGCGTCATGCCCAACTTGGGCCTCTACTCGAAGCCCGACGGTCCGTGCGAGAACTGGAACGAGCTGCTGCCCAAGGCGCGCATCGACGAGAGCCGGGCGGCCCAGGAAGAGGCCGTCGAGATGGCCGTTGAGGACATGGTCAAGTTGGCCGACGCCATGTGGGAGGCCGGGGCCGACGGCCTCGACTGGGACACCACGGGCGCCTCGGGCGACCCGGAGTTCCTGGCCGCACTGCGCGCCACCGAGATCGTCCGCCGCAAGTACCCGGACATGGGCGTCGAGCTCGGCATGGCCGGCGAGTTCGTGTTGGGGATGCACGGACAGCTCGAGTACGACGGTGTGCGGTTGGCCGGCCTGTGGCCGCGCGAGCAGATGCTGCTGGCGCAGAAGTCAGGCGCCACCGTGTTCGGCCCGGTTGTGAACATCAACACCGGCAAAACGTGCGCCTGGAACATGGCGCGGGCGCTCACGCTGATCAAGCCGTGCATGGCCGACGCCACCATCCCCATCCACCCGAACACCGGCATGGGCGTGGGCGGCACGCCGATGTTCGTGCACCCAGTCGTCGACGCCGTCTGTCGGGCCTCAAAGTGCTTCGTCGACATCCTCAAGGTCGACGGGTTGTAGATGGGCTCGGGTGACCCCCTCGGCGGGCAGGGCACCCACACGCAAGCCGCGGGCATGGGCGGTATGCGCGCAGCCGGAGACCTGGTAGCGCGGATGCAGATGACCCGGGGCATGCGTCTCAAGGAGGCAAAGGAGTACGTGGCCGGCAAGCTGGGCGTGACCACCTTCGACCTCTCCGACCCGGCCGTGATGACCGAGGTGCGCAACGAGCACGGCTTCGGCCGCATCCACTCGTACGCCATCAGCCACCCCGGCCAGGCCAACTTCATCGAGGCCAAGTTCAACATCTCGCGGGTGCTCGATATCCCGGTCAACTGTGTGGAGCGCTTCAAGGAGCGGGCGGGGCTGGTGGCCGCCCAGGTGAACGCGTGATGGACCGCCGCGACGCACGCGGGAGGTGCCCCGTACCAGTGGGCGCCGGCTGACCACAGCGGCTCCGGGTTCATTGGCATGCCGGTACATCACACTACGGGACGCTAACGATATGTCCATCGCAGAGTGCCGCGAAGTGCCACCGGGACCGTTGGTCGCATACACATCCTCCGACGCTCTGACGAGCTCGTGTCGTCCTAGCGAATCGGTATCAGCTGTTCCGGCGTTCGATGAGCGATTCGTGCAACGGCGATGAGAGCCCAGCCGATAATTGCCCACGAGCCTGATACCGATCACACGTGGTCGACGTGGCCGTCGACTGCGATCGCCTGCCCCGAGATCGCAGCGCCGGCCCCGGAGCAAAGGAAAAGGATCGTGTTCGCGATGTCATCGGCGGTCTGGAAGCAGCGCAGCGATGTTCCCTGGACCCAGTCGCTGATGATGTCCTCACGGCTGAGTCCGCACGTTGCCTCTTCTGCCGCGATGCAACGCTCGATGCGATCTCCCTCCACGTTGCCGGGGCATACCGCATTGACGCGTATTCCGAAGGGCCCGAGTTCCATTGCCAGCGTCCTGGTGAACCCAACCAGGGCCCACTTCGTGGCGACGTAGGGTGACCGACGGGGTACTCCCATGAGGCCGGAGTTCGACGACATGTTGACGATCGATCCCCCCTGGGCCTGCTTGAGCAGAGGAACCGCGTGCCTGGCGCATAAAAAGGCGCCGGTGAGGTTGACGGCTAACGTTCTTGTCCAGGATTCATAGTCGACGTCTTCCACGAGCGCGGTAGGACCGGAGATGCCAGCGTTGTTCACGAGGATGTCGAGACCGCCGAGGTGAGCGATCACATCGTCGAACAAACGGTCGACGTCAGTCGGTGCCGCGACGTCAGCGAGGGTCACGCCGATATCGGGGAAGTCATCGTGAAATGCGGTCAGGGACTGCTCCGCCACGTCACAGATGTGCACGCGTGCGCCGGCGGCAGCGAGCCGCGAGGCGATTGTCCGGCCGATGCCGCTCGCTCCGGCGGTGACCACAACGCGCTTGCCGTCCAGACCCTGAGTAACCATGTCTACCCCTCTCCTTCGCGATGCTGGCCACCGGTGTGTGGTGATTTGGCTCAATTCAGGATGACTCTGGCGTCGAGCGCGAGCGCCCCGTTCGTCATCACGAGCAGTGGGTTGACTTCCGCTTCACCGACCTCAGGATGCGCGGCGGCAAAGCACGACAGGGCGGTCGCCGCCCGAGCAGCGGCGCCGATGTCGAGCTGAGGCCGTCCGCGGGCGCCGAGAAGAAGCGGAGCGCCGCGCAGCGCTTTCAGGAGCTGCTCCGCTACCTGCTCGTCGATCGGAGCCAGCGCAGTGCGCACGTCGGCGAGCAGCTCGGCATACAGGCCGCCGATGCCGACCAGAAGGACGGGGCCGAAGCGCGGATCCCGCTTGGCGCCGACGATGAGCTCGAGGCCGTCTTGTATGGGCGCCATGCGCTCCACGGTCAGCGCGCTGATTCGCAGGCGGCCGACCATGTCGGCCACCGCTCTGATGACCGCAGCCTCACTGTTCAGACCAAGGGCAACACCGCCCGCGTCCGACTTGTGAAGCAGGCCGAGCGCCTTGACGGCGACCGGGAAGTGAAGCTCCGCGGCGACCTGGGCGGCCTTGCCGGCGAGCTCGTCCGCGGTCGCCGTCTCGACCAGACGGGCAGCCACGAAATCGATGCCGCTCGCGGAAAGGGCGCCGCGGGCGCTCCAATAGTCTAGAGGGCCGGCGGAGCCGTTTGCGGGGGGAGCAAGCGGCGGCGCCGGCAAGGGCAGCGCAGGCACGCCGGTCGGCACCCGCGATGCGTGGTCGGCGAGGCGGCCGAGCACCGAGGTGGCCGAGGCGATCTCGCGGTATACCGGCACCCCTTCGGCCCGCAACGTCTCAGCGGGTGAGGTGTCCGGGTAGACGGTGGCGACCACCAGCGGGATGCCGGCTGCGCGAGCGGCGCGGGCCATGCTGCGGGCACTCTTGTTCTCGGCCTCGACCTGGTCCTCGAACTCGGCGAAGCGCGCCGCCCAGTAGCCCAACTGGCCGACTGCGAGCAGGGCGTCGATCTCGCCCGAAGAGGCTAGGGCAGGCACGACGCGGGCGTAAGCGTCGGGGTCGGTGGTGCCGATCGCAAAGTCGATCGGATTGCTGCCGGCGCTCTCTTCGTGAGCGGCTCGCACCTCAGTCATCGTCTTCTCTCCAAGCAGAGGCACCGTCAGGCCGGCGGCAGCGGCGCAGTCGGCGGCGTTGCCGCCGTGGCCGCCACCTTCGGTCACGATGCCCAAGCGGCGGCCGGCCGGCAGCCGCCCACCGGGCACGAGACTCGTGGTATGCAGGAATCCCAGGGTGGTCTCGAACAGCGCCGCCGGAGTATCTACAAGCACCATGCCGCTGGCGGCGCAGACGGCGTCAAGCACGGCCGAGTCCGGCGCCAGCGACCCGGTATGGGAGTGAGCGGCACGGGCGCTGGCCTCGCTGCGCCCAGGTGTGAGGAGGAGCACCGGCTTGCCGGCTGCGACCGTCGCCGCCGCCGCGCACGCCAGTTCGCGGCCGTCCTTGAGCTCCTCCGCGTAGATGGCGATGACGCGCGTCGGTTCGTGGTCGCGGTAGCTCCAGAGGATCTGCGCGATTGAGACGTCGGCCTGGTTGCCGAGCGTCACAAAGCGCGAGAAGCCGCTGTTGGCGGCCTGGGAGCGCATCGTGAACTCCTCCCCCATGGCGCCGCTTTGGGAGATGAAACCGACAGACCCCACAGGAATGTCCAGATTCGCCACGCCTTGAAATGCTACGCTCGTGTCGGCGGCGCCCATGCAGTTCGGGCCGATCATCAGGGCTCCAGCCTCCCGGATACGCTGAACGGCGGCGACCTCGCGCGCCTTGCCCTCCGCGCCAGCTTCACCGAGACCGGCGAACACGGCGACGAAGGCCCTCGTCCCAAGGCCGAGCGCCTCCTCGAGGGTCGCCTCGAAGGCGGCCGCAGGTACTGCCAGCATGACCATGTCGGGCGCACTCGGCAGCTCGGACAGCGAGCGATACGCCCGCCGGCCGCAGATGACGCCTCCCTTGCGATTGACCAAGTAGATATCGCGGCGCTTCTCGTTACGCACCAAGCGCGCCGCTATGTCGCCGCCCCACTTCGTCGCGTCAGCCGAGGCGCCCACGACGGCGATCGAACGTGGGTCGAAGAGGGGGGTCAGGTCACGATGAGCCCCGTTCGCCGTCGCCGACACGCAATCAACGCAAGGGAAGTCACTCATCGCGATTACAACGGTACGCCCGTTCAGTCTTCATCTGTTACCTCCGCGCACATCGCCGCCCCGCGATGCCGTGCGCTTTCCTGCCTGTGAGACTCATGCGGCACGCGACCCTCAACTCAGCCCGAGCTTCTTGCGGGCCTCGTCCGGCGACACTGCGCGGGCACCGAGGTACTCGATGATGGTGATCGCGCGCTCCACCAGATCTGCATTGGTGGCCGGCACACCCTTGCTTAGGTACAAGTTGTCTTCAAGACCGACGCGCACGTTGCCGCCGAGAAGGATGGCCTGAGCGACCATCGGCATCTCCATGCGAGAGAGGCCGAAGCCGGACCAGAGGGAGCCGGCCGGCAGCACATCGGCTATCGCCTTCATCGTGTGGGCGGTGGCCGGCGTGGACCAAGGTATGCCGAGACAGAGCTGGAACCAGGGCGGATCGTCGATCAGCCCTTCGGCGATCATCTGGTTAGCGATGGTAAGACCGGCAAAGTCGAAGATCTCGATCTCCGGCTTGACTCCCAACTCCTGAATCCTCTGCGCCATCTTCCGGACCATCTCCGTCGTGAAGATCTGTACGAGCTGCTCCGAGAACTCCACAGGACCGCAGTCGAGAGAACAGATCTCCGGACGAAGCTGTTCTACGTGAGCGATCCGCTCGAGAGCCGGAACGAAGTCGGTCCCAGCCCCATAGTGCGACAGGTCGGCATCGTCGAAGACGATGTCGCCACCCATGCCAGTCGTGAGGTTGATGATGACGTCGGTATTGCTCTTGCGGATCAGCTCAAAGACCTGCCGGTAGTAATCCACGCAGCGCGATGCGACGCCCGTCTCCGGGTCCCTGACGTGGATATGTACGATGGCTGCGCCCGCCTCGGCGGCATCGAGGGCTGCCGCGGCGATCTCCTCCGGCGACTTGGGTCGATGTTGGGCCGGCTCTGCCCCTCCTGTCACTGCGCACGAGACGATCACTTCACGGTTCACAATGCCTCACTTCCTCGAATCCTGCGGTCATTCTCCTCGGAGCGCCACTTCGGGCTCGCTCACGTCGGTGCCAGTTGGACCGTTTTGACCTGGTCACGTTGATGAGACAGGCAGTGGCACTCGTTCACTCTCGTGCTAGTCATCAGCCTCCCGCCGTGACGGGGCGACTTCATCAGGTGCGGGATTATTCCGGCTCGACCTCCGCCCGCTCCGCGAGCCACCGATTGACGACATGGGAGCTGCCGTCGTCGACGTGCTCTTCGGCGTACCGCGCGGCGGCCTCTTCGTCGCCCGCCTCGATGGCCTGCACCAGGCGCCAGTGTTCTTGAGCGACGTCGCTCAGCGACGGGTAGGAGGACTCGTCGAGGGGGATCAGGGCGCGTAGCACGGGCACCGAACGGCTGAAGCTCTCGAGGAGGCGCCGGTTCCCGGTGAGCTCCAGGAGGGTCGTGTGGAAGACGAGGTCGGCGGCGTAGGTGGCGCGTGCGTCATCTTCGGCCGCCGCCTGCACTATGTCTTCCACGAGGTGGCGCAGGGCAGCTGCATCCTCGGCGCGATGGGCACGTGCGAGCAGCCGCGCCGCGCGGGCTTCGAGTCCAGCCCGCAGATCGTAGATCTCGCGCACATCGACTTCGGTCAGGCTGATGACACGCGCGCCGCGGTTTGGCTCCTCACCGACGAGTCCCTCGGCGCGCAGCAGCTTGAGCGCCTCACGCACGGGCGCGCGGCTGACACCGAGCGTGGCGGCGAAACTCGACTCGACGAGATGCTCGCCGGCTTTCAACCTGCCAGCCAGGATCTCGCGCCGAATGACTGAGGCGACTTCGGTCGAGAGTGATGGGCGTGCGGCAATCGCTTTCATTGTCGACAGGATACCATGTGCGGTGGCTCAGAGGTAGAAGAACGTCAGCCGGCCCTGGCTGGCTTCGTCGGCGTCTCGCTACCCACGGCGCTGGCGACGGAGTAGACCAGCGCGCGTCGATGCGCTTTTCCTCCAGCAGCGGCAGCGCCTCGCGCACGAGGTCGACTGACACCTGGTAATTAGCGGCATAAATCCGCGTACTTCGCCTTGAGCGTCGTCTGGTGCACCTCGGCCTTGCGCCACTCGAAGGGATGGGCGTTCTCGTTGTAGACGTTCACGAAAGCATCGATGGCCTCCCGCACCTCCTTGGGATCGGTGAAGCTTGCGCCCTTGAGCGCGGCTCTGGAGAGAATCGAGAACCACACCTCGATCTGGTTGAGCCAGCTCGCGTGTGTGGGCGTGTAGTGGAGGTGCACGTTGCGGTGCCGGGCCAGCCACATGTCGCGCCTCGGCTTGTGCGTACTCAGGTTGTCGAGGATGACGTGGATCTCCCGGTCCGGGTACTCGGCGACCACAGCGTTCATGAAATCGAGGAGCTCCACGCGCCGCCGTCGCTTGTAGTGACCGGCCTTGACCATGCCCGTCGCCACGGTGAGCGCTGCGAACAGCGTTGTGGTGCCATGCCGCTTGTACTCGTGGGAGAAACCGGTCAGCGCCCGTCCGTCGGGTAGCCTCAGCCACCCTTGAGCGCGCTCGAGGGCCTGGATGTGGGGCTTCTCGCATGCGCAGATGACCACGGCGTTCTCGGGCGGGTCGAGGTAGAGGCCGACGACGTCGGCGGCCTTCTCGGCGAACTGGGGATCGGTCGACACACACCAGCTGCGCCGGCGCTGCAGCGAGATGCCGTGCACGCGCAGGATGCGCCACACCTGCGATCTCGAGACGTCCCCCAAAGCCGTGGCGACCAGAGAACCGTTCCACTGCGCATGTCCCTCCGGCGGCGCTGCGTCGAGCGTGCTCAGGACCCGCATCTCGGTCTCACGCGTGTAGGTCGGCGGCTTGCCGGAGCGCGGCTCGTCGGCAAGCCCTGCCGGTCCCACTTCTGCGAAGCGCCCGCGCCACTTGCTGACGGTGGCCGCGCGCAGCTCGAGGCGCCTCGCGACCTGCTGGTTGGTGCAGCCCTGCGCAAGCGCCAGGATGATACGGGCGCGGGTCACGAGCCGTTGTTCGGTCGTCGCGGCCCGCAGCCATGTCTCGAGCGTCTCTTTGTCCTGCGTGCTGATCTGCAGCATGAGCCCACCTCCTGGGGACCATGCTAGGAGAAGTACGCGCACTTATGGAAGCAAGTACTAGTAGTACTTTGTTACTCTCTCAGAGGAAACAGCACAAGCTGGTCGAGGTCGACCGCCTGACGACAGGTTCGGCAGCGGCCGTCCCAGCAGCGCAGGAGAGGCTGCAGGAGCAGCACCGCCCGCGGCAGCGTCAGGCCGGCCGCCGGGCTTTTGGGCAGAGTCTCTCAAGCGTGAGGAAAGCATGAGCGCAGGTGACCAGAGCGCAGTGGTGATGGAAGCCCGCGTAGCTGCGCCCCTCGTAGTGGTCGAGGCCGAGCTCGCCCTTGAGCTGGCGGTAGTCGAGCTCGATCGTCCAGCGCAGGCGGGCGAGCCGGGCGAGGCGCTCGGGGGCGCTATCGGCGGGCAGGTTCGAGAGCCAGTAGTCGATGGGGGCTTCTTCATGCGCGGGCCACTCGATGATCAGCCATTCGCGGCGCGGGGGCAGGTGATCGCGCTCCACGGGGTGGGCGGCGACGACCCTCAGGCAGGCGAAGCGGCTGCTCACCTCTCCGCCGTCCGGCGCCGTGCGGCAGACCAGTGTGCGGAAGGCCGCCCCTCCCAGGCGCTCGGCCAGGGCGCGCACCGACTCCGCTCGCCGGTCGGGCCGCGGGCGGCTCGGGGGGCGGCCCCGCTTGCCGCTCTGTGCGGGCACATGGAAGACGGTCTCCGGCGCGAACACGCCGATCTCCGGCGAGACCGCGACGAGGTACTCGAGGGTGGCCTCGTGGAGGCACGTGCGGAAGGCCGTGCTCTCGCCGTAGGCCGCGGCGGCAAGGAGCGGCACCGCAGGCACCTCCCAGCCGGCCGCCGCGGTCGCCAGATCGGCGGCCAGCTGCGGCTTGGTCCGGAAGCTGACCGCGGCGGGGATCTTCGCCTTGCGCCGCCGCGGCGCGTCGGCGCACCACTCCTCAGGCAGGTAGAGCGCCCAGCCCAGGGGCAGCGTGCCGCGCGTCCCCACGGCGTGCAGGCTGACCGTGACCTGACAGTTGCCGACCTTGCCGAGGGTGCCCGAGTACTGGCGCTTCACCCCCGGCGAGTGGCGCCCGTCCTTGACGACGCCGGTGTCGTCAACCACCCAGGCCGTGAGACCGAGGCCGGGCGCCACGCGCTCGGCGCAGGCGCGCACCAGGAGGCGCGCATCCCACGGCGAGTCGGCGAGGAACTGCTGCAGGGACTCATAGCGGGCGGCGTCCTCGCCGAGGCGCTGCAGCGTCGGCTGCAGGCTCTTGCGGCCGCCGTGCTCGATGAGCCCGCGCACGTAGAGCAGCGCGTTCTGGCGCTGGCGCACGTGCGCAAGGCCCGCCACCATCTCGCCGGCGAAGGCGACGAGACGCTCGCGCGCCTGCGCCGCGGATGCCTCTGTGGCTGGGTCTTCCTGCATGTCCTCCTCCTTCAAACGATGACCGCCTCCGGCGATCTCGTTCGGCATGCAGGAGAAGGGACCTTTAATCTAACAAAGTACTACTAGACCGTATGTAGCGAAGCGGCGCCCCGCCACGTAAGTTGACGCGGGTTGCCACCGCACTGGGTGGTGGCAGAGCCGCATTTACGGGGAGGCGCCGCATGAGTCAGCATACGTTCATCGGTCTCGACGTGCACGCACGATCGGTCGCTGCCGGGCTGCTTGACGCAGCTACCGGCGAGGTGAAGAGCTGCAGCGCCCCGGCGCGCAGCGCCGAGCTCGTGCCCTGGCTGCGTGCCCAGGGTGAGTCGATCTCCGTGGCCTACGAGGCATGGCCCACCGGCTTCGTCCTGGCGCGCGCCTGCGCAGCGGCGCAGATCCCCTGCCTCGTGGCCGCCGCGAGCCGCATCGCCCGGGCCCCCGGCGAGCGCGTCAAGACCGACCGCCGCGACGCCCTGCGGCTGGCCAAGCTGCTGCGCCTCGAGGAGCTCACCGCGGTGCGCGTGCCCAGCGCCTGCGAGGAGGGCGCCCGTGACCTCGTGCGCGCCCGCGAGGACGCGCGCGCCGACCTCATGCGTGCCCGCCACCGGCTCTCCAAGCTGCTCCTGCGCCAGGGGATCGTCTGGGAGGCCAGCGCCTGGACGCAGGCCCACGAGCGCTGGCTGGCCACGCAGCGCTTCGAGGAGCGCGGCCTCGTGGTCGCCTACGCGGAGGCGGTGGCCGCCGTCCAGAGTGTGCGCGCGCGCCGCGACGCCCTCGACGCGGCGATCGTCGAGGAGGCCGCG
>Ga0315288_10009327_pt1 | contig 12365 bp, 12 predicted proteins | sample YL17G11_20_MG_FD_203454 | JGI IMG/M metagenome (GOLD analysis project Ga0315288, IMG submission 203454) | Sediment microbial communities from Yellowstone Lake, YNP, Wyoming, USA - YL17G11_20 | ecosystem: Environmental > Aquatic > Freshwater > Lake > Sediment | place: USA: Wyoming | collected...
CGGAACGGCTATCGGCATGGGACTGGCAAATGCAGTTAACAGAATAAAGGATTCTGATGCCAAAAGCAAGGTAATAATCCTGCTGACGGACGGAATAAACAATAGGGGAGAGATTGCCCCGGCGACAGCCGCTGGCATTGCCAGGACTTTCGGAGTAAGAGTGTATACGATCGGGGTCGGGACCATGGGAACAGCTCCGTATCCTGTTCAAACACCCTTCGGGACCCGGTATCAGAATATGCCCGTGGAAATAGATGAGGCTATCCTTAAGGACATTGCACAAACCACAGGAGGAAGATATTTCAGGGCTACTGACAACGATAAGCTGGTTCAGGTTTACGGTGAGATTGATAAGCTGGAAAAATCAAAGATCGATGTAAAGCAATTCACAAGGAAAGATGAGAAATATCTTATCCCTGCAATAATTGCTTTTTGCCTTCTGGTGATTGAGATGCTTGTAAGGTACACTGTTTTAAGGAAGCTGACTTAATTTGAGTTTAATTATGCAACTCTTTAGATTTGCAAATCCGGAATACCTTTACCTGTTGCTTCTGCTGCCGGTTCTGATAGGCTTATTTATAATAAATCAGGTAATAAGGAGAAATTCCTTGAAAAAGCTCGGTGAATCTGTTATGATAAACAGGCTTTTACCCGAGATTTCAAGAATCAGACCTGTCATTAAATTCATTTTTCTGCTTCTTGGTATTTCTGAAGTTATTATAATGCTTGCCAGACCTCAGTTCGGCTCCAGGCTTGAGGAAGTAAAAAAACAGGGAGTTGAAGTGATCATTGCCCTCGACGTAAGCAATTCCATGCTTGCAGAAGATATCCAGCCAAACAGGCTTACAAGGGCAAAGCAGGCTATCTCGAAACTGGTCGATAATCTCGGGAATGACAAAATCGGCTTAATAGTCTTTGCAGGGGATGCTTACACCCAGATACCGATAACAACCGATTACATTTCGGCAAAGATGTTTTTGTCAACCATTAATCCTGATATGGTCCCGAAACAGGGAACAGCGATCGGAACAGCAATAAACCTGGCTGAAAGGTCATTCAGCCCGGGAGAGGGGAAAAGTAAAGCCATTATAATCATTACTGATGGTGAAAACCATGAGGACGATCCGGTATCTGAAGCTGAAGCAGCATCAAAAGCAGGGATTGTAATTCATACAATCGGAATTGGATCAAATGAAGGAGTTCCGGTGCCAGTAACTATTGGTGGAAAGAGAGATTATCTTAAGGATCCTGACGGCGTAACAGTCATCACAAAGCTGGATGAGGAGATCCTGAAAAAAATTGCTATAAGCTCCGGAGGAAATTACATAAGGGCAAGCAATTCCAATATTGGTCTTGATGAGATCTTCAGTGACATCAGGAAGATGAAAAAGGATGAGCTTGAAAGTACAATGTATACTGAATACAATGATCAGTTCCAGATTTTTGCGGCTATTGCACTCTTCATTCTGATACTTGAAATCATTATCATGGACAGGAAGAACCGGAAGCTTCAGAATGTAAGATTATTTAAGTTTAAGATCTGACAATTTATTGTAAAACAAATGTTTAACAAGAATCATATTAAGTATTGCGAAAGGCTTGGAGCCCTTATCCTTCTTATAATGCTGTATTTTACCGGATCACTCTATGCACAGGCTGACAGAAAATTCATTAGGCAGGGTAACCGGGAATTTGAAAAAGATAAATTCTCTGAATCTGAAATATCTTACAGAAGAGCCATTGATAAAAACAAAACATCGGGCGATGCTGTTTTCAATGCCGGGGATGCTCTCTATAAGCAAAAGAAATATGAAGATGCCGGAAAGCAGTTTATTGAGAGTCACAAAATGAATGAGGATAAAGGTAAAAGATCAGCAAGCATGTACAACCTCGGAAACTCGTTGCTGATGGCAAATAAATTGCAGGAAAGCATAGATGCATACAAAAACTCTTTGAAGCTTTATCCTGATAATATGGAAGCGAAATACAACCTTGCCTATGCCCAGGATTTACTGAAAAAACAGGAGGAACAGCAGAAACAACAGCAGCAGCAGCAAAATAAAGATAATCAGGATCAGAAAAAGGATCAGGATAAAAAGGAGAATGAAGATAAGAACCAGGATCAGAAACAGCAGGATCAACAGCAGCAACAGCAACAGTCTATTTCAAAGGAGGATGCTGAAAGGCTATTAAATGCAATAGCCAATGATGAAAAAAATGTGCAGGAAAAGGTTAAACTTGCAAAAGCATCAAAAGCAAGGGTAAAAACCCTTAAGAACTGGTAATTTGCAGAATGAATACGAAGACTATAATACTGACAATGATGGCCTTGCTTCTGTGCCTTTTAACGGCAGGACAGGAAAAAGTAGATGAAATATCTGTTATCGCAGATTATCCTGAAGTTGTACAGGCAGGTCAGCAGTTCACTGTTTCCTGGACAATCAATTCCGGAGGAGGGGAATTTTCAGAGCCATCGTTTGCCGGATTTTACAAACTTATGGGTCCGCAGACTTCATATAGTTCAAGTACACAGATCATAAACGGGAAAATATCAAGAGAAACTTCATATACCTATGTTTACTATATTCAGGCATTAAAGGAAGGTAATTTCGTTATCCCACCGGCTGCTATTACGATTAAAAATAAAACATATTATTCCGATTCACTGCGGATAGAAGTCGTAGGAAGCAACCCGGGTCAGCAAAATATTCAGGGAGCAGGCCGGAATAAGACTGACGAACAGATTGAGGAAACCGGTGATGACATATTTGTAAACCTTTCGCTTGACAGAAAAGAAGTATTCATCGGAGAACATATCGGTGTAATTGTTAAAATATATACCAGGGTTGATATTTCAGGCATTAATGAAATTAAGTACCCCGGCTTTGAGGGATTTCTTAAAACGGACCTTGAGACTCCACCACTGACTTCGCTGCAGCGTGAAAGCATCAACGGGGCAATTTACGGAACAGGGATAGTACAGCAATTTCTACTCTATCCTCAGGTCTCCGGTGAAATAATAATTGATCCCGTACAAATCTCTGTCCTTATTCGTCAGAAAACGGGGCAGTCTGATCCCTTCTTCGGAGATTTCTTCTCAACATATTCTACTGTTCCAAAAGCTGTTATCAGCAAACCTGTGAGAATAAAAGTTAATCCTTTGCCCGGAATTAAACCGGATGATTTTTCAGGCATTGTCGGCAGAATAACTCTCAATTCATCACTTAACAAGGATACAGTAAATATCAATGATGCAGTAACCCTTAAAATGATAATCGCCGGAAGCGGCAACCTTAAGATGGCAAGTGTCCCGGCAATGAAACTGCCTGCTGATCTTGAGGTTTATGATCCTAAAGTTGCTGATGAACTCAAAAACGGAATGAATGGAACCACGGGTCAAAAGACTTTTGAGTATCTTCTGATTCCAAGGCACTACGGCGACTTCACAATTCCGCCGGTGACTTACTCTTACTTCAATGTTGCATCAAAACAGTTCGAAAAAATAATCACTCCGGAGCTTCATTTCTATGCCCGCAAAGGAACTGATCAGAATGCCGGAATAACTGTCTATGGCGGTGTCTCCAAAGAGGATGTGAAATATCTTGGAAAAGACATCAGGTTCATCAGTTCAAAACCTGGATTACTGAGAAAGACAGGCAACCTGTTCTCTTCAAAACGATCGTTCTACAGCGCCTATGCATTTGCTCTTATTATATTCCTGATAGTACTCTTTTTAAGAAGGGAACACATCCGCCGGAATTCGGACCTTTCTGCGGTCAGGAACAGAAAAGCAGGAAAAGTTGCAGGCAAACGGCTCAAGGAGGCTGAAAAGTGTCTTAAGGAGAAACAATCAGACAAATTCTATGAGGAAATACTGAAAGCTCTGTGGGGGTACCTGAGCGACAAACTCGATATACCCGTATCTGAACTTAACAGGAGCAGTGCTGTTAATTCCTTAACAGAGAAAGGAATAGCTTCAGAAGAGATAAGTAACCTTGCCACCGTTATTGATAAATGTGAATACGCAAGGTTTGCGCCATCGTCATCTGCTGAAGAAGCTGAAAAGATTTATAATGAGGCTGCCAGGTTTATCCGGTTATTTGAAAATTTAATAGGCTGATACATGAGATTACCAGGAAAATATATCCTTTTTTTGCTGTTGCTGTTGTTGACTGCTAATCTTGTTTTAGCCCAGGAGGAGCGTTCCGAAAAATTTAAAAAAGGAGTAGAGTACTATACTGCATCAAATTATCAGGAAGCTCTCAGTGAATGGATGGATATTTATAATACAGGTTATCGTTCAGCTGAACTTGATTATAATATCGGCAATGCCTATTTCAAGCTTAATAATGTTCCGGGTGCGATACTGTTTTTTGAGAGGGCACGTCTGCTAAAGCCTGCAGACAGTAATATTAATTATAATCTCCAGATTTCCAGGTCGCTTGTGGTCGATAAATTTGAAGAGATACCTGAGCTGTTCTTTGTCAGGTGGTTTGATTTGCTTTCGCTCTTGCTTTCTGCAAATATATGGGCTGTCATTAGTATAATATCTTTTGTCCTTTTTCTGGTTCTTTTATCGGTTTATATTTATTCCTCCAGATACAGGATTAAAGTCATGGGATTCTGGGCCGCACTGTTATTTCTGATATTATCAGCATCATCACTTGCATTTACCGTTCGCAACAGATCTCTTGTTTACGACAATAAACAAGCAGTGATATTTGCTCCCTCCGTGAATGGTAAAAGCTCTCCAGACAACAGCGGAACAGATCTTTTTATCCTTCATGAAGGTTCGAAGGTAACCATCGAAGATAATGTAGGCGAGTGGTATGAGATTAAGCTTTCCGATGGAAACAAGGGTTGGGTACCTTCAAACAGCCTCACAATAATTTAATTACGACGCACTATTTTTTTTATTTTCCGGTTATATATTATTACAGGCATAACAATATATCCGGATTATGAAAAAGCTGTATGTAATTACTTTGTTATTACTTGTAATATGCTGCTTTTCCTGCAAAAAGACACCCTTTTCTCCTGAGGGTCCCACCGATGTTCGAATCAGGAATCTGACCGGTTCCGTTCTTACTGAAGTGGCTGTCAGAGTAAAAGATGAAGAAATAGCATTCGGGACAATAGATATAAACAATGTATCTGAATACCATCGATTTAAGACTGCCTTTCCCAAAGCTTACATATTCGCCAGAATAAACCGCGACACCATTTCTACAGGACCGGTTGATTTTACATACATGAATTATTTCGGACAGGTCAGAATGACATATGATGTAACTGTTGAAAACAACCTTCTGAAGATAAAGAATGTCACTCTGGATTCACCTCTTTGATCTAAAATAACTATTTTGGCACCTGTATTTTAATCTGGCTCCAAAAATGAAAAGAAAACAGGTAAACAGTTCACGCATGCCTATCTACAGGGATGCAGGATTTGAGCTATTCGATGCTGAAACAACCAAAAATGCATTTTCGAAGGAAACAGAAAATGAGAGGATCCCTGAATTGTATATTTATTCACGATACCGGAATCCGACGGTTGTTGCTGCCGAGGAAGAGATAATGAAGCGTGAAGCATGCAAATGGGCCCTTCTGACCCAGTCAGGAATGTCGGCAATTGACACTGCATTATCGGTTTTCCAAAAGGCAGAATTGTCAAGACCATGGTTATTTTTCAGCGAGATATACGGAGGGACAATCTCTTTTACCGAGTCGGTGCTAAGGAAAAGAAGGGGACTGCAAATTCACAATTTTTATCCTGTTAATGAAAAATACGATCTGAATGAATTTGAGAGGGTGATCTGGGATATTAAGCCTGAGCTTATTTATATTGAAGCAATTTCAAATCCGATGCTTATTGTTATCGATGTTGAATCTGTGATCAGGATTGCTCATAAAGCAGGATCCAGAGTAATTGTCGACAATACTTTCGCTACACCTCTCCTCTGCAAGCCTCTTGAATTGGGCGCCGATATTGTTATTCACAGCGCTACGAAGTATTTTTCAGGACATGGGAACATTACAGCCGGTGTATTGTGTGGAAATGACAGTGCCCTTATGAAAGAGGCAATAGAGTACAGGAAGTTTGTTGGCCATATGATCTCGCCTGACGATGCATACAGACTTCATACTCAGATACAAACATTTGAATTAAGGTTCAGGGAGCAATGCCATAATGCTGCAAGGATAACTAAAATACTGAAAAATCATCATGGCATAAGAAAAGTATGGTATCCGGGATTGCCGGAACATACTACTTATAATGAAGCGATTAAACTCTTTGGAGAGAGGGGATTCGGGGCAATGGTTACATTTGATTTCAACGGTAATACGGAACAGGAGAAAAAGAGCAAACGGGATATTTTTGTCAAATCTGTTTCTGAAAAGATAAAGATCATTCCATCACTGGGTGACCCGAAGACAATTCTGATGCCCGTTGAATCGGTATGGGGAGCCAAATATCCTGAACCTGGATTGATCAGATTATCTGTTGGTTTTGAGAACTTCTCAGGGCTTGAAAAGATCATCACTGAGGCTCTGTACAAGTCTGAATAAGGTTTTCCGGATAGCTATCTCCAGTCAATGGGTTCGATCTTATTACTGACAAGATAATCATTGCATCTGCTGAAGTGCCTGTTACCAAAGAAACCCTTCGAAGCCGAAAGAGGGGAGGGGTGAACCGATTCAAGCACCAGATGCCTTGATCTGTCGATTGATTCTCCTTTTTTCTGTGCATATGCTCCCCAAAGGAAAAAGACAATATTCTTTTTTTCGCTGTTCAGAACCTTAATTACAAAATCAGTAAATTCCTCCCATCCTTTTTTCTGGTGCGATCCCGCCTGATGTGCTCTTACAGTGAGCGTTGCATTTAACAGAAGCACTCCCTGCCTGGCCCATCTTGTAAGATCCCCTGAGGAAGGTTGAGGAACTCCCAGGTCAGATTCAATTTCCTTGAAAATATTTATAAGGCTCGGCGGAAACTCAACACCATCCTTTACTGAAAAGCATAATCCATGAGCCTGACCTGGGCCATGATAAGGATCCTGGCCGATGATAACCGCTTTGACCTTTTCAAAGGGGCAAACATCGAAAGCGTTGAAGATAAGCGCTCCGGGAGGATAAATTTTGGAATTCCTGTATTCCTCCTTTATGAAATCTGCAAGCCTGACAAAATATTCCTTTTGAAATTCTGTCAGGAGCCTGTTTTTCCAGCCGGGTTCTATTTTTACTTCCATATTTAAATATACAAATAGTAATTAAATTTGCAATAAAAGAATGGCTAAAGAAATTGAACGTAAATTCCTGGTCAGAGGTGAGTTCAAACACCTTGCCGTAAAACATATGAGAATAACACAGGGTTATTTTTCAGTTGATCCTGCCAGGATAATCAGGTTACGTATTTGCGATGGTAAAGCGATCTTTTCAGTAAAGGCTCCTCTCATCAATACAGGGTTTTCCAGGAATGAGTGGGAATTTGGAATCCCCCTTTCAGAAGCAAAAGAAATGTTAAAAGTGTGCCTTCCTGAGGTAATTCAAAAGACAAGATATCTTGTCCCATTCAGCAATCATATCTACGAAGTGGATGTTTTCCACGGCAAGAACGAAGGCCTTATAATAGCTGAAATGGAATTAACTTCCGAAGATGAAGTATTTGAAAGACCTGTCTGGTTAGGGGAGGAGGTGACAGGAAAGGCTGAGTTTTATAACTCCAATCTCATCTAAAGGACTTTGGAATATATTTGTTTCGGATCGTCCGGGCCGTAGAAATCCTTAAGGCTCGCCTGAAGCTGATACCCATTTTTACGGTAAAAACCTTCAGTTGAAGCATATAATGGTCTGCCGGAAGTCTCTATCCATAGTATCTTTCCACCCTGTTTTCTTACATCTTCCTCGATTGCTTTAAGCATCACCGTGCCAAGCTTTTTATTCCTGGAGTTCTGATGTACTGCAATCCAGTAAAGATCCCAGGAATGAGTTGAGAAAGCATTCTTGCCATAATTTGCAAATGCTACCACTCCATCTTCATCGGTGACCTTGAGCCAGTAATATCCGCTTGTCTCAGATCCTTTTGCCAGGGTTTCATCAGCGATTTCCAGAGCTGTCTCTATTTCAAACTCATAGAAAAAACCTGAGGAACGCAGTATTTCCTCAATGCTCTTTCTGTCTCCTGACTTTATACCTTTGGAAACAAGTGCCATATAATATTAATAATTTAAATCGCCAATAATGCGCTGAAGAACCACTGTGATCGGCAGGCCGGCTTCGGTGGTTGCTGCCACCAGACCGCTGTCAGGCGACATGCAAGGATTTGCGTTTACCTCTATTACATAAGGATTATCATCCTTATCAATTCTCATATCCACCCTGGCATACCCTTTTAATCCGAAAACATGCCAGCATTTCAATGCAATCTCTCTTATCTTTTCAGATAAAGCCGGATTAAGCTCGTCGCGAGGAAATTCCCTGATAGTATTCTCATATTCAAAGCTTTCAGCAACCCATTTTGCTTTAAAATCAACTATTTTGGGCATATCATCGGCAAAATTATGGAAGACCATTTCAGCGGGAGGCATCACCTGTGGTCCATTTTTATCAGGAAGAACACTTATATTGAATTCCCTGCCGTCGATATAATCCTGAATTATCCAGTGAGAATCGTCAAATTCATTTAGTTTCAATTCATATTCAGCTGAAAATGTGAAAACAGAATCTCCGGTGATCCCCAGCGACCCGTCTTCCCATACAGGTTTGATTATATATCTGTTCCCGGGCTTCAGCAATTTATATTGCGACGGGAAAAATGCAGCCGGTGTATTAATATTCTGTTCGTGCAATATTTTATTAGTCAATGCTTTGCTGGTAGTAATAAACATAGCTTCAAGCGGATTGCCTGTATACGGTATTGAATACATGTTAAGCAGAGCAGGGACGAAATAGCAGAGCTCACCTTTATTATTTATCGATTCAACCAGGTTGAAAACAAAGTCAGGTTTTTCCCCGGCAAGTACGGCAACTTCATTCATGAAATCTGAAGTGATACCTTTCCTGTATGTTTCTAATCCGATTTTCTCGAGATTTTCTTCAATATATTCTACCTGATCAAGTACATCAAGTTCATCAGGAAGCGCCCCGTCGCGAGGTTGATTGAACAGAATACAGCATCTTTTCTTAATCATATGGCTAAATGATGTCGTTTTATTGCTGAGCGCATAATCATTTCGATAAGAGCCTGGTATTTAATTCCTATCATGTTCGATAATATTGGAAGGTCAGAATGTACGGGGTGAAGTCCGGCCAGAGGATTTACTTCCATAAAACACAAACGGCCGTGGCGGTCAGCTTTTACATCAACTCTTCCTGCATCGACACCTCCAAGAGCTTTCCATACGTTTAAGGCAACTGTTTTGCATTCATCAGCAAATTCACTTGCCATAGGGATATATTTGCAGAATATCTGATAGTTTTCCTTAAACTCTACCGAATAAGGAAGGTTATCCTTACACTCAATTTCCATACCTCCGATAGCTATTGCATCATCACCTGACCCTATGACACCCACCGTAAACTCTCTGCCCGGAAGGTATTCTTCAACCAAAGCAGGCTGATTGAATCGTGCAAGCACGTATTCAACCATTTTCCTGAGATCAGACTCTGTTGTAACAAGGCTCTTTTCTGTAATTCCCTTTCCTGTGCCCTCCGAAACCGGTTTGATAAAAAGCGGAAACGCCAGATTGCACCTTTCAACATCTTTCAATTCTGAAATTAGCATCCCCGGACTTACAGGAACACCTGCAGCAGAGACAATCAGTCTTGTAAGGTGCTTATTGAGTGAAATTCCCATTATAACCGGACCACTGAACACATAAGGAATTTTATACTGGTCAAGTATAGCCGGGACAACTGATTCCCTTCCGTCACCATACAATCCTTCAGCGATGTTGAAAACAAGGTCCCATCTTTTGCCGGCGGACAGAGCGTCGATTAACTGAAAACAATTACCTGCCGGCTCTGTTTCGAAGCCCATATTTCTGAGGGCAGTATCGATGGCATCAACAGTATCCTGCTTGTCAAATTCAGCAGTATCTTCCATAGAATATCCACGGTCAAGATACCACGACCGCAAATCATAAGTCAATCCGATTTTCATCTGTATTCAGACCTATTTTTCGGGATATTCGCATAGAACACCCTTGTAATTGCGCAGAACTATATGTTCATCGTTGTGCTCCACAACATAATTGGGAAGAAGAGGTATCTTGCCTCCACCGCCGGGAGCGTCAACAACAAATGTAGGCACAGCATAACCGCTTGTAAAACCGCGCAGTCCTTTAATGATTTCAAGGCCCCTGGCAACAGTGGTTCTGAAATGACCCGATCCGGGTATAAGATCACACTGATATAAATAATAAGGTCTGACCCTTACCTTTAACAGCCTGTGCATAAGTTCTTTCATGACAGGTACATTGTCATTTATACCTTTCAGGAGGACTGTCTGGCTTCCAAGAGGAAATCCACCGTCTGCAAGCTTGTTGCAAGCTTTGGCACACTCTTCAGTAATCTCAAGAGGATGTGAAAAATGAAGGCTGATGAATAGAGGGTGGTATTTTCTGAGAACGTTGATCAACCCGTCAGTTATACGCTGGGGTAAAACCACAGGGGTTCTCGTTCCGATACGGATTATCTCAACATGCTCTATTCTGCGGATATTAAAAAGTATGTAATCGAGCGTCTCATCAGTAAGAGTAAGCGGATCACCGCCGCTAATAAGAACGTCTCTCACTTCCTTATGAGCTGATATATAATTAAAAGCTTTTTCATAATCCTGTCTTCCCAGTTTGTCAAGTCGTCCTACAGAATGGGAACGCGTACAATACCTGCAATAGTTTGAACATACCTGGGTGACAGTGAATAAAACCCTGTCGGGATATCTGTGAACAATACCTTTTACAGGGGAGAATGATTTCTCATGCAAAGGATCGGACTGTTCACTCCTTGTCTCAAGCAATTCTTCAACCACAGGCACAACGTTGCGACGAAGCGGATGAGAGGGCTTGGTATCATAAATCAATGAAGCAAAATAGGGGGTGATCCGTAAAGGAAGCCGGCCTTTAAGGTTATTAATAGCCATGATCTCCTTTTCGGTCAGCTTCATGATCCTCTTCAGATCGTCGATGCTTGTGAAAGCATTCCGAAGCTGCCATTTCCAATCATTCCAGGATTCGATAGTTGTCAGGGGGAAGTAGCGGTGCATGAATTCCGAACTCCGGGTGCTAACTGACAGGTTTGGGATTACGTTTTGCGAAAAAATCATGGTTTTCGCGCCAGGCTCTTCATCAGAAGAGCAACCCACGAGGCGGTCCTCACAGCGGAGGGCTGCAACCTCATTATTGTTAGCGTTCATGTTTGTCGATGAAGGGTTTCATCAATTGCTTTTAATTTGCTTGGTTTAAATAGTTATTAGTTATAAATAAATTGGGACGAAAATATATATTCCATAAATACATTGTACCATTCAACCTATATAAATATTAACATGAATAGTCTTTTATTAACAATACATATTCCAATCACTGCTAACCATTCTGATATATGATTGTTTATCAATGTATTAGACCAACCGGATTTATGCAATAAATCAGAAAATAAACCTTCGTTTTTCTGACAGGTTCCTTTTCTGATTCCCATGTTTTTCCTCACAAAATACTTCATCAAAATTTTTGAATCTTTTCTTTAAATTTTATGAATGCTCTTTTACAATTATTATGCCAGAACTTTAAATCTCATAAAAATTTGTAATGTTTGCATTTTATTAGCCTTTCGCACAAAAAAAAGTATGCTTTATAACGCATTATTATGAGTTTAATTATTCAGGCATAACAAAATTTACAATCATTTGTTTTGAAAAATATAGTTTTTGCAGATTTCAAATCATTCTTCAAAGACATTAAGGAAGCTGTTGCTGGAACAGAGCAGGATTTCACTGAAGTAAAACTCAGCAGGGCAATACTTCTTCTGTCAATACCCGCTGTTCTTGAAATGATTATGGAATCGGTATTTGTCATTGTTGACATCTTTTTTGTTTCAAAGCTCGGAGCTGATGCCGTTGCAACAGTTGGTCTTACAGAGTCGCTGGTTACGATAGTCTATGCTATTTCACTGGGGCTTGCAACTGCTACAACCTCCATGGTCTCGAGAAGGATAGGGGAAAAAAATCCGGAGAAAGCATCGAAAACCGCATTTCAGGCCATTTTTACAGGAATTATTGTATCGCTCCTGATAGCAATACCGGGAACAATTTATTCAGGCAGATTGCTTGAATTAATGGGGGCTTCTGTAACCATCACGGAACA
>Ga0315288_10009329_pt1 | contig 12364 bp, 9 predicted proteins | sample YL17G11_20_MG_FD_203454 | JGI IMG/M metagenome (GOLD analysis project Ga0315288, IMG submission 203454) | Sediment microbial communities from Yellowstone Lake, YNP, Wyoming, USA - YL17G11_20 | ecosystem: Environmental > Aquatic > Freshwater > Lake > Sediment | place: USA: Wyoming | collected...
TGGGGATCCATATCGACGAGCAAGACTTTTTGTCCGCACAGCGCAAGCGCGGCTGAGAGATTAACCGCAGTCGTCGTTTTGCCGACGCCGCCTTTTTGATTGGTGACGGCAATGATCAAATGCTCCTCCTCGGGAGATCGGATGCCTCTAAGATAATCAATCGGAGGTTAAAAAGCAAGCTATGCTGGAAACGGATGTCGGCCGGCCGACAATTCGTTATATTATTTAATATCAATAATATACAATCGTTTTCTTACCGGCATTGGACTCTTTGACGCCCTTCGGCTATGATGAGCCGATGAATCGTGTCCTCGGCCTGTTCGATTCGTCCCTTCTCGTTATCGGCTCGGTCTTCGGTTCGGGAATCTTCCTGACCACGGGAATCGTCGCCTCCCACCTCCCCTTCTCCGGCCTGATTTGGATCGTTTGGGCGGCCGGAGGATTGATCACGATCGCCGGGGCCCTTTGTTACGGAGAACTGGGAAGCCTCTTCCCTCAGGCCGGGGGGCCGTATGTCTACTTGCGGGAAGCCTATGGGCCGGCCGCCGCTTTTCTTTTCGGCTGGACTTTTTTTTGGATCATCGCTGGCGGAGGCGTGGCCGCTTTGGCCGTCGGTTTTTCGGAATACGCCGTCGGAATTCTCGGGGGGGGGTCGAGGCCTCTGATCGCCATCGCCGCCGTCGTCCTGCTCACTCTGTCCAACATCCGAGGGATCAAAACCGGAGCCCGTCTCCAAAGTGTCTTGACGATCATCCGCGTCGGAGCCATCGGCGGCTTGATTGCCGGGGCGGTCATTTTTGCGACAAAAGCGGGAATCAGCCATATCGGCCCGCTTTTTCCCCCGGGATCATCGCCCGGATTTCCGTGGACGGCCTTCGGAGCGGCGTTCGTCGCCGTTTTTTGGGCTTATGACGGCTGGTATTCGGTCAACTGCGCGGCCGAGGAAATCACCTCGCCGGGACGAACGATTCCGCGCTCTTTGGCCTTGGGGACGGGGACGGTCCTCATACTTTATTTAGCCGCCAACATCGTTTATAGTATAGCTCTTCCCATGGAGGAGATGCGGGGCATGGTCAGGATCGGCGAGGCGGCCGCGGCGAGCCTTTTCGGGTCCGGAAACGCCGCGATATTCTCGGCCGCCATCGCCATGGCGGTCCTGGGATGTCTCGGCGCCAATATCCTCTTTTGCGCCCGCGTCCCGTTCGCGATGAGCCGGGACGGTCTTTTTCCAAGCGCGTTCGGCAAGGTTCATCCGGCGACGGATTCTCCGGCCAATGCTCTCCTGGGCCAAATGATTTGGGCTTCGGTTCTTTGCCTTTCAGGGACGTACGAACGCCTGATAGAATTTGTCATGTTCGCGTCCGTGCTGTTCTATGCGGCGACCGCGGGGGCCGTCCTTGTTCTCCGGAGAAAAATGCCGGAAGCGTCCCGCCCGTATCGCGTCTGGGGATATCCCCTTCTCCCGGTCTTTTATATCCTGATCAATTTTGGGATTTTTGCGGCTCTTGTCTTAGAGCGGCCTTTGCCGTCACTAGCGGGAGCCGCGATCATGCTCACGGCCTGGCCGGCCTTCCGATTTTGGAATCGAGGCTCACCATGTCTCCGCGTGTGATCATAGGGCATCCCCTTGAGCCTCTTGTTGCCGAAAGCGTGGAGTATTAAGCATATATGACGATATATCGTCATAAGAAATTTTTCTCCTTGGAGTTACGCAAATGGACCAACTGATCGCTTCTTTCATGATCCAATCGATCGTCGACGGCGATAAAGCGGCCGCTACCGCCCTCGCCCAGGACGCCCTCATCCGTGGCCTCGACCCCCGGGATGTCATCGAGAACGGCTTCATCCCCGGGATCCGAAAGGTCGGGGGTCTTTGGGAATCGGGGGAGTATTTTCTGCCCGAGCTCATCGCCGGCGCCGAAGCCATGAAAGCCGCCATGGCCGTCCTGCGCCCTCTTCTGGAAGCCAGCTCCGCGGCCCGCCTCTCCTTGGGAAAAGTCGTCATCGGCACGATTGAAGGCGACATCCACGACATCGGCAAGAATCTCGTCGCGGCCATGCTCTCGGCCAACGGCTTCGAAGTCATCGACCTGGGCGCCGATGTCAAGCTCGACCGGTTCATCCTTACAGCCGAGGAAACCGGGGCGTCGATCGTCTGTCTCTCCGCCCTGCTTACGACGACGATGCTCGGACAGAGGCGCTTCTTGGAGCTCCTTCGGACCCGCGGGCTTCGCCACAAGTACAAGGTCTTGGTCGGCGGGGCCCCCGTGACCCGGAAATGGGCGGACGATATCGGCGCCGACGGATACGGCGAGAACGCCCTCGCGGCGGTCAGGGCGGCTAAAGCGCTGGCCGAACGGTGAAGGCCATGATTCCCACCCTTCGTCCCAAACTCGAGCTTCTTTCGCCCCCGCTCCTTGAGAAAATCCTCGGAGAAGCGTTTCTCATCCTAGAACGCGAGGGCCTTGTTTTCGAAAATGAGGAAGCCCGGAAAATTTTCCTCGCCGCCGGGATGGCCGTGGACGACGATACGGGGAGGGTCCGCCTGACCCGGAAAATCGTAGAAGACAGCCTGGCTTCCACGCCTTCGTCCGTCACCCTTTATGACCGCTCGGGAGAATCGGCCTTTCTTGTCGGGGGCGACGAAGTCCACTTCGATCCGGGCTCCGGGGGTATTCGCGTCCTCGACCACAGGACGCGGCGAGAGCGGCCGCCGGTAACGGAAGACCTTGTGATCCTCGGCCGCCTGACGGACGCCCTCCCTAATCTTCATTTCCAGAGCACGAGCCTCGTGACCTCGGACGTTCCCCAAATAATCGGTGACAGCTACCGTGTTTACCTTAATCTTCTGTTCAGCGCCAAGCCGATCGTCACCGGCACCTTTCGGGTGGAGGGGTTCGGTCCGATGCGGGACCTTTTGGCCGCCGTCCGGGGCGGGACCGATGAGCTTCGACGGAAACCCTTGGCCATCTTCGACGCCTGCCCCTCCCCTCCTCTGAAATGGAGCCGGCTGACCTCTCAAAGCCTGATCGACTGCGCCCGGGCCGGAATCCCGTCCGAGCTCATCTCCATGGGCATGACCGGGGCCGCCTCTCCCGCGACGATCACGGGGACGCTCGTTCAGCACGTCGTCGAAAACCTCGCCGGCCTTGTTCTTTGTCAGCTGGCCCGGCCCGGCGCTCCGGTTATTTTCGGCGGTTCGCCCTCGAGCTTCGATATGCGGAAGGGGACCACCCCCATGGGCGCGGTCGAAACCATGATGATCGACCTGGCTTACGCCCAGATCGGGAAGGCCCTCGGCCTTCCCACCCATGCTTACATGGCCTTGAGCGACGCTAAGACCAATGACTCCCAAGCCGGCTACGAGACGGGGATCGGCGCGGTTCTCGCCGCTCTGGCGGGCATCAATGTCGTCTCGGGCCCGGGGATGCTGGATTACGAGAGCGCGATCAGCTTCGAAAAGCTCGTGATCGACGACGAAATCTGCGGGATGGCATATCGCCTGATCGAGGGGATCGCCCAGCGCGAGGACCCGATCGCCGAACATCTTTTCCGGGCCTTCGATCCGGGCTTGAATTTCCTGACTCTTCCCCACACCCGGAAATGGTACAAACTCGAACACAGGCTCTCGACCCTGCCCGACCGGGACAACTACGATGCTTGGGAAGCGGCGGGAGCGAAGACTCTCGACGAACGGGCTTCGGACCGCATTCGGGAGATCCTGGAGAAGACGCCGGCCCGGCTCCCGGCCCCGGGGCTCGTCGAAGACCTGGGCCGGATCATCGGAGAGGATGCCCGTCACAACGGCATCGCCACCCTCCCCGCCTTGGAGATCTAAGAACGTGTCGAGGCATCCACGCTGTCGCGCAGCCGTCGTCTTGGTCGTCGTGTTTTTGGCGGCCTTCCCTCTGACCGCCGCGGAAACCGGCCAAGACGCTGCCGCGTTCAAAAAAAAGTGGGACGCTTTCGCTCTCAAGGCCAGGGCTTATCTTCGGGACATCGACGCCGAACTCGGCCGGTTCGAACTCGGCCTCAAGGCCGGATTCATGCAGCACGAGGCCGCCGAAACGAACTTCCTCAAGCTCGACCTCGGGGCCACCCTGGCGAAGGATTCTTACCCGCATCAGATTCGGTTCGATGTGGGGACGTCATTCCTTATCCAAAACGATGTCTATAAGGAAAACGTCTCGGCGCTGCGCCTCAATTACGACCGCTACCTCGCTCCCTGGCTGGAAACGTTCGGCTTCGTCGAGCGCTTCACCGACAGCTATATGAGCATCCAGCAGAGGTTCGAGATAGGCGCGGGCTTGAAGGGGGAAATCAAGCTGTTTCCCGACGCCGACCGGCTCGCCGAAGAGAAGCGTGACCTGGCCGAGGCCGTCGATCGCGAGCTCGAGAGCTTCACTTCAGCGCCGGCCGTCCGGCAGGACCCCGGACTGCGCCGCCAGGTCCAAACGTTGAGGCGAGAGCGCGACCGCATTTGGCGGTTCCTCCACAGGACCCTGAAAAGGTTGGAGGTCGGCCTGGCGGTCAATATCTTTTCCGAAATCGAGCAGGCCTCCCTAGAGACGTTTCTCGATCCGGCCGGAACTTCGACGAAGATCGGCCTCGACGGCGAACATCGGCTTCGCTACGTTATCCGGCCGGCCTTCATGTACCAGCCTGTCGAGTCCTTGACCTTTCGCGGCCAGTTCTATTGGAAAGGCCCTTTAGGCTCCCCCCAACGCCGGGACGGCCTTTTGGATTACCGGTATGACACGCTTCTCAGCGCCGAATTCGGATTGCCTGTAACCGCCTCTTGGGCTAAAAAGTTGCTCTTTAAGGTCGAGCACAAGATCCACTTCGACAACTGCCCGCCCCGGATTCCCCGGGCGGTCATAGACGATTATCTGGATAAGGGAGGCGTTCTGCGCCTCTCCGAAGCCCGCGCCCGGCATTCCGAGTTCAGCTTATCCCTGGAGTTGAAATTATGAGGTGGTAATTCGGCCCGAAAATATGAGCGAGGCTGACGACTCCCTTCAGACGACCGGACCGGCCCACATCGCCGTGAATTCCTTGCTCCAGCGGAGGTAGGTCTGTTCCGAGATCGCCAGCCGATGGCTGACTTCTCGAATCGTGTAGCCTTGCTTCAGCAGAGCTTCGGCCGCGCGCATCTTGTTGATGATCTGATCCGGCCTGAATGTCTCGTTGCTCATATCCTTCTCCTCGGCTCCGGGCGACGTCCCGTCGGACGGCCCGTCAGCTCGATTCGACGATGAATCTGAAAACTCACTATCGGTGAGAAACGCTTATAGCCAAGGATAAAGGGCATTTATGGAAGTGGAATTATTATACTTTAGAATGACGCCGTTGTCAAAGAATGAAGGCGAGGCCGGCTGGTTCGACCCCGTCATTCCCCGCCGATCTGGAGGAGCTTGATCCGGAAGGTCGGGGCGGCCGTCCCGCGGTCGAGATCCAGGTCGTCGCCGACCATGTCGATCCCGTTGAACATGTCCTCGGCCGTCCCGGCGATCGTCAACCCTTTGACCGGGAAGGCGATCTTACCGTTCTCGATCCAGAAACCCGAGGCGCCGCCGCTGAACTGCCCGTTCACCGGATTGATGCCGTAGCCCGTGACTTCCTTGAGGAGGAGGCCGACTTTGGTCGCCTTGATGATGTCCTCGGGCTTGGACGTCCCGGCCGTCATATAAAAGTTATGGGGCCCGATGTCGGGCAAAGACGTAAATCCGCCGCGCGAGGCGTTGCCGGTGCTGCTCACGCCTGCCCGTTTGGCCACGATCGTGTTATAAAGAAATCCCTTCAGCACGCCTTTGTCGATAATGATCCGCTTTTGGGTTGCGACCCCCTCTCCGTCGAACGGCGCGCTGGCCAGGCCCTTGGGCCTTGTCCCATCGTCGATGATGGTCAGAAGATCGGAGGCGATCCTCTGATCGAGTTTCTTGGCTAGAAAACTCGCTCCCTGAAGAACGCGCTCGCCGTTGATCGCACCCAGGATTCCGCCCAGGAGCGCCCCGGCGACGTCCGGGTCGAAAATAACCGCTGCCTTCTGGGTTTTAACCATTTTGGGATCGAGCATCGAATAGGCTTTCCGAGCTGCCTCGTCCGCGATCTCCTCCGGTTTTTTGAGGTCGGCGAAGAACCGGCGGGCGCATCCTTTCCCGCCGGAGGATTTTTGTTCGCCTTTCTCCGCAACGACGCCCACGCTGAACGAACAGGCCGTCGACTTGGCGCTCTTGAGCAGTCCGTTGGAGTTGGCGATCGTGACCTCGCCCTCCCCTTCTCCGTAACCAGCCCCGGCGCTTTTCGTGATCCGCGCGTCCTTCATGGCCAGTTTTTCGACGGTCTTGGCCAGGTCGATCTTGGCATCGAGGGGGACCTTGGCGATTTCGGGATCGTACAATCCTTCGACGGCGATCGCCGCCGTCTCGCCGGGAAGAACATTGGAGGGATCAGCCGTCATCGACTTGGCAAATGCGACGGCCCGGCCGATGGCGTCGTCGAGGGCGGCCTCGCCGAGGTCGTTCGAGCTCGCGAAGGCCATCTTGCCCTGAACGAAAACGCGGATGCCCGCGCCGCCCGTGGTCGCCTCCTGGACGGTTTCGATCTCGCCGTTGCGGACTTCGATACTCAGCTCCCGACCCGATTCGATATAGATCTCGGCTGCGTCGGCGCCCTTCTTCAAACAGCGTTTGACGAGTTGTTCGGCGTATTGTTTGTTGTCCATGGTGGTTCGCTCCTCGCCCCCGCCTCAGCGTCCCCGCGTCCCGCCGACGTTGATCCCGCGCAAGCGGACGGTCGGCTGGCCGGCGGTCACCTCGGCCGCCTGGCCCTTGCCGCAGATGCCCGGCCCGAAGTCCAGGTCGTCGGCGACGGCATCGACATTTTGAATAATGTCTAGGCAATTTCCGATCAGGGTCGCTCCTTTGACCGGCGCCGTCTTCTTACCGTCTTCGATCAGATAGGCCTCCCGGCAGGTGAAGTTGAACATGCCGGTGATCGGGTTGACGCTGCCGCCGCTCAGACTCTGGACGTATATCCCGCTTTTGGTCGAAGCCAAGATATCGGCCGGCTTGTCTTTCCCGTTGTCGATAAAGGTGTTGGTCATTCGCGGAATGGGCAGGTACCGGAAGCTTTCCCGACGGCCGTTCCCCGTCCGGTCGGCTTTGATCTGCCGGGCGGACAGAATATCGGTCATGTATTTTTGGAGGACGCCTTCCTGGATGAGGACGTTCCTCTGCATCGGCGTGCCCTCGTCGTCGAAGTCGGTCGTGCCCCGAAAACAGGGAAGCGTTCCGTCATCGACCATGGTGAAAATCGGGGCGGCCACCTTTTGGCCGAGCTTCCCGGTGAAGACGCCGATTTTTTTGGCGATATTGTCGGCCTCGAGCGGGTGCCCGACGGCTTCGTGGACGAGCACTCCGCCCCAGCCGTTCTGCATCACCACATCCATTTTCCCCGCCGGGGCGTCCTTCGCCTCAAGCATGACGATCGCTTCGCGGGCGCAGGCTCGGGCGAGGTCTTCGGGCTTGACCTCGTCGAACATCTCGAACCCCGAATGGCGGCTCAATCGTTCGCGGCCCATGTGCGAAGTGCCGTTCCCGGTTCCCAGGGCCTGGACGATGAAGAAGAGAAGCGGCAGCTCGTCCTTGAGAAGCAAGCCTTCGGAATTGGCGACAGTCCGGCTGCGCAACTCGTCATAATAGCTGACCGAAGCCATGGTGATCCGCTTGTCGTAGTCGAGCGCGGCTTGATGGGCGCGCATCATAACGTCGAGCCTTTTTGCGTCAGCGATATCGCCCAGGGGGACCTTGACCGTGACGAAAGACGGCCGCTTTCCTTCCTTGATGTCTACCGCGGGAAGGATGTTCGTCCCCTGGGCGATGGCTGAAGCGACTTCTGCCGCCCTGAGGAGCTTATCCTCGCCCAGCTCGTCCGTGTAGGCGAATCCGGTTTTGTCGCCGGAAAGGACCCGGATGCCCGCGCCCTGGCTGATCCCGAAGACGGCGCTTCGATACTTGCCTTCCTCGAGGAGAATCGAGCGGGAGATCCGGTGCTCGACGTAAACGTCGGCGAAATCCCCCCCTTTGGCCAAGGCTTTCGCCAGGGTTTTTTGGAGAAGATCCGGATCGACCGCCGCCACTCCGGCGGCCGGGCCTTTCGACGTCTTGCAAGCCAGAAATTGGGAGAGAAGGGCCGGCGTTGTCGCGACGGCGACACTCCCTTTCAAGCCCAGTTCGAGAAATTTCCGGCGCGGGATGTCCGCCTCCAAAACGCGATGGATCATCGTTCACCTCATTATAAAACGTTTGGATTCTCTTTTCCTTCGTGGGTCGGCAGATAGCGAAGACGCTCTTACGACCATTCAGTTCCTAAGAAGGACATCGGCGACATCGATATTTTTGTTTTGGAGGCTCGTCCCGAGGGACCGGTCAAGGGCGGCGAGCGAAAGGTTGTAGTCGATGATGGCCTTGAGTTCGGACGTCCGGGCGTTGGCCAGGTCGCGCTGATGGATGAGGACGAGGTAATTGGTCGTCAGCCCGACCTTGAGCTTCTTTTCCTCGGCCTGGAGCTTGCGCTCGGCCAGTTCCCGGGCCGATTTATAGGCCTGAACCCGCTTGAAATTCGTCTCGACGTCGCGGACCGCGTTTTTGATCTCGAGATAGATTTGCTGCTCCGTGTTCTTGACCCGGAGGATCGCCTGATCGTAGCTCAGCTTGATCGACTCGGCATGATGGCGGTTGAGATAGTTGTTGATCGGCAGGCTGAGGCTGAGGCCGATCGACCAGTTCCGGTACCTGAGGCCCAGGGCGTCCTGGATCGAGGCCCGGGCCCCCCCGGGAATCGTGCCGACGACCACGCCGGTCAGGGGATTGTCGTCCTGATAGAGGAGGCGCGTGCCCGAGAGTCCCGGGCTCCAGTACGATGCCGAAAAGCTCAAGTCGGGCAGGAGCTGATTACGCCAGTAGGCGTAGGTCATCTCCTTGTTTTCGATGTCGAGGCGATAGATCTGGAGGTCGGGCCGGTTCGCGAACGCCGTCGCCAGACACTCATCGAGAGCCAAGGGGCGGCGTTCATAAGCCGGTTTATCCAGAGGGACGATCTTGGTCACTCGGGATTCCGGGTCCGAGGCGGGCAGGTTCAGGATGACGAGAAGCTGGTCCTGCCGCGAAGCGACGCTGCTTTCGGCCTCGAGGATGTCGGCCTCGCGCGTCGCGACTTCGGATTCGGAGTTCAGGACTTCGATGGGGGCGATCGTCCCGACCTCGGCTTCCCGCCGGTTCTTGACCAGGAGGTCTTTGGCGAGAGCCAGGGATTGGCGCCGAACCTGGAGGTTTTCGACGGCATAGACGAGGTTCCAGTAGGCCTGCTCGACCCGCAAGACGGTGTCCTGGAGGACGGACTTGAACTGCGTTTCCGAGATGTCGAGGTTGTTGCGGGCGATCTTGATGTCCCGGCGGTTGAGCTCCAGTCCGAAGTTCCTCAGGAGCGGTTGCCAAAACGAAAAGCTCAAAGTGCTTCCATAGCGGGGGTTGATGGTTTGGAAGCTTCGGTTGCTCTCGCTCTTGTAGGACGACAGCGATGCCGAGAAGCGGCCTCCCGTTGGGATGAATTGCGACACCGACGCCGCATAGCTCTGGTCCGAGGAGGCCACGACCTGCGAGGCTTCGATCCAGGAGAACGAGGCCGTGCTCGTATTCGCCGAGCTGAAGCCGAATCCCAAGCTGGGGATGTATTTTTCGCGGGTGAACTCCAAGGCGAACTCGGCCTGCCGGGGATTGATGACCTCGACGGCCACACCGAGGTTGTTCTTCAAGGCGGCGAGGATTCCGGCTTCGAGAGTCAGGGCGAGCTCGCGTTCCTGGGCGCGCGCCCCTCCCCCGCCGGTCGCGAGGGCCAGGGCCAGGACGACGAGGAGGGCGGTCCGGCGGGGTCGTCGTAGGGGCGCCACGGCCTGCTCACTTCTCCTTGAGGAAAAGCTTGTCCTTCGCCCCGAACGAGGCATAAGACGAGGTGATCACTCGATCGCCGGCGCCGAGCCCCTTGAGGACCTCGATCGAGGTCGTGTTCTGACGGCCGAGTTTAATCGCCGTTTTCACGGCGCTCTTGCCGTCGGGCAGGAGCTTGTAGACCCAGTCGCCCTCCGTCGTCTTCATGAACTCGCCGATCGGGAGGATGACCGCCTCGACGACTTCGCCGAGTTCGAGGCGGACGTGGAGCGTCTGGCCGCGCTTGATGCCCTTCGGCCGGTCGCCCTTGAACTCGAGCTCGACCTCGAACCGGCCGTCTTTGACCTCCGGAAAAATCTTCTTGACGATGAGATTGAAGGACCGATTGTCGATATCGAACGCCCCCGCCTTGTTGACCTCCACCCGGCCGAGGTGCTTCTCGTCGATAAAAGCCGTGGCCTTGAATCCCGAGAGCGAGTCGATCCGGCCGAAACGCTCGCCCGCCGACTTGGTCTGTCCGACCTCGGCCGTGAGAGACGTGATCTGCCCGTAGACCGGCGCCTTGACCAAGAGGGCTTCCTGGCGGGCGAGAACGAGGGCCGAATTCTCCTCCATCCGGGCGATCGACTGCTCCAAATTTTCGAGTTGGGCGTTGCGAACGGCGAGGTCGGTCTTTTGGGATTTATCGAGAAGCTCCTTGCGCTTGAGAAGATACTCGTATTGGTCGCGGGCCCGCTCGAACTCGAGCTTGGAGATGAGGCTGTCCTTGTCGAGTTCGACGTAGCGGTCGTAGAGTTTTTTCTGCTGCTGGATCTGGTTGTCCAGGTCGTCGACCTGCTGGTTGAGCTGGTGCTTGAATTGTTCAAGCGACAGCCGGGCTCCGCGGAGGTTGTTCGTTTCTTGGTCGATCTGACCCCGCCGGTAGAGGATATCCATGATAAGGCTCTGGCTTTCGAGCTGAAGGATCGGATCGCTCTCCCGGACCACGGCCCCGACCTCGACGAATATTCTTTCCACCCGGCCGCCCTCGACGGCCGCGAGCGAAACCGCGCTCATCGGCTGGACCGTCGCCTCGACGGGCAGATGCTCATGCAACGGGCCGAGGCGGATGTCCTCGATGGTGATGTCTTCGACTTTGATCGTCAGCTCGTTGCCCTTGTCGCGGAATTGGAACTGGAGGAAATAGGCGGCGAGCAGAACGATCAGCAATCCGCTGAGCGAGAGCTCGACGATCTTGAGCGCGCCGAAGCGGCGGCGGGGGCGAACCGGACCTGGATTGGTCGACATCCCTGATCCTTAACGCTGTATTGTAGGCCGACCGGACGGCCTTTTCAAATTATTTTTTCCCTGACCGTCGAACAGTTTGTGATTTTGCTCTCTCGTTCGTTGCTCGCCTGCCTACGACCGAGGACGGCCGGAACGTGATGAGGGTTTGCCGCCCCGCAGACGCTCTTCGAGGTCCCCGGATTCTCGGACGCCGGGGGGTAGAAGACCAACAATGCCTATCGAGGGACATGGTGAAAGGTCGTATATCCAAGAGACTGAGGCGCCGAGCCACAGAAACGCTTTCAAGACATTGACCTTATTGGTACTCACTCCCTCAACTCCCCCTTAAACTAGGGGGAGCCCCGAATCAGGTCAGCGTTTCCGGGGGCCGGCGGTTCATCAAACCCGATCTGGAGTGGAGGCCGTTCTAGGTCGTGAACTCGGCTGAGGTGATGCCGCTCCGAAACTGTTCGACGGTCAGGCTTTTTCAGCTCACAGCGTGGAGGTGTCGCCGAAGCGCGGGACGGTCACCGGCCAGCCCTCGGCTTCGAGTTCCGCGGCGAAGGCGAGCGACGTCGACTCCTCGCCGTGGCAGAGAAACAGCCTTTCGGGTTTCTCGCGGAAGGAGGCGAGCCAGCGCCTCAGGTCGCGGCGGCCCGCGTGCCCCGAAAAGCCGTTGATTTTCGCGATCCGGGCCCTGACCTTGAGGATTTGGCCGAGGATGCGGACTTCCGCGGCTCCATCGAGGATCTGGCGGCCCAGCGTCCCGGGCGCCTGGTATCCGACGAACAGGACGGTCGAGGCAGCCCGCCCGATATTTCCCAGAAGATGATGTTTGATCCGGCCGGCCGTCGCCATGCCCGACCCGGCGAGGATGACGCAAGGCGCCTCGAGCCGGTTGATGGCTTTGGATTCCTGAGTCGATTTCGTGAGCCGCAATCCCGGAAATTCCAGAAGGGGCCGCCCCGCCCGGATCAGTTCCTTGGCCTCTTCGTCGAGCAAGGCGGGATAGCGCTTGAAAACTTGAACGACCTCGATCGCCATCGGGCTGTCGAGAAAGACGGGCAGGCGCGGGATCCGGTTCTCGCGGACAAGCCGGGCAAGGTAATACAGCACCTCTTGAGCCCGTTCCATGGCGAAGACCGGGATGA
>Ga0315288_10009331_pt1 | contig 12364 bp, 16 predicted proteins | sample YL17G11_20_MG_FD_203454 | JGI IMG/M metagenome (GOLD analysis project Ga0315288, IMG submission 203454) | Sediment microbial communities from Yellowstone Lake, YNP, Wyoming, USA - YL17G11_20 | ecosystem: Environmental > Aquatic > Freshwater > Lake > Sediment | place: USA: Wyoming | collected...
GAGAAACTAGAGTTGTAAATAAGATACCAAGATTTAGCTTAACCAATGTTTATCAGGAAGCATAAAAATGGCTATCGGTGCAAGATTTGTCAGTGATGTTCTACGAATAATGCGAATAGTAATTGGTCGTAGAAATGAAAATGATCCAGATTCAAGCGATGAAACATTGCTTTCATATTTAAATGACTTTGTAAGTCTTACAATGTCTGATGATGTGAAGTTGTTTGAGCAGTTTGGAACGCTTTCATTTACCATTGATGAAACTAATACCACAGGCGTTTATACATTTAATGATTTAGGGGCTGAATTTGATTTCGTTAACATTTCCCTAGAATGTTACATATCACTTTTAGACCCTGTTAATAATTCAGTTTCATGGAACTTCCTTCCGATTTATCAAGATCCAGGTGAATTCTTTGCGATTTGGGGCATTAACAACGACGAGATACTTATCCCTGGTTACCCCACCAATCTACTCTATTATGGAAATGAATTAACTTTTAGGACTATTCCTAACACTTCCTATTTAGTGAAGATATATGGCTATAAGAAGAATAATGATTATCCCGATGCAGATACAGAAATCCAATTTGATTACTGGCTGCGCTATTTAGCTTATGGAGCTGCTGTAAATTATGCTCAGGACTTTAGATATGATTCAGAAGATAAGCAAAAGATAGATAGAGGTTTCGCAAGAGAGCGAAAGTTAATGTTGACGCACACTCACAATCAAATAAAACAGAGTCGGGCAGCACCACGATTCTAAAAGAGGATAAAATGAAAAAGTTAAAGAAAGTCCTTATGAAAGGCAAAAAGATACACGATGGCGATGATGAATACGCAGTTAAAGACGAAAAATATGGTAAGAAAATGGTTAAAAAAGATGCCAAAGACATGAAAACTGCTGGTATTGCAAGCAAACTAAAGAAATCCGAAAAAGATATGGGATATTCTAAGAAACCTAAAGTAAAACCTATGAAAAAGGGTAAATAATTATGCCTTGGAATTCAACCTGGCCAGTCGGGAATGTATCGGTAAAAGTAAACCGCACATCTGGACAACAGAATACGACTTATATTGAAACTACTATGGGAAATAGTGTTGTTGGTACAAATACAACATCAACACGTGATCATTTTTGGAATGTCGGTAGCAATGAAGATGGTAGGCATAGATTTATACAATCTCCAGGTTTTACAGTAGGTGGAAACCCAGCTGATCCTGTTATTGGAACAGGTATGTCTGGAGTTATTTATTTAAGGACGGTTAGTGTTAATGAACCAAGGAAAGAGATCTTTTATAGAGAGGGGTTAAGTTCACAAATATATCAAGTTTCACCATCCTATCTCACTGGAACAGTAAACATTGGATCTTCTTATGTTAATGTAATTGCAGTTCCAGCAAATACCTATGGGGAAATATTCATGTATTCCACAACTGAAGATGGAAATAGTGATGTAAGATATTCAACCCAAACAGGTTTTTTCAGAAGTAATGCTACTTTAACATACGCTTGGGCATATACAAATATTACTGATAACTCTAGAACTTCTAATGGTTTAGAATTTTTAAATAAATCTAGTGATGTAAATAGTCAATTTATAAGAGCAAGAGTAGGTCAATATCCTACTGGTAAAAGTTGGAAATATAAAATAACCTATCGAGCCATCTAATGGATATCTACGAAATAGCTGGATATCAAACAGGTGTGTCAAAAGAAGGTGTAAACTTTCTTCAACCTGCGGATTCTTTTCAAAATATTTTAAATGGATTTATCTACCGTCAGGTTTTGCAATCTAGGCAGGGAGTAGGTTATTTCGCTCCAAGATTAGCTAATGAAACAAGAGTATTTGGTATATTCGAACACACTCTTCCAGATTCAACAAAAGAATTATTGGCTGTTGATAAAAACTTCTTATATAAATTCAATACATCTACTGGCATTTTCGATCAGATTCCATTTGCTGGAACCATGGCAGGATATGGGGGATTCAACATTACTGCAAAAGATTTTTATATTTCGGGCACATCATACCCAACAGCTACAAATACAGCTCGATTTGTTTTTACTGGAGAAGGAATAACAGCTAACGGTGCTGGATCTTCAATTTTCTTTTATAATGGAACTGATGTTAGAGATTTTACAAGTGTTGTAGACAATCCTAATTATGCTAATCCTGTGGGTGGTATATTAACTAGAGCAAATTATGTTATCTGGTTTGGTGAAAGACTCAATTTTATTGTACCTACCATAACTGGTATTACATATAACCAAGGCGTTTTATATTCTGGGATTCGTACAACTTCGGGAAATGGTGATAAATTCAACGCTCCTGGTTCTGGTCTTCTTCAAGCTGACACATATGAAAGCATCAATGGTTTGAGTATCCTTGGACAAGTTTTAGCATTAAACTTCAATAGGTCGAATTGGACACTTGAAAAGGCGACAGACGCATTTAATCCGTATTTTATACGTAAGGTGCCCTCAGTTGAAGGAACAAATGCTAAATTCTCTGCGGTTTCATGGTTTGATAAGGTTCTATCTATAGGAAAAACAGGCATTATTTCTACTGATGGTCGTCAATCTTTAAGATCTGATAATAAAATCCCTAACTTCACTACAGAAGAAATTGATCAAGTTAAATTTAATCTAACGTATGGTGGATTCGACAGGGTAAATAACCAGTTCTTATGGACCTATAAGCAATCAGGAATTGAATCTGATACTCAAACACATGTTTTAGTTTATAACTATGAAGAAAGAACTTGGTCAGTTTATGATCAAAGATTTAGTGTGCTAGGACAAACTGATATTGGACTAGACCTTACATGGGATGAGATTTTTGAAGGATCAGGAAATGCATCTTGGGCGCAATGGGATACCACAGAAGAATTATGGGATAGAATCGGATTAGGAGAATCTGTTCAAAAAACATTAGCAGGTGATGACCTTGGATTCATTTATGAACTTAATCAAGATTATGATGACTATTATACGACTATTACTGGAATAACACAGGCTTCTTCAGCTGTCCTTACAGTTAATGCAACAGGTATTCAAACTGGTGATAGGGTAACAATTCAATTTGTAAGTGGAATGACTGAGATAAATAACTTCATCCCTGGTGAGGATAACCTTAATTATGTACCTTATACAGTTATAGCAGCCACTCCCACAAGTATTACTTTAAATGTAAATTCAACCTTGTTCACACCATATACTTCAGGGGGAACAATTTCTAAGGTTATTAGTTTCTCAGCCGAGACGATTCCTTTTAATCCTTATAGATCTATTGGACGAAGATGCTTTGTTTCACATGTAGAGTTCTTAATTGATACGAATGGTGGAAATCTTAGAGTTGATATCTATGCCGATGAAGAAAAATCTCCTTTCAAAGAAAACATTCTATTACTTCCTTCATCTTCCTCAACAAAAGCTAGAGAATGGATAACAATGACCGTAGATAATGAAGCCAACTTCCATACATTTGTAATGAAGCAAGAAAGTCCAGCTGTTCAGTTAAGACTGACATCAATGCGCATACATTGCAAACAAGGTGGGTATACAAGTGGCTAGAGTACCAGACACTTTCAACTTTAGTAGTAGATCAGACATAACACTAGAAGAGCTACTTGTGCTTTTAGACAGGATGTATATTGATTTGGCTTTAGGAGTTAACAGCAAGCCTGATTTATATCAAAGAACAACTGACGGACTTGTTTCAGACACTTTTTTGGCACAAGGATCGATAAATATAAACTTAAGTACTGATAAAGTGGAGATGTTGACAAACCATCCTACGGCCACAACAGTTACATGGAAAACGCTTTCTTAAAGGAGTAAATTATATGCCAGAACCTATTTCAGCATCTATGATGGCAGCTATGGCAGCAATCCAAGCTGCTGGTTCTATCGGAGGAGGATATTTAGCTGGTCGAAATAGTGGCCAGGAAACAAAAATACAGAAAAGACAAAGAAAACTTATTGATCAGTTATTAACTTCCTTAGATGGTCAAGGGCCCTATAGCGATCTATATAATTTTGATGAAAGCGTTTTTAACTCTTCTTTTAAAGAACCAGCTTTAGCTATGTTTAGAAACCAGATTTCACCACAAATTCAACAACAGTTTATTGCTTCTGGTCAACAACGAGGAACTGGGCTTGATGATCAGATTTTAAGAGCAGGTGTAGACCTAGATCAACTTTTAAATACTCATATGGCTTCCATGAAAGAAAACGCAATGAATAGAAAGCAAAATACGATTAACTCTATTTTAGGTGGTGGCGCTGGTGGTACTCAAGGAATGGGTGCTGGTCAAGCATTTGGTCAAGCTGCTTCTGGATATCTTTCAAGCGATGCTTTTAGCGATGCTGTTTCAGGCATATTTAAAAATCAACCAGGTTCTCAGAACGCTAATACTACGGCTCCTCCAGTTGGGAGAAGGGGATTTGAGTTAGAAGGTAAAGATTGGAAAGTTGGAGATCCTAGATGGAATCAATCGGGGGGATACTAAAATGACGATGCCTTCACCTTTTGAAGTCTCAAGACATATTGGAAATAACTTGGCTGGAGCTTTTGCTAAAGTACATGATGAGAATGCTATTGAGTCTATTTTATCTAAGGCTACTCAATCAGGAGACCCAAAGGTATTACAAGATTCGATTGGACAGATTCTTTCTCAAGTATCACCTGAAAGACAGGGGATTGCTATCAAGTATCTTGAGAATTCTTATCAAAGAGTTTTAGAGAAGCAGCAGCTAGAAAGGCAGCAAGCTGCAAGTAGAAGACACGGAGTTGACGCGGACTTGCCACAGGGTTTACAAACAGAGCAGTTTAAACAGAACGCAAAACAGAAACGCATAGACTCTGCCTATGGACCGTCACAAGCTCAGCCCAATCCAACACCCGCTCAGCCTATGATGAATCAACCTGCGCCAAATCAAACGCCTTCTATAACCCCTAAAGGTATACAATCGAAAACTGATGATGAGTTAGTCAATCTTTCTGGACATCCTGATAAAGAAGTTTCTAAGCCAGCTGAACAAGAGCTGAAAAGAAGACAAGAAGAAAGAAAAGAGGATAGGGCAGATATAAGGGATTTAAAAAAGGAAAGATCTCCTTTTATAAATGAGATAATAAACAGAGCTAATGCATCAAGAGAAAGTATAAGAAGCAAGACCCACCTTCTTGATATTATCGATAGAAATCAATTGAACGATCCCACTTATGCAATTTTTGCAGAATCATTGCCTTTTAATTTAGGGAAAAGACTTCTCTCTGATGACACAGTTGAATACAAAGGTGGACTAGTAGATGAATTCTCGGACCTTAAAAATATCTTTAAAGGTGCCACAAGAGTCAAAGAAGTAGAAATATATGAAAATAAATTGGCCGATCTTTATTTAAATGACTCCCAGAAAAAAGCTATTTTAAAATCACGTATTAATGCTGCAAAGGTAGATATTATTCGAGAGGAAGCAGCTGCTGAAATAGATGAAAAATATCCAAATATTAAAGCGCTACAATTTAATAAGAAGGTAGATGAGCTAGCTCAGCCAAAAATAGATAAACTATTTAATAGCATTTGGGAAGAACATAAATCAATTTTAGATCAAGCGGAGAGAAAAAAAGAAATCCCTTTAGATTCTAATGACCCTGAAGACTATAAGATTATGACCCAAATATTAATCGAATCAGGAAATAATACTCAAAAAGCTTTTGAAAATGCCAAGAAAAAAGGATATTCATTCAAATGAATCCATTCGAAAAAATACAGCTAAAGCCAATAGAGATTAAGAAATCCTACGATAATAATTCGGAAAAAAACCCATTTGATAAAGTAGCCGTGGATGAATCATGGGGAAAATCTATAGCGAGAACTCTTTATCAAATTCCTTCAGGTATTGCCCAGGCGGTAACTTATCCATTAGACTTAATGCAGATGTTGGGTGCCGGTGATGCTCTAGATCCTGAAGAGATAGATCATATCAAAATGATCTCAGAGAGAGAAGGTATACCATTTGATGAGCAAAAATATGTAGATGCTGTACAGGCTGCGTCAGAAGCATTTCCAACACAAGGGAATATTGAGAGATTTGTTGAAAAGAATACAGGCGCTCCTCTTGAACCTAAGACAAGACTGCAAAAGGGACTTAAGTTTCTATCAACCGCAAGTAAATTTGTTCCATCTGGTTATTCTGTGCGTGGAATAAATGTTGGACTTCCTAAGCCTGTATTAGGCGCTGCTGTTGCTGGAACTAAAGAAGTGGCTCAAGAATTAGGAGTCCCTGAACCATTAGCTGAGCTAGGGTCATTTGCTATTCTTAAAAAACCCCCTGAAGGGTATCCAAAGATATCAATAGGCAGTGAAAAGAAACCTTCAGGACTTACTACGCGAAGATATGAATCAATTAAAAAACCCACTGAAGTATCGTCTACAAGATTAAAAAAGATTAATGAAAAGGTAGAGGGTGAGTTTAGAAATATTACCAAAGATCTGATCAAAGATAGCCCGGTTGAAAAAACTTATAATTCACTAAAAGAAGACATGTCCTTCAAGGAAAAAGTAGGAGAACAGTTTAGGAAAGTAGAAGATTTATCACATGACTTTAAGGAAAAGTTCTCTTCTGATCTTATAAAAAAAGATATCGCAAAGGCTTACCAAGGCAAACAGTCTGAGGGTTTAACCGCTAGCGAATATGATAAAGATTACACTAAATTTATGAAAGGTTTCCTTAGAGATACTCCTAATAAAGATTCTTCAGCTACTGATCTTGTAAAACAATTTAGAAAGAATAACAAGTCCTTAGGTGAGTTATATGAACCTGGGCAATCAAAGGCATATAATAGGGCCAAGAAAGATGCGCTATTAGATTACAATAAAATAATTGCTGAAACTATAGAACATAAGTATCCTGAAACAGAGTTTAGTGAGTTATTTAAGTTTTCAAACAAGCGTTGGAGTGAGATTAAAGATTCAGAACTTATAGATAAGTTTTTAGATGAGATATTTAAAGGGAAAATCAACTTTGAAAAAGGTAAAAAGTTTTTCAATAAAGACTTCCAACACTCTTTCAAACGTGCTTTAGGGGAAGAAAACTATCCTAAATTTGAAACCCTAATGAAAGATCTCATGTCGACAGAGCAAGCGAATAAATTACTTAAAACCGCTGAGGTTAAGGGTTATCCAGATATAGTAAAAACAGGCTTATCGTACCTAGTCCATCCTAAATTAGCATCTGGTAAGGTTGGATTTGGTTACCTTAAAACTATATATAAAAGTTTATTAGATAAACCAAGATTAGCTGTTACATGGGATGAGGGGATTAAAGCTTTTAAAAAAGGAGACTTTGCAAAAGCTCAGGCTAATTTCTCTATTTTGGATAAAGAGCTAACTCCAAAGGAAAAAGCATTTAAAAGTTACAAGGAAAAAATAAATTAATCTCCAATGTCAAAAATAACATGGGCGATCATTAGACCCCAAAAACCAACAAATCCGACACCGAATATTACTGCCACTGTCGTTATTAATATATTCATTATTCTCCTAAAACTTCTTTAAGTGTCCATGGGCATTCTTTTGGAAATGCAGATATAGGTAATCCTGTTTCTATAACAGCTTCCTTTAATGCGTATTTGTATGCTTTTTTAAAAATTTCTGGCAATTCACGTTTAAGACTTGGGTTATCTGATAAGTTAAGTTTAATATCAAACCGTGCATTACGAGTGGTTTTATCCCAAGATTTAGTATGTCTTTTTGATTGATATTCTTTTTTTAAAAGATGCATCAATAAATTAATAATATGACTTAATAATGCTCTTCTTTCTGATCTTCCCAAAGATTCAATCTCCTCTTTTAAATTCGCAATATCTAGTTTTTTAAAATCACCTTTTTCTAAAAAGGAAGATTGATTTTTAGTCCATTTATAAAAGTCTGTTTCGTAATTTGAAGTTGTAGCAAGTGACATTTCTTTATTTCTTATTTTTATTGTTTTATTTTTCATATTCACTCCAACTTAAAGAAAAAGTCTATAATCAATATTGAAAGTAGCACCTATCCTTTTGGCAACATTCACACCAATAGCACGCTTTCCACTTTCCATTTTTGATATATTAGACTGATCAATACCTATAGCTTTTCCAAATTCAGCTTGTGAAAGGCCTTCCCTGTATCTTAATCCTGCTAAGTTAGCGGCATTTCCAGGTAAATCACCAAGAACCTCTCTAAAGGCTTCTCTCCAAGGAATTGCATCAGGATCAGGTATATATCTCATATAGTTTTATGTTAGGTCAAAAATGACATAATTGCAAGGAAAAAAACAGCCTTAGACCATTAAAATAGATAGTTCACTTTTCTTTTAAAGTACTTATTTTATCTCGAATTGAAATACGAATAAATTCACCCATGCTCTTATTAGTTAGCATACACATCGTCTTTAGTTGAATTAATAGTTTAACTGGCAACTGAAACGTAGTAGTTGTCATACACTTTTTTTCTACAATCTCTATGTTTTTCATCTATCTCTTACTTTTCTTATTCAATTGTTTAAGTATCCCTTCCCGAATTGTAACAAATAAATATTAGTAAAGTAAAATTAAATTTAAATTTTTAACTCACTTTGAGAGGGTGTATGGCTAAATTTGCAAGACCAAATAGTTACAACGGTAAACAAGCTAACCAAAATTGGACAGGTCAAGCAAGGTTTGCTAACTCGGTAGAAGCAGCAGCGGGCGTAGACGAACAACTAATTATATCTCCAGCAACCCTAGCGAGTGCTGTTGATGACTTAGTGCCTGACGCGACAACTACAGTAAAAGGCAAAATCCGCATAGCTACAGTAGCTGAAGCGGCAGCTGGTATTTCTACAACTATTGCTGTTAACCCAGCAGCTTTAGCAGCTCTTTCCTTAGCTGGTTCTGTGAACTGGTCTGAAACCGTTTCTGGTATTGGTCAATTAGCAACTACAGCTGAAGCACAAGCTGCTTCTAATGATAACGTTGCTATGACTCCTCTTAAGACAGCTCAATTATTAGCTACTCCTCCTGCAATTGGGGGAACAACTCCTGCTGCTGGTGCATTCACAACTTTAGCAGCTTCTGGTCTTTCTTCACTCAGTGGATCAGCAACCGTTTTAACAGCTGGTACAGCTTTAAATTTAGCATCAGATGCCGACGCAGCTGCTGTGAACATGGGTACAGGCGCAGGCGCTCGTGTAATTACCATCGGTAACGTTACTGGAGCGACGGCGGTGGCCGTAAACACAGGTACAGGACACTTTACTGTTACTACTACTGGTGCTGGTGACATCATCCTAAATTCTGACGACACAATGCTTTTAGATTCTGATGGTGTCTTAGAGTTAAACTCTTCAGCAGGTATTATCTCCATTGGTAACGATGCTGATGCTCAAAATATTAACGTGGGTACTGGTGCAGCAGCTAGAGTAATTACTATCGGTAACAGTACTGGTGCTACTCATGTTGTTCTTAATGGTGGTACAGCTGGTGTGAACGTTGGAGCTAACGCTATTGCTCAACCTATCACTATTGGTAACCAAACTGGTGCAACAGCTGTAACTATTGATGGTGGTACAGGAGCGATGAATATCGGTACTGCGATTGCTAAAGTTATCACAATTGGTAACGTAACTGGCGTAACTGGAATTATACAACATGTAGGAACAGGGAACTTTGTTTTAGATGGTGTAACGAACTCAACATATGGAATAGGTGCCTCTACAACTACAGGTACGATTACTATAGGTGGTACTGCTCAAACAGGTGATTTAATTCTCGGGTCTTCTTCAGGTATTAATGCCGTTAAAATCATGAACGGTTCTGGTGCTGGTACACTCAGTTTAGGTGTTGTTCAAACTGCTGGTGCTATCAATATGGGTACTGCAATGACAACTGGTACCTTCTCAATCGGAGGAACAGGAGCACACACTGGTACAGCTACTCTATTTGGTGGTACTGGTGCACAAACAATTAACTTAGCGAACTCTACTGGTGGAAAAACTGTAAATATCGCAGCTGGTGCTGGTGCTAATCTAATCACAATAGGAAGTGCAACAGGGGCATCAAGCCTTTCATTGTTAGTCGGAACAGGTAACTACTCTCTCGATGGTGCAGCTTCTTCAACATACGCAGTTGGAGCAAGCACAACTACAGGAACTATCACAATTGGTGGTACTGCTCAGACTGGAACTATGACTCTTGGATCATCTTCAGGTATAAATATCGTTGCAATTGGTGCTGGTACAGGTGCTACAACTGTCAATATTGCTGGTGGGGCTGGTTCTGCTAAGGCTGTAAACATTGCTACAGGTGCAGTTGCTAACGTTGTTACAATTGGTACCGTTTCTGGTGCAGCTTCAATGAGCTTACTAGTTGGCACAGGTAACTTTGCGGTTAACGGTGCAGCTTCTTCAACTTATTCAATAGGTGCCGCAGCTACAACGGGCACAATCAGTATCGGAGGAACTTCACAAACTGGAACAGGAACACTTTTCGGTGGTGATGGCGCTCAAACGATTAACGTTGCAAACAACACTGGTATTAAAACTATCAACATTGCTGGTGACTCAGCTACTTCAGCTAACATCATCAAAATTGGTACAGGTGCAGCAGCTCAAACGGTCACTTTGGGTTCTACTACAACAACTAGCGCGACTACGATTAACGGCGGCTCAGGAAATATCAACCTAACTGGTGCAAACGTTAAGATTGCAACTACTGGAAAGGGTCTTCAGATTAAATCTGGGGCTGCTACAGATATGGCAGGAACTGCTGTTTTAGTTCTTGGAACTGTAACAGTTGCAAACACAAACATTGCTACTGGCGACTTGATATTCTTATCAAGAGTAGCTGCTAACGGTGCGGTGACATTAGGAATGCTAAGCTACACAATCAGTAACGGCACAAGCTTTACTATCAATAGCTTGATCCTGGGAACTCCTGCATCGGTTCAGACAGCCGATGTATCCTCTGTGGCCTACTTTATTGTTCGCCCTGTATAAAATAATTAGAAAATAGGAAACAAATGATCAAACAAAAGACAGTGTTAGAAGTTAAAATCGGTGAGAGAGTTTATGAGCTTTTTTGTGGCGCAGACTCTCCACTTGGTGAGCTACACGATGCTCTTATGCAAATGAAAGGCTACTGCGTTGAAAGAATGGTAGCCGCTCAAAAGGAAGAGCAAATAGCAGCTGAAGAAAACATGAAGTCAGATTGCGATCCTTGTGACGAATAAATCAAAAATTTAAGAGAAAGCTAATGTCTAGTCCAACAAATAGTATATGTGCTCTTCCAGATATTGAGAGATCTAGAGCTGGAGCTTTCTCCGGCTCTTTTCAAACATTAGGATCAGTTTTCTCTCATAATCCTGTGATTATGATTTTAGATAATCAATCTACTGTGTCTGTAGAAGTTTCTTTCGATGGTACTAATACATGGAAGACATTTAGTGCTGGGGAAGCTTTAGTATTAGATTTTCGTGCTAATCATGGTATGGCTTCTAACTTCACACTCCCAATAAATACACAAGTTTATGTTAAGGGAACGGCGGGAATAGGTTCTTTTAGACTTTCAATGTTTTATGCAGGTTAAAGAATGAGCCAAATAATTAAAGACTTATCTTCTGGTCCAGTTCCACCTCAGGTTGCTACATCCTATGTAACTGATTCAGGAATAGCAATACCAGCATTCAATGTTTTAAATGTTTTGGGTGGGGTTGGTGCTGATACATCGGGTTCAGGGAATACGATTACCATCAACGTAACTACTTCTGGTTTTGATTGGGTTGAAAAATCTACTCCAGATTCACCCTACACAATTATTTCTGGGCAAGGTGTATTTTGTAATGGAGCAATGACAGTACTTTTACCTCCAAATACACTATTAGCAATAGGTGCAACAGTTATTGTTTACATAGATACCGCTTCTCCCGTTATCATACAAGCAGATGGCGTTGATAGAATACAAGTTGGTGAAAACATCTCAGCAGTAGGTGGAACGGCAACCAGCACAGTACAAGGAAATATATTGGAGCTAGTATATAAACCCAGTGACGACACTTGGCACACTATATCCTCAATGGGTTCTTGGTTAGTTGTATAAATATAAAGGATTTTAAATGGCAACTTCAAATGACCTGAACATTTCCGATGCTGGTTATGTTGTTTTTGATGGTACATCAGATTTTACAGGAAGAACATTCCAAGCTGGGACAGGTATTACATTAACGAATGCGTCTGGTGTTTCTGGAAATACAACGATTACAGCTAACGGAGCTAACGACCTTCATACAGCTAAGTTTATCGTATCCTCAGAAGGGACAAGCGGTACAGGTGCTAACTATACTA
>Ga0315288_10009332_pt1 | contig 12363 bp, 10 predicted proteins | sample YL17G11_20_MG_FD_203454 | JGI IMG/M metagenome (GOLD analysis project Ga0315288, IMG submission 203454) | Sediment microbial communities from Yellowstone Lake, YNP, Wyoming, USA - YL17G11_20 | ecosystem: Environmental > Aquatic > Freshwater > Lake > Sediment | place: USA: Wyoming | collected...
TACCGACGGTGCCGGCCCGGTGATATGGAGGGTGACGAAGACGGTCCACGATATTTACGACCACTCGACCGACGCGCAATAGGGACGGTTATCACTTAATCAATTGTCTCTTGCGAGTCCTGTCCAGACGCCACTGGACGCGGTTGCCCGCACGTCGTTAGAGTGTTGGTAAATGATTAGGCGATAACCGTCCCCGGTACACCGACCCGCGAAACGCCCGATGCGGCCCGTCGTATCCACGACGGGCCGTTGTCATTCTGGAAGGTCGTAGAGGGACCGGACTTGCGTGTGGGCTGCCCTTGGCCGCAGATGCTTGAACTTGGGAATTGGCACGACCTCGACGTAGATTTCCGGCCATTGAACAAATCATTCGGAAACAGCGACAATTGATTTGATCGGTGAGTCAACTCCGCAACCCCAACCGAGGAGTCAGAATGAAGACGCGAAACGTGCTGCTGAGTGGATTTCTCCTCGGCATCATTGGCACTCTCCCCATGTGCGATGGCGACCGGCAGAGCGTCACCAGCGTCATTCCGGGAACCATCGATCCCCCCATCACTACATTGTCGGGCAACGAGGAGTTCGTGGCCTCGGAGAATGCCTGGATCGGCGACACAGGTTTCTCCCACCTCTCGCTCTTCGAGAGCTACCGGAAGTGGCTTGACCTCAAGCGAACCGAGGGGAGTACCTACGTCTACTCAAAGAGCTTCGCATCGTGGACCGGGTATTCGATTCACTACCAGGTTCTGGTCGTCCAGGACTCGGTCGCCCGCATCGTCAGGACCGACTGCGAGATGGATGGAAGCACCGGGGTTGTCACTATCCTGGGCGAGCGGGAGATTCCGACCGATTCCGCCACGTACTACGGGATTCTGAGCGTTGACAACATGTACGTGTATGCACAGGATTCCGTCATGACACGGAGCCGGTCCCTCAATACGATCTACCTCGAGATCTTCGACAACGGCCTGCTGAAGTTCTGCAAGTATCGCCCGAACAACTGCTTCGACGATTGCCTGTTCGGGGTGTCAATCGACACCCTCCTCTTCGGCGAGATCCGGGCCGTCATCCGCTGATGGTCGTGGATACGATGGAGTGCGGGACGCTCTGAGCTTGGGCAGATCCTCCTCGCGCCACCTCATCCGGCTGCGATGCGGCCACCCTCTTCACAAGGAGCTGATCGGCGCCCATATGTCAGCCCCGAACGCGGACGGTCTTCCGGCGCCAGGCCCGTAGGGCCGACCTCTCTATAGAAACGTCGGTGGTACGGCAACGTGCAGTCCCGTCAGGGACGACCTCTGCTCTGCGCAACCAACCAGGTCGCCCCTGACGGGGCTGCGGGTACCCGGCCTCTCTCAGGGCATCATCAACGAGATGCTTCGACACACATGGGATCGCGCGGTCTCCAGCACCCCTGCGCCACGGCTGCGCTTGTGCGCCAGGGAGGACGGATGGTGCGCTGGAGCGCAGTACCGCCGGGCCCCGGTTGCCGGTGGCTGAGCGGAGTCGAAGCCACCGGCAACATCGGACCGTGCGGTACCGAGGCGGTGACGCCGAGCCAGGAGGAGGCCCGACCGCACAGCGGGGGCGCCCGGATGCCGCGACAACCCCGACTCCACCGAGTCCCCGGGTAGGGCAAATCCTATTTTTCACAGTCATGACCCACGAACCATCGACCACCACCATCACGCCAGATCCTATGACATCATACCAGACCGAAGTCGGCAAAGTCTCGCCCGGGGTTCGCCGGTTCTTTGAGCGAACATTCAGCAAGAACGAATTCGTCATCCCCGACCGCATTCTCGAACGGCTGGGTGACTCGCCTACTATGATTGTGTCAACCCACCGCAGCCACGCCGACTACTTTCTTCTCGGCAGCACGCTCTACCACATGGGCCTGAAGGACGTACGGTACGCTGCCGGCGACAACCTCACCAAGCTGCCTTATCTCGGCCCCAGGTTTCAGGGCTGGGGCGCGTTTCCCGTCGAGCGACACCGCGCGCGCGACCGCTCGTACATCACCAAACTGGCCGACCAGTTTGCGGGCATGCTGCTCAACAAACAGAACGTGATCCTCTTTCCCGAGGGCGGACGCAGCTACAAGGGCGACCTCATGAGCATCAACCAGGTGGTGCTCGGAGGTGCGGTGCTGGCGCAGGCCCGCGACCAATCGCGCGATGTCAAGTTGCTTCCGTGCGCCATCTCCTACGAACAACTGCCCGAACTCCCCTACTTCGACATTCTGCAGAAGGGGCGCACCATGCGCAAACCGGGCAATAGCTGGCTTACGCGCCGCCTGGGAGATCTGCTGTACTTCGGGCCCGACCTGTGGGCATTCACCAAGCTCCTCTTTGCCTCCCGGTTCGGCAGGTCGTACGGTTCGTTGTATGTTGACTTTGGCGAGCCATTCTCGCTGCGCTCCTGCGTCGACCTGGAGGCCAATCGCAACCCCACGGCCACCGAAGAGTTCTGGGCACACCGCGCCTCGGCTCAGAAACTGGCCGATGTGGTACGCGACAAGCTCTTCGGACTCTATCGGCTGCTTCCCATGCACGTAGTCGCCCACGCTCTGAAGGACGTGGCAGCTCTGCCGCGCACCGAACTTCAGCGGAAGTCGGTCAACATTGTGCGGCACTGTGCAGCGCAAGGGCGCAACCTCACCACCATGAAGAACTTCACCGAGGCAGGAGTGGTTGACGAGGGCATCCGGCAACTCAAGTTGCGCCGGGCAGTGTCGGTGCGCGGGGGCGTGGTAACCGTGCGCAAGCGGTCGATTGTCAACTACTACGCGGCTGCCATCGAGTAGTTCGGGGCGCCAGGGGCGGTCAGACCGAGACTCCGCAGGCCTCTCAGGCGTGTGATGCGTCGTGAGACGCCGCACCAGCGCACTTCCGCAAACCACAGAGGGGGTGACCCGTGTCATTCAGCCAGTACCTGAGAATTCCCACGGTGGTGGAGCTCTCCTCCAAGGAGAAGGACGGCGCCATTGAGGAGCTGGCCGCAGCTCTGTGCAAGTCAATACGCATCCGCAAGTCGCGGCCCATCATCGACGATATCCTCAAGCGAGAAGAATCGGCCTCCACCTTCATCGGTCAAGGCATTGCCATCCCCCACAGCCGCGATACCATCGCGAAGGGCTTTGCCATTGCTGTGGGACGCAGCCTGCAGGGCGTCCCCTTCGATGCAGCACGCGGGGCACTGGCCCACATCATCGTGCTGGTACTTGCCGGCAAGCGGGACGCCGATGCTGCACAGATGGTATCGCTCATGGCCGAGATCGCCTCGTGCTTCAAGTCGACCATGGTGCGCGAAGTGCTCTTCTCGTCGACCGCAGGGGTTGACATGGCCTCCCTGGCTTCGTCGTTTGACGGTGCGGTGACTCCGAGCGCCTCATCTGCCGACAATCGAAAGACCACCGACCCGGTGCTCGGTGTGGCCGTCACTCTGGCGCGCGAAGTGAAAGCAGGCGCCATCATGGTGTTTGCCGATGCGGTGCGCGAAAACGAGTTCCTCGACCGCCTCCCCGGACGCACCCGCCGCATTGTGGTCACCAGCAACAAGACGCGCTTTGCCCCCGACGACAAGCGGATATCCGCAGTTATCGCCGCACCGTCATTTCTCTCCGATCGCGTGAGCCAGGTCAAGATCGGGCTGCTCCTCGCCCTCAGCCGCGGCCTGCTGCGCCGCGAGGACATGGTGGTCTGCATCTCGGGTAACTCGCGCGCGGGCGTATTCGACACGGTCATGGCCATCGATGTGGATCGCGAGTACGAGTTCTTCTTCACCGCATCGCATGCCATCCTTCCACCCGATGTCAAGCCTGAGGTGCTGGAGCGCGTAGTGGGCATTGCCGGTGAAATCGCCGTTGAGGGACGCGAGGGCAAGCCCCTGGGCACGATCTTCGTGCTCGGCGATACCAACAGCGTGAACGTGTACGTGCGCCAGCTCATCATCAATCCGTTTCGTGGATACTCCGAGGCAGAGCGCAACATCATGGATCCGGGACTTGACGAAACGCTCAAGGAGTTTGCCGCCATCGATGGCGCGTTCGTGGTGACCGGCGACGGGATCGTGCTGTCAGCCGGCAGCTACCTCAAGCCGGATGCCGAGATTGCTACGCTTCCCAGCGGCTTGGGTGCGCGCCACGCAGCAGCGGCCGCGATCACCGCGTGCACCAACTCACTGGCAATTGCAGTGTCGGAGTCCACGCGCACTGTGACTATTTTCAAGAACGGCTCGATCATGATGTCGCTGTCGCGACCGGCGTCGCAGCAGACGAGCACAGGACCGAAGATTCTGTCGTAGAGAGAGGAATCGAGAATTGAGAAGTGAGAATCGAGAAGGGGGACGCCCCGCGCCGAAGTCGCTGGTGCTACCGTCGGACGACGTCGATGCGAGGCTGAGACGGGCGGTGGCCAGACTGCCGACTGACGCCCTCGGCGAGCGGGATGTTCTCAAAGGGCGTTGAGCATAGCTGGCGACCGACTACTCAATTCTCGATTCTCACTTCTGAGTCATGCTACAACGAGAGGTACCCCCCCATGTCAACTAAACGCATCCAGTACGACGATCGCACTCTGTCCTCCGCAATTGCTGTGGACGAGCGTGCAGCCTATGCCGAGTCCGTGGCCCTTGCCGAGTCCATGCTTGCCGAAAAGACGGGCCAGGGCAGTGACTTTCTCGGCTGGCTCGAGCTGCCCACCAAAACAACCGACGCGGAGCTCGATGCCATCTCCTCCTGCGCTGCCAACCTGCGCACAAAGGCAGACCTGCTCATCTGCATCGGCATTGGCGGCTCGTACCTGGGCGCGCGTGCTGCCATCGACTTCCTCGGCTCATCCTTCGAAGATCAGCGCACCCCGCGCGTTGTCTTTGCCGGGCACAACCTCAACTCCGACTATCTCTCCGATCTCAAGAAGCTCGTTGACACGCGCAATGTCGCAGTCAACGTGATTTCCAAGAGCGGCACCACCACCGAGCCCGGCGTGGTCTTCCGCATCGTCCGCAAATGGATGGAGGAGAAGTACGGTCGCGCCGAGGCTGCGGCTCGCACCGTGGCAACCACCGACCCGGCCAAAGGCGCCCTGCGCACACTCGCCACACAGGAAGGCTACACCACATTCCCCATCCCGGCAGACGTGGGCGGACGCTTCTCTGTTCTCACCGCCGTAGGACTGGTGCCCATCGCATTTGCCGGCATCGACATCAAGAAGCTGCTCGCCGGGGCGCGCGAGGCACAGAAGTTCTGCTCTGGTCCGTCAATCGACACCAACATGGCGGCCCGCTATGCGGTCAACCGCAACATTCTCTTCCGTCGCGGCAAACTCATCGAAGTTCTTGCCTCCTTCCAACCGCAGCTTCACTTTGTGGGTGAGTGGTACAAGCAGCTCTCCGGCGAGAGCGAAGGCAAGAACATGACCGGCATCTTCCCCGCCTCACTCGACTATACCACCGACCTGCATTCCATGGGCCAGTGGATGCAGGAAGGCGTGCGCACGGTCTTCGAGACATTCATGGTGCTCAAGGGCACAGCCACCACGCTGACTGTCCCGAAGTTTGACAAGAACGATGACGGCCTGGACTTCCTTGTCGGCAGGAGCGTTGAGGAGATCAACCGCAACGCCTACCGCGGCACGCTTCTGGCGCATCAGGATGGCGGAGTGCCCGTGGCCACGATCACGCTTGACGACCGCTCGCCGGAGACACTGGGTCAGTTGTTCTACTTCTTCGAGAAGATGGTTGGCATCTCGGGCTATCTCCTGCGCGTCAATCCGTTTGACCAGCCGGGCGTTGAGGCGTATAAGAAGAACATGTTTGCGTTGTTCAACAAGCCCGGGTACGAAGAGCAGTCGAAGGCGCTGGCTGCACGGGTGAAGATGCTTGAAGGGTGAAAGGCGCGACGGGAAAGTGACGAGTTACGAGCCATCGTCGGTTTCGGGGTGACCTGGGCGGGCGAAACAGCTTGAGGGATGAGTGGGAGTGGGGATCAATGCCTTTCGGGAATTGTTCGTCGGTCAATTAGCACATACCGTGTGAGCGTCCTGGATCCAGACGAGAATGTCCGCGATTGACCAGAATCGGGTTGAAACCGCGATTCTGGGCGGGATAGGGAAACGAGACATCTCCGGCTGAAGCCGGTAGCCCGGGTGGCAGCCCGGCAGGGCTTCCTCCTTGCGAGGTTTCCCCCAGGACCGCGGTTTCAACCCGGTCCTGGTCCGACGGGCGAGATTGCATGGGGAACGCGGGATTTCCAAAAGGCATTGATTTCAAGGATTCTTTCGATCAACCAGTAGAGGCGTTGCGCGGGAACGCGCCATTCGGTTTGTCGAGGCACTTCCGCAACTCCGCACTCCGAATACCGCACACCGCACTATCCAGGGAGCTCTATCATGAAATCATTCCGCGAAACCCTCACATTCAACACTCCCCACCGACGCGACTACATCAACATCACGCACAAGGTGGAAGAACTCCTGCGCAAGAGTGGCATCAACGAGGGTCTCTGCCTTGTCAATGCCATGCACATCACGGCAAGCGTCTACATCAACGATGACGAGCAGGGGCTGCTCAAAGACTACGACGACTGGCTCGAGCAACTCGCACCGCACGAACCCGTGAGTCGCTACCGCCACAATGGCGGCGAAGACAATGGCGACGCGCACCTCAAGCGCCAGATCATGGGCCGCGAGGTCGTGGTCGCTGTTACCGACGGCGCCCTGGACCTGGGCCCGTGGGAGCAGATCTTCTACGGCGAGTTTGACGGGCGACGGGCGAAGCGCGTGCTTGTCAAGATTATCGGGGAGTAGGGGCGGAGCCCGGAGACGCCACCATCGCAACGCACACCACCAGGCAACCACATCATGCGTAGCACCGTCCTTGTCGCAGGCATCCTCACGATCGCATGCGTTACCACCGGGTGCCGCACAACGCGCAAACCGGCGCTTCCACCACCGAGTGTACCGGTGGTCACGCCGACCATCCTGCGCACCTTCCCGCACGACACCGCAGCCTTCACCCAGGGACTGCTCATGCACGATGGCCGCCTCTACGAGAGCACGGGCGAGTACGGCCAGTCGCAGGTGCGCGTGCTGGATACTGCAACCGGGGCAGTCGTCTCCTCGGTGCCAATTGACAAGAGGTACTTCGGTGAGGGGCTGGCACTCTCCGGCGACCGACTCGTGCAACTCACGTGGCGGGAAGGTGTGGCATTGACGTGGAGGCTCAGCGACCTCTCTATCGCCGGCAGCATGCGATACGCGGGAGAAGGCTGGGGACTCTCGCACGACGGCGCCCACTTCGTGATGAGCAACGGCAGCGACACCCTGGTCTTCCGCGATGAGGAATTCCGGATTGTCCGCCGCCTGCCCGTGCGATGCAATGGCACGGCCCTGCCCAATCTCAACGAGCTGGAATGCGCGAACGGGCGGATCTACGCCAATGTGTGGTACAACGACTGCATCTACGAGATTGATCCTGCGAGCGGGAATGTGATGCGGATTATCGACTGCTCGTCGGTTGTCAAGCAAGCCGGAGAGCTTGCGAGTGGCAATGTGCTCAACGGGATCGCGCGCGGCGCGGAGAGCGGGGTGTTCTTTCTGACGGGGAAGAACTGGGGGAAGATGTTTGTGGTGAGGATTGGTGGGTGAGGAGGGGGGCGCGGTGCGAGGAAGGCTCGTCTGTCGTTGAGACCGTTGACCCAACGGCCTCATGTGGGACGACGAGAGCAAGAGACCCTTCGAACCGCCCTGCTGACCGCTGCCATAGAAACCTACAGGCGACGTTTTGAGAACGCCATCGACAGCGACGGAGTGATGACTACAAAGCCGCCACTCGATGCAGTATTATTCTGGAACCAGAGCTGGATCGTGTGCGCCCCGGCCGTGATCGGAGTTCCCCTGGTTAGAGAGAACGCCATGCACTGAGTTTCCATGAGTGTAAAGAGGCTGGTCGGAAGTGTTGTTAGCTCCACGTTGTCAATCTTCATGCCTGCGAAAATCCAGATTGTACCCATACCCGCTGCATTCCGTTGAACAATCGCATCGCCAGTAATCAGAGCGTAGCCGTTGCAGGGGGCCTGGAAGGACAGCGTAAGGACGGTCCTCTTTTCGCCGGCGTCGGTCACCTGCTGCCAGTTGTTGAAATTGCTGTCGGTGGCGAAGGCGATCCCCGCAGTGTTGGTGTCAATCGATGCAGTCAGGCTGGCAGCAAGATCTCGTCTCGTGATCGTACTATCCTTGATATGCGAACCCCGAATCGCATTTGGCGCAATGTCAATTGAGTCAACCGTCCCATCCTGAATCGAGACCCCTGATACCGTTTTCCTGCCCAGCGAATCGGCCAGACGCGCAATCGAATCGAGCCGTGCGGGAAGCCCAGTCACCGACGACTGCGGCACCACGAGTCCTGCGCCATTGCCTGAGAAGCTGCCGGCAGTAACGGTATTGCGCACATTGAGGTTGCCTTCTTTGGAGGTGATCCCGCTGCCCACGCCATCATTCGGTGCATCGATGAAAAGTTGGCCTCCCTCACCGCCCTGCCAACCGATGCGGGCGGTCGGCGTTGAGCCGGTGGAATCGCGGAACTGAATGGCCGACCGAACCTGGGCGGACACGCCCATGGAGCCAATCACGGCGATCAGACACGTCAGCGAAACATTGGTGCGCGCATTCATGTGGGAACACTCCTCTTGAATGTGGTGATGGGGACCCCTTGCTCACGCGGTCGATGGTCGTCCCAGGTATGGTGTTTGCGGACGAGAAACAACCGGAACGACCGCGCTGTGAGGACCTTGCCGATACGACCAGACCCACGAAAATACCGTGCGCGTCACCGAGGTGTCAATTGCGGGGTCGAGTCGCCTGCGGAGTGCGCGCGCTCCACTGGTTCCGGGCAACCGTGGGAAGTGAGGAAGATTCTCGCGCAGAGGCTTGTGCTGAGCGGTGCCGAAGTACGCAGAGCCGCGGAGGGGGTTCGGGTTGGTGGTGTCAGAGCGATCCATGGTGCCGATCCACTTTGAGCTGTCTCCCCGTCTTCCCCCGTCTTCCCCCGTCTTCCCCCGTCTTCCCCGCGCCTCTGCGTCTCTGCGCGAGAACGCTTGTCTCATGATTCAAGGAGCCGGCAGTCAGAGAGATCTCTCAAACGTGTCTGCCGTGCGCGCAAGGGGCTTGCGGAGATGGTTGATTCACATCTTCTCGAAGACCAATTGATCGAGCGTGATGCCGAACAACCGCGACATGCCAATGGCATGCGGTATTGTGGGCAGCGAGGTGCCGTCCTCCCAGCGGAACACCTGCCGTATGTTGGTCTTCAGCTCCTTGGCCAGCTCGCGTTTGTTCAAGCCATGCTTGACGCGGAGTGTACGGATGTTGCTCATGAAGTGGATCTTCGGCGGTTTCATGCTGTCTCCTCCGATCGAGTTACGGATTGGCACAGGACCGTTGTGCTCACGCAATGAAAATACTCCGCGGCATCCCGATCCGCGCACTGCTGGAATCCGGACCTGTCCGCCACACGAGCGAAGCATCCGCGTCAATCGGTGCCACTCTGAGAAAATCGGTGGATGCCTTTGCTTGGCATTTCGCGAGGAACCGCATGATTGCTGCGGTGAAGAAGATCAGAGACAAGGCCATCGTCATGCTGCTGTACTCGGCGGGAATACGGCTGTTGGAGTGCGGGACCATCAAGCCGGTGCATATCGACAGCGATCGGATGAAGGTGCGCGTGGAGCAGGGCAAGGGCAAGGCCGACCGGTACGCCCTGCTGTCCCACAAGACGCTTGCCGCGTTGCGTGACTATGTCCGCGCCCTGAAGTCCGCGAACTACCTGTTCGAGGGCTGCGGCGATGCACACCTCTGCGCGCGCATGATCGGCAAGATCGTCACCAATGCCACGCGCACTGCCGGGCTCAGCAAGGGCGTCACTCCGCACACGTTGCGTCATGCGTTTGCCACTCATCTGATGGAGTCCGCTACTACGGTTTCATGAGCGCGCGATCTCGCAAGGTGAAGCTGCAGTTGTGCAGGGATCAGACGGGTACGCCGGAGCCGGCAGAGCGCATCGTGGAGTCGGCAGCCACGTCGGAAGACCCCGAGAAACCGCCCATCATGATGTGGGCTCCGTGCCCTGTGTGTGCGGGTGCAAGCGCATGTGCGTTGTCCGGGAAATCAGGAAGCCCGATCCGGGAGGCTATCTCGCCCAAGCGGCATAGACACGGTACTCAACCGGCAGCGTCCCAGAGATCGTCGTCACGCGCAAACACGCGGCCGGAGCCAGGGCAGTGCATTGCGCGACCAGGGTGTTTCTACGTGAAAAGAGAAGAGAAGTCATCGCTGCAGAGGTCTCATGCCGGCATCTTCCCGCAAAAAAGCCACAAACCCATGCCCACACGGCTGTGCCCTCCATTATTTTTCCTTGTTGACACGGGAAACCTGCCGATGCAATGCCCATAGTGCTTGATCGTAGCAGCAGTGCAGCGGAGCGGCTTCGTTCAACTGAATTCTTTCTGAACCGAAGACGGTTCGTTGCCGGGGGCTTGCTGTGGGGGCGTTTCTGAGAGGATCCTTGACGTTTCTGTCAATTACTATTGGGGACAAGAATCATGCGAATCCGAATTCATGCATGCGACGTCAGGTGTCTAGGTAGAGCATGCTTTTCATTAATGGAATTGCTTCAGAGGCAACTTCACACCGTGGATATCAATGTCGTCTGGTTTGGCGACGAAGAACCGTTGGTCGATGATTCGAAAATAGACCTTAACATTGATGAAATTCGAAGCATTGACTTTATGCACCTCGCCCATATGTCACCGAGAAGAGAAAATGCAGAACGAATGCTTACTGAATCTGGGATTACTTTTTCCTCAGTGCGAGGAGGTGTTTGGCTTGACCATAGGGACGAAATGGTGCGCTGTGTTAGGGTCCTCTTCCAGATTCATCTTGACGAACACTTTTGCTTTGATCAAGTCAGTACTGTTGATGCTTGGTCCCTGGGAACTGTCGTTCTGTGCGAAGATGTCAACGATATGGCAAATTACGATCTACAGAAAGGCACTCACCTGATTGCTGGAAAGCTTGCCGGTTTTCCCCAACTTGCCAAGCAAGTAATCGCGGAGCGCCAAAATAGAATCGCGGCAATCAAAGCTGCACAAGAGTTACTTAGAGAGAAATACATTGTTGACACATTGCATTCAAAAGTTGAGGAAATCATTGAGGGTGTTATGTAGTTCATCAAGATAGCAATTCGGACGCGCCCGAAGAGGAGAAGATTTCGCCCAGCCGCAGCGCCCAACATGGCGAGATTGCCATCTGGCAAAGTTGGCAGTTGCAGATCAGTTTAGTAATTGCCAAACAGCACACGTCGCCCGAACCGTTGAACGAAGCCGCTCCGCGTGCTCCGGGACGCTGCCCGTCGTCACCTTGGCGGGATCAGCACTGCTCCTGGGTGGGCGATCTGCACGGACCCTAAACGATTTAACGCGACTTCAGGGAGGGGTAATGCGCACGCTGCCACGTCTATCTGCCTGCGTCGTTTTCGCTTCAGTTTCTTCAATACTTGGGCAGACCTTCGTTCAAGGTACAGTTTACAACCCCTTCGGCATCCCCGTGAGAGCCGCCCAAGTCACCTGCGGTGGGCAGTCTGCCACGACGGACACCAATGGCGTTTTTTATCTGGGATCACCCATTCTCGGCACTCGTCGTCCCCTCTCCGAAGCATTGCCCAAGCAACTTCGACAAACGATTCGCCTCAATGGTTGGAGGGTTGCATTCTTCGGCGCCAAGGATAGAGACATCAGGCTTGAACTCTTCGACGCCATGGGCCGTACCGTCTTCTCCGCCGACCGCGACAGGGATGCGGGCGACGTGTTCACGCTCGATATCAGGCAGATTCGGCAATTGCCTGCGGGCATGTACGTCTTGCGCGCCCAGTCGGGCGATCGAACGTACATGGCGAAGGCGATGGTGACCGGTCCCGCTTCGGTAGCATGGCAACCCGCCCGCATATCGGAAGCCGCGAAGCAGGAAAATGAATTGGCAAGGGTGGCAACCGGGGCATTGTCAATTTCGGCAACCGATCTTGCATCGCGCGCTTTCAACATCAGTCAGGATGTGGCCATCGGATTGGAGTTCACACTCTACTACCCCGGGCAGGCGGAGCCGGCGGGAGGTGTTGACATACTGGATACAAGCGAAACCACCAACTTGTCGGAGTCGTTTCCCGTTCCGGCATCCTACCCCATGAAATGGGCGGGCAGAAGTCTGCTGAAGTGCGACGAAACCCTGTTGCCGCCAAATCAGGCTCAAGGCGCCAACCGCAACATGGCCTTGCCCCTCAAGAGACTCCAGAATGGAAGAGTGCGTGCGGTAG
>Ga0315288_10009339_pt1 | contig 12359 bp, 5 predicted proteins | sample YL17G11_20_MG_FD_203454 | JGI IMG/M metagenome (GOLD analysis project Ga0315288, IMG submission 203454) | Sediment microbial communities from Yellowstone Lake, YNP, Wyoming, USA - YL17G11_20 | ecosystem: Environmental > Aquatic > Freshwater > Lake > Sediment | place: USA: Wyoming | collected...
CTGTTTCTACCAGGCGGGCAAGGGCATTGAGCAGTGTGAACGGGACTTGTTGGAATGTGCTTATTCGGATCGTCCCACATTCTCGTGTATGCAGGATAAAGGATACCAGTACCTGGATGCAAACACGTTGCCGCAGAGCAGGAAGAGAAATAAAATAGTAGTGCTATTTCAGGAAAGCGTCGGTACCGGTGACCGTAAAGCTAAGCCCGAAGAATACTGGGTCGTGGATGGACGTGATATGTCTTCCGACAACTTTAAGATTGTATTCGAACCGGGAACTCAAACGACCGATCCGAACGCACCGCCAAGAAAATTGATAGGATACCGGGTCAGGCAGGATAATTTCGGGAAATTTACCAAGACGCCCGTCTACAAAGACGAGCAAAAAAGCAGCGTAAAGAAGGATGGCCCGGCGTAGAAAAGCTATGCATTGGTTTGTTAGTCCTATAATAAGTCTTGCTGAGTAAAAACAATTCGTGTTCCTGCTTTGAAATCCGAAAGCCGGATTCGCAGATGATGCTTATATAAAAGGAGCGGGCCGAGAAGTGGAGTCAGGAGAAAATACAACTCGTCCCGCATCCCTGGATCCCCCCGATCCACTTAGTTATACGATTGGTAATTAATTCGAGTTCGGAGACAACAAGGCCATCAAAGGAAAAACTTTCATAAAAGTTTTTGTTATCGGTACTTAGGCCATGTCCGAATAACGGTTTGCTATCGCATGTCATGCTGAACGCAGTGAAGCATCTGGGCGGCGACCTGCGATACTTATCCCAGATTCTTCGGCTTCGCCTCAGACCTGTCCTTGAGTGAAGCGAAGGAATTACAAACTCTAAAGGGTAATTCGGATAGGCTCTTAGAATTTTTCTGCTACACTACTATATCGCTATAGATTTCACGTCGTTAAGTTATTAGAAGTCGTTTTTTTGTCATTTTCGGCATTTTCCCGCATGGAAGGAGGGGGGGCTTTGCCTGTTTTTCCGGTAGGGCGAGGCATTACCTGATTTAACCGGGCTTTGCCGGACTTGCTTTGGTAAGAATCATGATGCCTGAAAAGCTATTTTTTTTGAAATAAAACCGGTTGAGCTTCGACAATCCAAATGTGGCCCGGTGGCGGCCAGAATCGAGAATTAATGTAAAGTTAATATTATTAAGGAGTAATGAAATGATTATGAAATGGTTAAAAAGAAGCGTGATTGTTGCGGCAGGCGTTTCACTTGTCGGCGGTATGCTCTTTGGGAAGGACGTTGTCAGCTACGTTCGCAGCTCGGCCAAATCGGTGCAGACCGTGGTAAAAGACTCAGTTCCTATCGAGTTCGAGCTAAGACGCGCCCGTGATCTCCTGGAAGAGATCATTCCCGAGATGCACGCCAACGTCCGGCTGATAGCCCAGGAAGAAGTGGAAGTGGCGGCACTGAATGTCGATATCGCCAAGAGCGGGGACTCTATGAAGGAAGAGGAGCTGCGGATCGCAAAGCTGCGTGGCGCTCTTGCAGAGCCAAAAGCCCAATATTGCTTCGCCGGCAGAGAATATCCTCGCAGTTATGTCAAGGAAGACCTGGCGAACCGATTCGAGCGATTCAAAGAGAGCGAGCTGGTACTGGCCAGCAAGAAAAGACTCCTGGTCAGCCGCGAGAACTCCCTGCACGCAGCCATGCAGGTGCTGGAGCAAACTACCAGCCGTAAGAGAATGCTCGAAGATAAGATCGAGTCGCTTGCAAGCCAGTATAGACTTGTCAAAGCCGCGTCGGTCGGATCGAATATCCAGGTGGACAACAGCAAACTCGCACAAACGGAAAAGCTCATCACTCAGATCAAAAAACGTCTTGATGTTGCCGAGCGCATATTGGCCCACGAGAGCCAGTTCGTTCAGGCAATTCCTGTCGATGCAGCCGTCGAAGAAGATTTATTGACACAGGTGGACGACTATTTCCAGTCCAGAGATCAACAGACAAAACTGGCAAGTACTGCCACTCAGACGCAACAACCTGAACAACAACTGGAAAACTAACACGAAACTTAGTAAAATAGGCCGATATACGTTCAATTGTCGTGCCAGTGAATGCCGGGAGTATTACAGTGCTGATTCTACGACTAAAACAAGCTGCAAGTGCGATTGCTGATGGCCGGTTGGATGAAGCATTTGACATTGTCCAGTCAAAAGACATCAGGGAACATCGTCGCGGTCAAAAGCTTATCGGTCAGCTCGCTCGTGCCTTTGCCAGACGCGGGCAGGAGAATCTTGAAGCGGAGCGGATACAACTTGCCTTAGTGGATTGCAACAAAGCGGAGAAGCTGGCCGGCAACACGGCTGATGTGGCGAAGCTGCGTTCGGCAATCTGCAGCGAGATGGAGCAAAGACGTCTAAGAAGCCGGCATCGTTCTTTCAAGGTTGCCCAGGCAAGACAACAAATACAGGACGGTTGGATTTCGGCCGGCGAAGAAATATTGAAAGACGCCGGCAATGAAGATGGTCAGGCGGGTATCGTTTTACAGCAGGCGGCCATTGAACGGTTGCATACCAGTGAAGCAGTCACAAAGACGGAAAAAGCGTTGCTGCGGAATGATCTGGATGGGGCGATCGATTTCGTTCTAAAGACCGGGGCTGCCGGCAGTCAAAACGAACAAGTGGTCGAGTTGATCTCTAAGCTCAGGTTGCTGGCGGCCAGGCAGATCAAAGAGAATTTTGACAGCGGTCGGCTCGACCTGGCTCATTCCCTGTGGCAGAAAGTTTCTCCCATTGCCGACGGATGCAGCGAAATATCCGAGCTGGGAACGGCACTGAGCCAGTGTAGTAAGGCGGCCGGGCACGTCGCAGCGGGTCGGCCGCGTGAGGCGGTTAATCTGCTTCGCAAGGTCAAATTGACCTGCCCCTCGGCTAAGTGGCTGGGCACGGTTACCGAACAGAGCCGGCAGGCAGCCGAGCTGCTCGATGAATTGGCGGTGAGTCCTCTTGGATTGGATATCACGAGAAGACAGGATATGGAAGACAGAATACAGCAGACGGATAACGAAGCACCGAGCGTCAGCGAGAGGCTGCCGCAGGCGATACCCGGCGAGAGAAGCTCGGACCATCTGGCCGAATCGTCGCTCCCGTCAAAGTTTGTGCTGCAAATAGATGGAATCGGCAGCTTCTATGTTCTGCGGGATGCCAGTATTACGGTGGGACCTGTCAGCTCTTCGGCCCGGCCGACCGTCGGTTTGATGGTGGATCCGAACCTGCCGGCGGTAACAATCGAGCGGTCGGAAGATGATTATTTCATCAGGTCGTCCAGTCCCGTCCGGGTGAACGACGTTACGACGACCAATAAGCTGCTTGTTGACGCGGACCGCATCAATTTGTCGCCGAGGTGCGGGATGAAGTTCAATATTCCTAATCCGGCGAGCACAACCGCGACTCTGAGCCTTCCGTCTGCGCGATTAGGCCGGGCGGACGTTCGCCGGATCATTCTCATGGATCGTGACATTCTGATTGGACCAACGGAAGGCAGCCATATCCTTGCGGAATCTCTTGATGAGACCGTTGCTCTATTTACACAAAATGGACGGTTGCTCTGCAGGGCTAAAGATAAGATACTGGTTGACGAGAAGACAGTCGGCCCGACGGCCGGCCTGCCTGTCAACAAGCAGGTAAGAATAGGGCAGATTTCGCTGGTCTTGACAGAACTCAAGGAGTAAGTTAAATGTACGAAAAACGGGGGGCATAGTACGGCGGAAGACTAATGCAAAAGTATCAATACCAACACGGTGATCGACCCCTTGAAGGATATACGATCCAGAGGGCAGCAGGACGCGGCGGATTCGGCGAGGTGTACTATGCCGTCAGCGACAGCGGTCGAGAGGTGGCCATCAAGGCGGTCCAGAACTACGAGCAGATAGAGCTCAGAGGCATCAGTCAGTGCATGAACCTCAAGAGCCCCCATCTGGTTACGATCTTTGACGTCAGGCACAATGACCGGAAAGAGCCTTTCGTCATTATGGAGTATGTCTCGGGCCCTTCATTGCGAGATCTGCTTACGGAATCACCCAACGGTCTCGGGATGCAAAAAGCGGCGTTCTTCCTGCGCGAAATCGCCAAGAGCCTGTCCTTCCTGCACGAGTGCGGCGTAGTCCATCGTGACCTGAAGCCCAGCAACATCTTTTACGAAAACGGCTACGTAAAGGTCGGTGACTATGGGCTCGCCAAAGCCATCAGCGCCAGTCGTCACAGCGGGCATACGATTACCGTCGGAACCGTTCACTACATGGCGCCGGAAATCGGTGCCGGCTGCTATAACCGCAGTATAGATATTTACGCACTTGGCGTGCTGCTATACGAGATGTTGACCGGGGATGTCCCCTTCGTGGGCTCCAGTCCCGCCGAGATCCTGATGAAGCATATGACTGTCGCCCCCGAGGTTAACAATATCGAAGAGCCGTTTGCTCACGTCATCAAAAAAGCTTTGGCCAAAGATCCTGCCGATCGTTACCAGACCGTCCAGGAGATGGTCGAAGACCTTTTCGGCTCGGAGAATATCCGAAACAGCGTATCTCATTTCTCGTCGGACGAACTTTCGGTAATTGCCAAGCGAGTCGCCGCCAAAGCGAACATCGTCGATCGGCCTCGTGCCGAAAGACCCAAAGCCGAGGTGGCTGCAGAACCGACCAGGGAGGTGGGCAAGCAGCTCACGGATACGGCGCAGCGTTTTGCCATGCAGGCCGATGCTATGGGTCAAAAGGTTGCCGACAGGGTCGATGCCGAGGCTGGTAAGTTGTTGGGCTCGAAGGTGCGTATCCCTGGGATTACCGATCCTGTCGATCCTCGCCAGCGGCGTACGCTTGCTTTTCTGAGTATGGTTTTTATCGCGGTTGGAGCCGGTATGCTGCATGGACCGCAGAGTCGCGGGTTTGTCCCAATAGCGATTGCAGTATTCGCGATGATTGCCGTCTGTTCCAAGACAATTCTTTTCTCCCATCGACGCTGGTTCGTAAATATAGAGCCTGAGTCACAGTGGATATCCAGGGCCGCTACGTGCGGTTTAGCGGCGCTGTTGACTTCAATCGTGGCCAGATTTGTTGGTATGGCAGGCAACTTCTCGGTTATGGGAGGAATGTCTTCCCATGGAATGAATCTGTGGTTGTCGCTTGCGATACCCATGTTGCTTGTGGATTGGCGCCGTATCAGCTCTCCGCAGCGATCCAAGCGCCTTTCACTCGGCTCGGCCGTATGGATTGGTTTGCTGGGTGCAATAAGCGCTGCAATATTTGGGCAAGATGCTGTTATGATCGCCTCGGTTCTGGCGGGGACATCTCTGGTAATTCAGGCGTACAGCACGTTTGGCAGCGCGGCACAATCTGTGCAGGCGGCCAAAAAAGCCCAGCAGAAAAAGAAAGAAATGCAGCCTGACAGCGGTAAAATTGCCAGCCGCCCAGTGCCGTCATCCGTACGCGTCGGCTGGTTGGTTGGTTTCTTCGTGACCCTGGGTCTCGGTATGTTTCTTGTGATCTGGGGTGCGATGGGACAAAATGATGATCAATTTGCACTTGGTATAGCCTCGGGGGTAGATAGCCTCATACTATCATTGTTCTGCTTCGTCGGGATTTTCCGCCGCAAATTCAACGGCTGGTATCGGTATATTATCAAACCGGCCATACTGTTGATCTGCATCCTTACAGTCGTTGCTTCATCCATCTGTATGGGGTGCCTCAGCATGCATAACGATGAGTTCTTAATTCTTCTAATGCTGATAATTTTCCCAGCTATTGTATTTTTTATAGTTGCCATCCTGCCGGCCAGCTTGTTTGTCGGCAGTGTGTCCAGGCCTGCCGGGCTTTCGGCAATCCCATCAAAGCAGCCCGCAATTTCGTCACCAAAGGTCTCATCTTTCAAACGCCTCTGGGCACTGATATTGTCGGCAGGGAGTTTATTTGGAATCTGCGGCCTTCAACGATTCTACGTCGGAAAGATCGGGACAGGTATCCTGTGGTTTCTGACAGCCGGAATTTTCGGAGTCGGACAGCTCATCGATGTGATTATGATTATTGTGGGTAATTTCAAGGACCGTTATGGTTTGCCGTTAGTAATCTGGCATGATAGCGAGGAGTTAAAGGTCAAAACTCCCAATGCCCAGGTGGCCGATCAGGTCCGGGCTCCAGGGCTCGATGTTGCGGCGCCCACAAACCAGCGAGCGGAAACAGTGCAGGCCCCGGCAGCAGAGGATTCTCCGGCGAGATTCGCTCCTTCTGCTCCAACCACGACAGTCATTTATGAACCGTTTCATCCGCTTGCCTTTCTATTTTCCGGAATCGGCTTCATCCTGACCTTCGCGGCAATCATAGCGGGTTTGGCTGTGGGATTGCACATTCCCCACTTTGTGGCTGCCGGCTGGCCCAACGCACAACTCTCTGCACAGATAGAGCAGTTCTTCGGCTATTCAGACTGGCCTGAACTGGTCATGCGAATGGGGACTATTATTGTGGTAATTTTACTGTTGCTTGCCGGCGTATGTATCATTATCGGCCGGCGTCATCTTGGTGTACGTCACATGCTCCGTGCCATATTGGGACTGATGGCATTCTTTTGCGTCCTTCTTGTCTTCTCAGATGCGATGTCCGGCTCTTATTTCCAGGATGTTGTCAACATGTTAAATTCTGAGCAGATCGGGCCTGCCTTCGACAAGCTGCTCAGCTCCACTCACAATGAGCAGGCGGCCTTTGCCGGAGTTCTCTTCCTATTGTCAGTTGTAGTACTGGCGTGGCCTGCCCGCAGCAGACAAATGATATTAACCCCAGCACATTATCAAGGAGTAAGCTGATGATGGTACCTCGCATATTTCCAATATTCATAATGCTCCCGGCGATGATTCTGCTTTTGTTGGCCGTGATCGCTGTGATAATCATTTTTATAAAGCTCTGCTCTAAAAGGCCCTGGATAGCTGTGATTATGGCTTTGGGATTGCTCCTGTTGCTCGCACCATTATTTATTTTAATTACATCGTATCGCTCCATGAGACATCAAACGGAAGTCTCTATGGGATCAACGTTACCTCCATCTGAAGAGACTACAACCGCCATTTGGCTGCCGGGTATCGAAGATGAGTTTGAAGCGAATATATATTCTTCCAAACTCTCTGCCGTGCGTTCTCTCGGCCTGCATATCGGCAAACCGGTTCGGCAGGTCTTTGGCGAGACTTCGCCGAGCGGTTTCATCCTGTTCCAGGGCGCTCACGACCGCGGGCTCCTCGATGAGTTTGGAAGGACAATCGCCAAAACGTTCCCCGATGCTAACTGGACTATCGCTCCCGAAACCGTAGCTGTGCAGCCGGACGAAGTCGGGATTCGAATAGATATCGTGAAGGTCCAGACCCATCCGGCCCCATGGTTGAGCGGATCAGAGAACGAGATGGCTACCGGCACAATCCAGGCAAGCGTTCTGGCCGGGGACAAACAGGCAAGTATGAAAGCCGAGTTTGTGGACAAACCCTGGGTTGATGATTTCTCCGGCTTCTTAAACACCAGGCCGAACAGTCGATTTATAATCGCCAAATCGGCAGAGAGCTGCATGACCGAAGCCGAAGCCAACCAACAGGCCGTCCAAAATGCATGCACTCTGGTTGCTGATATGCTTGGCCAGACCTCGCTGGGAATATCCGTTGTTCCGGTTTCTTTCGCTCAGGCGGTGAATTCTGCCGATATCCTCGATGGTAATTTCATCCTGGATCGGTTCGTGCAGAGTTTCGAAGGTACAGCCGGGAAAATTTGGAGACAGGCGTTGCTGGTAGATGCTTCTGCTGAGAAACTTAAAAATCTGGCCCAACGAAAAGCGATTATTGCACGAGCCAGGAAAAAAAGCTTTGCTGGAATGTTCTTTTCCATTATCGGGCTCATTGTGCTGATAACCGCAGTCTACGCTTTTCTCAATGCCGCAACAAAAGGCTACTACGCATGGTCCCTGCGGATAGCGGGGGTCGTTTTTGCTCTTGTCGTGATAATTCTCCTTCTCGTGTAGCAAAGGCTCGTATGTAATAAGGATTTTGTAAAATTGAAGTTAGGCATATATTATTTTAGAAAATCTTCTTTCAGGATTTTCTAAAATAATTTGTGCGCTATTTTGGAGCTTTGGTGACTTGTTTCTTAAAAAGAAAAAATCAAAAGATAAGATTTTTTCTTTTCAAAAGTATGCCTAACTTCAATTTTACAAAACTCTTTATATAATATGCCTTTTGCTCCCGCAAGGCGGGGGCCCTTGGCATGAAAAAGAATATGAACAGAGTCACAAAGGCAGAGCAGTACTTATTAGACAAGATACGCCGGGGCAACACACAAGCATGGTCGGAGTTTGTCGACCGTTATAGGGGTCGATTGTTGAGTTTTGCCCAGGCCAAACTCCATCAGTCCGCCGACGCCGAAGACGCCGTCCAGGAAACATTTATCGCTTTTGTAAAGAGCCTGCAAAATTATCGAGGTGAATGTGCCCTCGAAACATATCTCTTCGCACTGCTTAGACGCAAGATCATCGACACTTATCGCAGCCAGCAGTCGAAGCATGTCTGCCTGATCCAGGATACTTACGAATCTCAGAGCGATGATAAGGTGCTGGATCCGTTTGCAGATGTCGCCGGCCCGGCACAGACCGCGAGCTGGTATGTCAGGGCGGACGAAAAATACGAGCTGCAAAAACATACACTTACCGATGCCTTGTCCGAACTGGTCGATGGTTTCAAAAGCTCGCTGAACTTCCGCGACCTGCAGATTACGGAACTGTTGTTCTACTGCCATTTTTCCAACAAGGATGTTGCCAAAATCATGGGTCTGAAAGAAAAGGCCATCGCCCTGATCAAGCACCGCAGCCTCAAACAAATTCGGCAGCGTATCGAGGCCTCCCGCATTCCAATCGGGCCCTCATCGGAAGATTTTGAAAATCTCATGACGGATGTCTGGAAATTACAAAGATTCAGTTGTCCCAAACGAAGCACTATCGGGGCGTATCTGCTTGGCACCCTTGACAGTAATTGGCGTCAGTATGTCGATTTCCACGTCAATACTATCGGCTGCAGGTTCTGCATGGCCAACCTCCAGGACCTCCGGGATCAAAACGTACAGAAGCAGAGCAGGCGGCTTGTGGCTCGTATAATGGAATCCACCGCCGGCTTTCTTAAGAAGCCTGTATAAGCATCCAGTCGAGACATCCTGCTTAAAATCCTGTTGTTCCGGCAATCAAATAAAAGAGGCCTATACCGCTTAATCGATATAGGCCTCGAAGTAATCTGAAATCCAATTCTCGAAAGAACGGTGTTTATTATTCGACGGCATCTCGCGTTCGATACAGCCGGATGTCATCAAAGAACATCTTGCCGGAACCGCCAGGCGTCGTCATATTGCCTCTGGTTCCCAGGCCAATCGCAATCCTGTCTACGTCGGCCGGATTTACGCCCTGATCGGCAAAGGCCTGCAGCGGGATAATCCACTCGGTCCAGATATTTGTTACTGAGGCATCGGGATTATCGTTATACACTACCGCGGGCGAGCCGGTTTTGTTGAACACCGCAATGTAGAGCGGCTCAGGATTGTTGCCGAGTATGCCGATATCCTGGCTCATCCACTGCGAGCCGGCCGTCCCGGTAATCGTAACATTCGAGAACACGGCCTCGCATGTGAGAGCCGTATCATGGCTGCTCAGCGCCAAACCGATATAGACGTTCGAACTCATCGGGATATTCGTCGGAACGGTATTGCCTACCGGCTGCCAGGCCGAGCCGTTGGCCGAATGGGAAACCGTGAAGTTACCCGAGACATCACGCTCTAATTTTACCCAGCATGGTGCCGTAATTCCAGCCTGGGTCGTGCCGAAACTGTCGTTATCTGTGGCGATCCGGCCCTGGAATGCGACGCCGCTGCCGGGTGAGACACATGCGAAGGCATGCTTCGAACCGGCATCCAGCGTCTCGCGAATCATCACACCCGCCTTGGCCCATGCATGAGTATTCCGGACACTCTCGACCTTTGCTACAATCGAGCCGGGGCCGGTGAGCATCTTGAAGGCGTAATGGAACTGATCGGCGGTACCCCAGATATCCACACCGGAAGCGGTCATCGTATAAGTGCCGGCCGGAGCTTCTGTGAAGCTGCCGGTAGATACCGGGTAGCCTCTGAACCACAGCGACAATTCTTCGAGATCGTGTTTACTCCAGTCACGCGATGCGCTCAACGTCAATTCTGCCTGGGAATACATGGCGTAGCCCTGCTTGTTGTTGTCATAAAGCAACGGCATTGACTGGCTGCCCGTATGAACGATGGTTTCCTCGGTGTAGGAGGCCGTCGTTTCGTCGCCGACCGCCGCGCCGGTACCGTTACCGGCAAAGTACGGCGGTGTTCCCTGTACGCCATAGCCGAGCCCATCATGCCAGGAGTACCATATCTGGTTGTCGTTGGCGTCGTAGGTCTCGAAATCGTCAACAAGAATAAAGTCGGCAACCGTGAAGCTCCAGACCCTGCCTTTGGTGACGGTACCATCGGTATTATTCTCATCGATACGCCAGTAGTAAGGTCCGCCGCCCCATTCGATACCCTCCGGCGAATAGCCTGTACCACTCTGACTGCCTCGATATATGCCGGTTGCATCGGACGTGTCGGCGCCGGCAACCGCATCTCTATCTGTGCCGAAGTACACATCGTGCCTGGTGCCGAAATCTCCCGGCAACCAGCTCAGGGGCGTCGCATTTTCGATGTCCGGAGTCGCTCCGTTCTTCGGGCTCGGCTCCCAGGCAAGCAGCGGATCAATTCTCATAACCATCTGGATCTCCTGCTGAGTCAGCACCTTGTCGTATACACGGAAGTCATCGATGATGCCGGATATCGAATTGTTTGTATTTCTGTTTTGAGCTATGGCGAATTGGTTGAAAGTCGTATCGTCGAGAGTTCCGCTCCCAGTCCAAATGCCATTGTAGTAGAGCATCGCAGATGTGCCGTTAAAGGTCAAGGCGAGATGGACCCATCCGGTGCTCGCATTTCCTAATACTAATATTTGGCCTCCGGGAGGATTAACGCGGTAAACACCCGGATTTCCGCCGTCTACGTCAATCTGAAAACCGGCGGTGTTCGGAGCGAAATTGCTAAAAACACTGCTGTATTGATTCTGCCCGACGCTGTCGGCCTTGACCCACAATATCACGGTGGCGGCAGGCCAGTCAGCCGCAGTATCGAGTGAGTGTACGACAAAGTCAGTTTCGTTAGTAAAGTGCAGCGCATAGCCGTCATAGCCATAGACCCATTCCGGTTCGCCGCGGAACGTGCCGTGATGGCCGTGGCCGGACCAGTCGACAGCTTTGCGACCTCCGGCCTCCTCAAGCGTCCACCAGCAGACAAGATTCGGATCCGTAATGGGTATGAAGGGTTCTGTTCTGAAGCTCCAGACATCGCCTTTATGTGTGATGGTACCGTCGAACTCGTCGACACGCCAGTAGTATAACTTGTCCAGTTCAAGGATGCCGGGATTATAAGTTTCAGTTGCCCGGGATATGCCTTCGGCAGCACTGGTGACATCGCCAAAGTTATCGCCGAAGTAAACGGTGTGCAGCTTCGCCTTGTTACCTGCCGTCCAGCTAAGAACGGCATCCGGGTCTGCAAATTTGTCCCCATCCGCGGGGCCCGGATTTGTGGCGATCAGCGATGGAACTGAAAAGCTCCACACACTGCCTTTCTGTTTCGTACCGTCGGCCTTTACCTCATCGATCCGCCAGTAGTAAGTCGTGCCCGGAACAAAACCGTCCGGGTAAGCAAACCCGGGAAAGCCCGCAGTTAAAAACGTCCCTGTCTGGTTACCTCTAAAGGAGTCTCCGGTTCCGGCAGCCACTTCGTTAAAATTTTCGCCTAAGTACACATCGTGTGAGACTGTATCTCCTCCCGGTGACCACTGAAGGTTTACCCATGTGTCCGTATAAATCACGCCGTCAGCAGGGCTCGGCTCATAGGCCTTTTCGAAAGCACCGATACCGCTGAACAAATCCTGAACCTGTTTTGCCACAAGCGCACGCTCGTAGATTCGAATATCGTCAATGGACCCGATGAGTGGTCTATCGCCCTGTGAAGGGCGCCACCCTATGGTCACATCCCAGTCGGCAACCAAATTGAACGCATCCGGGTCTGATGACTCTACGGTATCATCCCGGCCGTCCAGGTACATTCTTACGTCCGAAGATGAGTTCGTAGCGTTCTGGGCTACTGTTGCCACTACGTGATGCCATTCGCCGTCCCTCAGGTCGGTGTCGGACTGGATCTGGCCGGAACCGTTGCCTATCCGCATGTGGCCGTCCGAATGGACACGAAATTCACATCTTTGACCACCGGCTTGAGTACCGTAATAGACAACTTCCTGGATATCG
>Ga0315288_10009343_pt1 | contig 12357 bp, 8 predicted proteins | sample YL17G11_20_MG_FD_203454 | JGI IMG/M metagenome (GOLD analysis project Ga0315288, IMG submission 203454) | Sediment microbial communities from Yellowstone Lake, YNP, Wyoming, USA - YL17G11_20 | ecosystem: Environmental > Aquatic > Freshwater > Lake > Sediment | place: USA: Wyoming | collected...
AGATGGATACGCGTGCGGACATGTGGAAGATTGACGGAGGACAGGGGGAGGGGGGCGGGCAGGTCCTGCGCACCGCGCTGGCCCTGTCGGCGATCCGCGGTGTGCCGATCGAGATCCACTCGATCCGCGCCCGGCGGAAGAATCCCGGCCTGCAAGCCCAGCACCTCACGGCCGTGAGCGCGCTGGCGGAGATCTGCGGGGCGCAGGTGGAGGGGGCAACCCTCGGCTCGCAACGGGTGCACTTCGCGCCGGGGGCAGTCAGGCCCGGTGAGTATCGCTTCGACGTGGGGACGGCCGGCTCGACGGCGCTGGTCCTCCAGGCCATCCTGCTTCCCCTGGCGTTCGCGCGCGGCGCGTCGCGGATCGTCCTGACCGGGGGAACCCACGTCCCCTGGAGCCCTCCGATCCATTACGTGCGCGAGGTGTGGTTCCCGGTCCTGGCCGAGATGGGACTGTCTGCGCGCCTCGAACTCCTGCGGTGGGGATTCTACCCCAAGGGAGGTGGGCGGGTTTCCGTTCAGATCGAGGGCGGCGTGGACCTGCGCCCGGCCAGCCTGGTTGCCCGGCGAGGTGGCCCCCGCCTCCGCGGGCTGTCGGCTGTGGCGAACCTCCCGCGCGGAATTGCAGAGCGGCAGCGGGATCAGGCGCTCCGGCGGCTCGAGGCGGAGGGACAACAGGCCGACATCGCGGTGGTGGAGGCGGAAGCGTCGGGGGCGGGGAGCTTCCTGATACTGGTTGCCGATGCGGGGGGCCTTCCGGTCGGCTTCTCCGCCCTGGGAGAGCGGGGGAAAGCGGCCGAGCGCGTGGCAGATGAGGTCGTGAATGCGCTCCTCGACTTTCTCAAGACCGACGCCGCGTGCGACCCGCACCTGGCCGACCAACTGATCCTCTCCATGGGCTTGGCCAGCGGCACATCGCGTCTCACCACGTCCCGGGTCACGCCGCACCTCCTGACCACGGTGCACATCGTGCAGCAAGCGCTGGGGTGTCCCGTGCAAGTCGGCGGAGAGGAGGGGAGCCCCGGCCACGTGACCATCGAGGGAGTGGGATCGAGAGCCGAGAGTCGAGCCTGCGACGAGCTCAGGCGAGTCGAGCCGAGAGCCAAGAATCGGGAAACAGAAGATTCCGCATTCCGCAATCCGCATTCCGCAATTGAATCGTCCCCGGTCGTGCGGAAGGCGCGGGCAGCCGATGTGCCCGCGATGCAGGCCCTGGTCGCGCACTTCGCCGCGCGGGGGGAACTGCTGCCGCGCACCCTCAATGAGCTGTACCAGCATTTGCGGGACTTCTTCGTGTGCGAGCTGGAGGCACAGATCGTGGGGCTCTGCGCCCTCTCGCTGTACTGGGAAGACCTGGCGGAGATCCGCACGCTGGCCGTCCACGAGGCGCACGGCGGCAAGGGGCTGGGCGCCGCCCTGGTCAATGCCTGTCTCGAAGAGGCAGCGGGGCTGGGCGTGCGGCGTATCTTCGCCCTGACCTACCGCCCGGGCTATTTCGAGCGGTTCGGGTTCCACACGATTGACAAGCGGGAATTGCCGCAGAAGATCTGGAAGGATTGCATCAAGTGTGCGAAGTTCACCTGCTGTGATGAAATCGCCCTCATTCGTGATACGTGACGGGTGATGGTTGAACCCGGAGCCGAAGAGGGGAGCGGGCCTCCTGGCTCGCGCGACCGGCTATGAGCAAGACCTGTGAGAGGTGCGGCAAGGAGATGCCGGATGGCGGCCTGGCCTACGAGGTCAAGATCCAGATCTATGCCGACTTCGATGGTGTGCTGCCCGAGGTGGAGACGGCCGCCGAACTGGAAGCCCGGTTGCGCGAGCTGGTGGTCGCCATGGAGGGGGCGGACCCGGACGAGCTGATGCGCGACGTCTTCCACGAGGAGCGGCACCTCTTGTGCCCGGGGTGCCGGGACCGGTACCTGGCCAATCCGCTGAATCTTCCCCTGCCGGATGCCAGATCATGAGCCACGACATCGGCTCCATCGAGACGTCGGTCTTGCTGGCGATCGATCCTCACCTTGGGCGGACCAATCGGATCCCCGAGGCAGGACGCCCGCAATTTCCACGCTTTCAGGTGCTGTCCCATCCCGAAGGGCTGTTCCCCTCCGGCGTGATGGGGGATGCCTCCCAGGCGTCGGCGGCGCTGGGGGAACAGACGCTTCAGCACGTCGTGGGTGAGATCGTGAAGCTCCTGAAAGGGATGCTGTCGGGAGGAGACTCATGAAGCGCTCGTGGCTGTTCGGCCTGGGTGTCGGCGTCATTTTCGCCCTCGTCTACCTCTCAGGATTTCTGGAACTGCCCGAAGCCCGCACCGTAGATCTGCGCTTCGACCTCCGTGGCCCCCGGAAGCCGGTCTTTCCCATTGTCGTAGTCACTGTAGATGACGACTCGCTGGCAGAGATCAATCGGCAATGGCCCTGGCCCCGGTCCTACCATGCCAAGGTGATCGAGCAGATCGCCAAGGGAAATCCGCTGGCCATCGGTGTGGACATCCTGTTCCCGGAGGAGAGCCAGGATCGGGAGGATCGCCTCTTAGCCAAGGCGGTGACCGGGGCCAAGCGGGTGGTTCTCGGGTCGACCTTGCGGACCATCGCGACTCAAACCACCGTGGGTGTGACGCAGCAGCGAGAACTCGCCGAGCCACCCATCCCGACCATTCGCGCGGGGGCGGCCGGCATCGGCTTTGTGGATCTGGACCGGGGGAAGGATGCGGTCGTCCGCTCCGGGGTCCTCCTCCGCCGGCATGCGGGCCAGGTCCATACCGGCTTCGCCAAGAGCCTATTTGACCTGGTGGCCAGGGATCTGGGTGCTGATGGGAGTCGAGCAGCCCACCGCGGGAGGGTGTTAATCAACTTCCGGGGTCCCAATGGCTCCTTCCCCACCTATCCCTACTACCAGGTATACCGGGGAGAGATCCCCTCGACGACCTTCAAGGGCAAGATCATCATCCTCGGTGTTGCCGCCCTGAGCCTGCATGATCGCCACCCAGCCCCCTTCTCGGGGGCGAGTTGGTTACCCACCTCGGCGGAGGTCGGGCTGAAGAAGGATGACCCGGAGGCGCTCCTGATGAGCGGCTCGGAAATTCAGGCCAACCTCCTGGACACGCTTTTGAACAATGATCCCATCGAGCGGCTGCCCACGAGCGTCTATCTCGTCCTGATCCTCCTGGTGGGGATGACTGGGGTGGTCATCGCCGGACGCTTGCGGCCCCTGCGCGCTATTGCCGGCACCGTGGGCCTGGCCCTCGTGTACCTGATGGTCTCGCAGTTCGCCTTCTCCTGGATGAACCTGTGGATCGAGGTGGTGCCAGTGATCCTGCCCCTGATCGTCGGCGCCGGGATGACCATCTCCGCGAACTACATGCGGGAAGAGCGGGTTCGGCGCGAATACGCCCGGTTCTTCTCGCCGGTTGTGGCCCGCCAGATCGCCGAGGATCGCAAGGGGCTGGCCATGGCCGCCAAGCGACGGGCGATCACGGTGCTCTTCTCCGACATCCGGAACTTCACCTCAATCTCGGAGGGCCTGCCCCCCGAGAAAGTCGTGGAGCTGCTGCGGGAGTATTTCAACACCATGGTTTCCATCGTGTTGAAACACGGCGGGACCCTGGACAAGTACGTCGGGGACGCCATCATGGGCCTGTTCGGGGCGCCGCTGCTTGACGAGGACCACGCTGCCCGCGCCGTCCGGGCCGCCCTGGAGATGGTCGCGCAGGTCCCGGTGCTGTCTCCGAAATGGGAGGCGACGAGCGGTCGCCCCCTACAGATCGGCGTGGGCATAAACAGCGGCGAGGCGGTGGTCGGGGTCATGGGAGCGGACAGCCGGCGGGAGTACAGCGCCATCGGGGACACGGTGAACCTGGCGTCCCGCCTCGAGGGGGTGACCAAGGATTTCAAGACCCCTATCGTCGTGAGTCACGCCACAGTTGTCGCGCTGGGCGGTCGGTTTCAGGTGCGGGAGCTGAGCGAACTCAGGGTGAAAGGGCGGCAGGAGGCCGTTCGCGTGTACGCCGTGGACGGCGAGCTGGGCGCGGGGCCTTCGGCAGGGAATGCAGCCGCGAGCGAGGGCAGCCATGGATGAGCTGGAGCGAGAGCTGGGCCGTCTTCTGGAGGACGCGGCGGCCAAGACGGGCGCCGAGCAGCGCGGGGCGGTGCTGGAGGCGCTGGCCTCCACGGTCTCCAAGGCGCTGAACCTCCGACCGGACGAGCTGGCCATCCTGATGCTGAGCCGGGATCGGACCCTCCTGGAGTTTGTGTACCCATCTGAGCTGGCCGAAGGCGGGACCAACAAGTTTCCCCTCTCGGTCCCCAGCTTGGCCGGCCGCGTGGTCCAGACAGGGCGGAGCGTCCTGGTCAATGCGGCGCGCGAGGTGCCCCACCTGGTATTCTACGAACGGATCCGGATCAAGGAAGAGCGGCCGGGACTGATCCAGAAGCTCCTGGCGGTCGGCGTGAGGGGATCCGATGGGAAGGTCCAGGCCGTGATCGAGGTCAGCCGTCGCGGGGATAGCCTGGCAGAGGCCGGCCCCGACTTCCGTCCCGAGGACCAGCAGCGCCTGGAGCGGCTGGCGGCCGTGGCGGCCCCGACCCTTGCGGCGACCTTCGGGTGGAAGGCGTGAGCGGGATCAGCCGCCGGAGCTATCTGGCGACGGGCCGGCGCCTCGCGGATTTGCTCGCCGCCCTGAACCATTGCTCCAGTCTCCCCACGTCAGGCTCTTCGAGTGCTCACCCGTCACGGACGAGGTGATCCTCCTGGCGCATGATCCCCGCTTGATCCCGGAGGTGGAGGCCGACCCGTTCTGATCCACCGGGCGTGCCTCCGTGGGGGGCGTGGTGGAGGGGATGGGCCGCGTCGCCCTGGGCGGCGGTTCCCGAACCGACCTCGCAACGGCCGTCATCGCGCTGGTGATTGCCAGGCTAGTCGGTGACAGTCCAGTGGGGAAAAAAGTGGGGGAAAAAGTCATTTGACAACCACGGAAATCCTTGATAGGCATGAGGCCAGCTTCCAGCCAGGATTTGTCCATGCACCCAGCCACCGCTGGGCCTATCGGGTAGTGGCCCGCCTCCCGGGCGGGGATGTTGAAAAGGCCAGACCGTCAGGCAGACGGAGGGAGGGTTTCAGCGGTTTCTGCGATATTTACTGTGCGGTGCGTAAGATAGGCGACAGGTCACCTGGGACCGCACAGTCCGGGGGAGAGTCCGAGGAGGGGCGGCGGCCCGCCCCTCTCGGTAGGGCCCGCGGGGAGGGCCGAGGACTTGCGACGTGCGCTGCAAGTCCGAGGGCCTTGCCCGCGAACGAAGCGGCGCGAGCGAACGTGTAGCCTAAGTTTCGCGCCGCTGAGTATTCGGCGGTGTGAACACCACCTGCTGTTCTCTCGGGGGGGCCTATGAAACGGACAGGGTTTCAAAAGGTCATTGCCGTGCTTGTGGTGGCAGGAGGACTGTGGGCAGCAGCGCTTGCGCCGGCCCGGGCGCAGCTGCCCTCGGAGTCGGACGTCTACGTGGATCGCGGTATTCTCGCCTATGACGCCAGACAGTACAGCGAGGCTCTCCAGGCCTTCCAGGAAGCCCTTCGGCTCAACCCGGACAACGTCAACGCCCTCTACTATACCGCTCTCACGTATCTGGCGCTAGAGCAGTACAGCGCGGCCCAAAGCGGGCTCGAACAGGCCCAAAAGCTAGCGCCCACCGACTTGGATGTCGCCTTCCAGCTTGGAGTTACCTATTTCACTCAGCAGCAGTTTGATAACGCTGAGCCGCTTTTTCGGCAAGTGTTCGCCAGCCAGCCTCAGCGGCAAAACGTAGGCTACTACCTGGGATTTCTGGAGTACCGAAAGCAGGCTTATCGCGAGGCCGTCCGTTCTTTCCGCGCAAATGTCCCGAGCGACGAGAACTTCGCACAGCTCGCCCGCTTCTATGCCGGCCTGTCTTTGACAGCCCTCGGGATGGCAGGCGAGGCCCGGGCCGAAATCGAGGAGGCCTTGCGCCTGCAGCCAGCGTCCCCGCTGACCGCTGCGGCTGAGCGCTTTCGGGAGGTGCTGGGACCGGCGGTCAAGCTGGAGCGGAACTTTCATGTGGATGCCAAAGTGGGCTTCTACTACGACGACAACGTCGCTGTGATCCCGAACGTGAGCAACGATCCTGCTGCCGAACTCGCCAGGAACGCTCCGCACAGGAGCCTTGGTGAGTTGGGGTATGTTCGCTTCGAATATACCCCCCTCCGGACGCTGGATTGGGAGGGCTCGATCGCCTATTCGCTCTTGCAGACGGTGAACAACGACGTGTCCCACTTCAACACCCAGAACCACAGTGGCGCGGGGGCCCTGGCCTACAAGACGAGCATCCGGAATATGCCCACAGTCGGGGGCCTGACCTTTGTGTATGACTACATCATGCTGGACGACCGCAACTTCCTCAACCGGTACACCGTAGCCCCCTTTATGACACTGGTGTGGGATGCTATGAACGTGTCCCAGGGACAGCTCAGATTTCAGGCCAAGGATTTCATGCACGAAAAGACCCTTCCGTTGATCAACGGCGAGCGAGGAACCTCGGAAAATCGGGACGCCCTCAATTACATGGTCGGCTTCATGCACTTCTTCCGGTTTCAGGCGGATCGGCATTTCATCAGGCTCGGATATCAGTTTGACTACGAAGCGGCTAAGGGCAATAACTGGAGCTACCTGGGTCACCGGTTCCTGGTGGGTGGGCAGTACACCCTGCCATGGTGGGGCATCCGTCTTCGCTATGATCTGGACGCGCACCTCCGAGATTACCGTTACCTCAATACCATCTATCCGGTTGGGTGCGCGCCCTGCATTCATCGCAGCGACAAAGAGCTGACCCATCTTTTCAGCATCTCGAAAGATCTCCCGTGGAACGTGACGCTGTCTTTGGAATACCTCCGGGATCAGAACATATCGAACCTGGCGGTCTATGACTACACCCGGAATGTTATTTCCCTTAACGCGTCCTGGCGCTACTGAATGGCAGAGGCCGGCCAGAGCTGTCCTTGCGGCGCGAGGGGTTAAATGTGCCAAAGGAAGTAGTGAGGGATGGACGGCCCGGATCTTCGGCTGGGCTGTTGGCCCCAATCCGAAATTCTCAAGAATTCTCAACCGCCAAGGCGCCAAGAACGCCAAGAGCGAAATGGCCTATTGGGGGGAAAAGAACGAAACTTCTGAAGGCCCCAGGAACCGGTTCTCGCGTTCTTCGATGGAAGGATCGGAACATCGCATCCTTGGCGACCTTGGCGTCATGGCGGTTCAAGGTTTTTCTCGGATTAGGGTTGGCTTTGGACGGGATCGGTCGGTGCAAAGGCGCAAGAAAAAGGTCTTGACAAAAGGGAAACGGGTCGGCAGCATTCGGCCGCGCTTGTGAAAGGGAGTCGACACGCCCAGGGCCGAATTCTCAATCCCCCCCTTTGTGGCAACCCATTGTCTCGGAGGCCGACGATGCATACCAGGCGGCGCTCCTTCGTACATGGAATTCTCGTTGCGCTCTTCCTTCCCAGCCTTGCTGCCGCCCAGCAGCCCCCAGGGCCGCAGGGCATTGGGATCGTGACCGCCATCCAGGGGCAGGCCACGGTAGCCCGGCAGGCTCTCCCGGAACCGGCCGCCTTGCGCTTCAGGGACGACGTGTTTTTCCGGGATCAGGTCACCACCCGGGAGCGGTCTACAGTCCGGCTCCTCCTGGGGGGCAAGGGGGTTCTCACCGTCCGGGAGCAGTCTCAGGTCACGCTGGATGAGTCGGTGACCCCCGATGGGGGCCGCCGCTCGGCCGTGGGCCTGCTCTTCGGCAAAATCGGCGCCGCCATCGCCCACGCGCTGATGCGCCCGGGGGATGTCGTCGAGATCCAGACCCCGAACGCCGTGGCCGCTGTCCGGGGAACCGTCCTCATCGCTGAGTACATCCCCCCCCAAGGGACCGCGGCCGCGCCGTCGCCCGTCCTCCTGGCCTCTGCCGCCGCCGGGCCTCTCCTGGCCCAGGCGCCCGCCGGGGCCGGGGGCACGAGCAATTTCTTCGTCCTCTCCGGCCAGGTGACCATCACGCCCCTGGGTCAGCTCCCGCTGACGCTTGGCCCCCTCCAGGCGGTGAGCGTCGTTGCCACCCCCACGGGCGACCAGGCCGCGCCCGTCCGGAACATGACCCCGGATCAAGCCGCCCAGGCCGCCCAGGGCCTCGAATCTGGGAAGCCCCACACGGGGGAGGCTGAGGCGAGCAAGACGGCCCAGGCGCAGGTGCAGGCGGCGGCATTGGCGAATACCATCCTGGCGGGTGGCCTTGTCTTGGCCCCACCTCCGCCTCCACCGCCACCTCCGCCTCCACCGCCACCTCCGCCACCTCCACCTCCACCGCCGAGGAGGTCGGATCGGTAGGCTGGGGATGCGACTATTTGGGATCGCCGACTGGACGCTAGGGAGGATTGTCTGGATTCTGGTCTTCGCAGTGGGTGCCTGCGCTGGGTCCAAGGTTCTGAGAACGGAGTGGTCAAGTCGGCCGACAGAGATTTCTTTCTCCTCCATCGCAGTCGGAGCCACCAGCGGTATCAGCATCCGCCGGGAAGCGTTGATCAGGGATTCGGGGGACTGGGCAGCCCTGTGGGCGGAGCACATACGGGGCATCTCTGGGCCACTACCCATACCGCAGGTAGACTTCTCTCAGGAGGTGGTGATTGCCATTTTCTTGGGCACGCGCGCCACTGGGGGCTTCTCTGTGACGATTCGGCGGGTTGAACGTGAGAGGGATTGCCTAACGGTGTATTTCCGGGAAGTGCGACCTGCAAAAGGCGCACCTGTATCCCAGGTACTAACCCAGCCCTTTCATATTGTGCTGATGAAGACAAGAGATGTGGCCCCCGGAAGGGTTGTCTTTGTACAGGAATAGGTGGAGGGATGTGATGACGGCGCGCGAACTGTTATGGACGGCCAGCCCATGGCAAAGGGCAGTGAGGATTGCTATATGGCTTGGCCTAGGGCTAATCCTTTCAGGGGGTGCCCTCCCGTCTGCCGAGGCCGTCGGACCGAAGGCGCGGTCGGCACCAGGCCGCATCCTGGCGAAGTTCAAGCCGAGTACGGCTCTCCAGCAATCTGACGCCGTGCACGCCCAGATGGGGGGAAAGAAGATTCACGCGTCCTCGCTTGTCCCTGGCCTGCAAGTCGTTGCGGTTTCGAGAGGTCTGGAAGCGGACATGGCTGAGGCCTACGCTCGACTTCCGGAGATCGAGTACGCGGAGCCGGATTATCTTCAGTATGCGACGCGGGAGCCCAACGACCCCCAATTCCTGCAGCAGTGGGCCCTCAAGAACACCGGCCAGACGGGGGGAACGGTGGGGGCGGACATCAGCGCGCCCGCAGCTTGGGAAATCACCACTGGGTCATCCGGCGTGATCGTGATGGTCATCGATAGTGGGATTGACTACAACCACCTGGACCTCACGGCGAACATGTGGCGGAACCCCGGAGAGATTCCAGGTAATGGAATTGACGACGATGGCGATGGATGGGTGGATAATGTCTATGGCATCGATCCCCGCAACAACGATGGCGATCCGCTGGACGACAATGGGCATGGCACGCACGTGGCGGGGACCATCGGCTCCGTCGGGAATAACGCGCAGGGCGTGACCGGCGTGAACTGGAACGTCCAGCTCATGGCGTGCAAGTTCCTGGGGGCGAACGGCTCGGGACCCACGTCGGCGGCTATCCAGTGTTTGCAGTACGCGGTCAGCAAGGGTGTCCATCTGACCAACAATAGCTGGGGCGGCGGCGGATACTCGCAAGCGTTGTACGACGCCATCCGTGCGGCAGGGGCAGCGGGGCAACTTTTCGTCGCCGCAGCCGGCAACGATGGCAGCGACAACGATGCCAACCCACACTATCCGTCCAGCTACGACTTGAGCAACATTCTGGCTGTGGCCTCGACGGACAAGAACGATCTCCGGTCTGGCCTCTCCAATTTCGGTGTGTCCTCTGTCCACATTGTGGCCCCGGGGTCAAGCATCCTGAGTACTCTGCGAGGAGGCGGCTATGGCCTCATGAGTGGCACGTCCATGGCGACTCCGCACGCGACCGGCGTGGCCGCGCTCATACTGGCGCAGAACCCGGGCCTCTCCCCGCAGGAGGTGAAGCAGCGCATGCTGATGGGTGGGGATCCGGTCGCCAGCCTGATGGGCCGAACATCAACCGGACAAAGACTGAACGCCCACCGGCCGCTCACTCTGTCCTCTGCCCCTTCCGTTGCCTTGACCCTTACGGGTTGTACTGCCACGTGCCGTCCCGGCGATACCTTTTCTGCGAGCGCGACCGTCACGAACCCGACTGCGCAGCAAGCTCGTGTCGAGTTGAAGGCAGGGGTGAGGTTGCCGGATGGGACGGCCCTGGCCCTTTCAGCATTGGCGCCGGATTTTCTTTTCACGCTCGAGGCCGGGCAGAGCCTATCGGGAATCCTCTTGAGCACAGCGATACCTTCGGGCATCCCGCCGGGGAGGTACCGATACGAAGTTGCGCTCGTAGACCCAGAGCTGGGTGTGACCTTCTTTCGAGAGGCGCGGGTGTTTGTTGTGGTCCAGCCTGGACGTGCCCCCTCCAATGATCTGCGCGCCAATGCCAGCGTGATCGAGGGCATCCCTTTTAGCGACCTCGTGGATACTCGGACCGCCACCACCACCCCGGATGATCCCGTGCACTCCTGCACGAGTTCGCAGGACTCCACGAGTGTGTGGTACAAGTTCACGGCCCCTAGTACTGGCTTCATCACCGTGAACACCTTCAATAGTGACTACGACACGGTCTTGACCGCATACAATGGGACTCCCGGTCCGAGCACAGAAATCGCCTGCAACGATGACACGGGAGGCACCCAGTCGGAGATCGGTTTCCTGGCCATCGGCGGGACCACCTACTGGATCGAGGTGGCAGGTTATGGCACCAGCCCCGGGGGCACTTTGTTCTTGTCAATGCCCGCGGGGGAGCAGTTGGCACCCCCTCAGTTGACACTGGCGTTTGGCGGGTGCTCCGCCTGCCGCCCAGGAGACAGGTTCACGGTGAACGCAACATTGTCGAATCCAAGCAGCGCAACGATTCCCGTTGAAATCAAGTTCGGGGTGCGGTTCCCGGACGGCACTCCTCTGAATATCTGGGCGGTACCCGATCCCCAGTTCCGGTTCTCTGTGCCTCCTGGCAGCCTCGGGCCAGTCACCGTTACGGACACAGTGATCCCAGCGGGGCTGCCGACCGGGACATGGACCTATGAGGGCATTCTGCTTGATCCGGAGCTTGGAACGCCGATGAGCCGGTCGGTCCGGCCATTCTCCGTATCGCCCTGACAGTCAACATGATGGTCTGCGGTCACCACGATGGATGAAAACCCCCACCCCAGCCCTCCCCCCGGGTACCCCCTGGGTGTGGGGGAGGGGAAGGGTGGGGGGGGATTTTCGTACCAGGGAAGCGGCAGACAGCCAAACGTTGACGTGTGACAAAAGCTTCAAAGTGAGGAAGAGGCAATGAACACGCGCAATGGGACAACGAGACCGAACCGGCGCTCACCTCGTATCTTGCTGCTCTGCGCTTTCTTCGTGGCCGCGGCAACTCTTCCGGCACTGGCGGCCCCCGATAGCAAGGGCACGGATTTCTGGCTCACGTTTCCAGGAAACCACTATGGGGGCGCGGAGCTGACCCTCTTCATCACCGGCGACGTGCCCACCACCGGGCAGGTGACGATCCCCGGTCTCGAGTTCTCGACCCCGTTCACAGTGACCCCGCCGGAGGTCACCTCCGTCTCGATCCCATCCTCGGCGGATCTCGGCTCATCCTCTGACTTGGTGGAGAACAAGGGGATCCATGTAACAGCGCTCAATGAGGTGTCGGTCTATGGACTGAATCGTATCAGTGCGACCACCGACGCCTATCTGGGGCTGCCAACGGATATCTTGGGGACCGAATACATCGTTCTGGCTTACAAGAACGTGGACATCGTCAATGGAACCCAGTTTGCGATTGTGGGTACTCAGGACGGGACGACGGTGACGATCACACCGTCGGTCACCACGGGGGGGCGAGTTGTCGGCGTCCCTTACACCATCACGATGAATCAGGGCCAGACATATCAACTGCGAAACACCGATCCGTCGCCTGCCGATCTTTCCGGGACGATCATCACCTCTGACAAGCCTATCGCGGTCTTCGGAAGTCATCAGTGCGCCAATATCCCACCCGGCTACTGGGCTTGTGATCACATCGTGGAAGAACTCCCCCCGACGGTCACCTGGGGGAAGAACTTCGTAACGATGCCCTTGGCAACCCGGCTGCGAGGCGATACCTTCCGTTTCCTGGCTTCAACGGACGGGACGGTCGTCAGTG
>Ga0315288_10009344_pt1 | contig 12356 bp, 8 predicted proteins | sample YL17G11_20_MG_FD_203454 | JGI IMG/M metagenome (GOLD analysis project Ga0315288, IMG submission 203454) | Sediment microbial communities from Yellowstone Lake, YNP, Wyoming, USA - YL17G11_20 | ecosystem: Environmental > Aquatic > Freshwater > Lake > Sediment | place: USA: Wyoming | collected...
TCTACTTCGCCGAGGGCAGCTGCCGTCCGGACTTCGACCCCTACATCTGCATTCAGAACCCGGGAGGCTCGGAGGCGGACGTCAGGATCACCTACATGCTGGGCGACGGGAACACCCCCGAGCAGGTGATCAAGGTAGGTGCGCGCTCCCGCTCCACCGTAAGGGTGAAGGACACGCTCGGAGAGGGAGACGACTCCTCCCACGACTTCTCGGCCAGGGTGGAGGCGGTGAACGGAACGGCGATCGTCGCCGAGAGGCCCACCTACTTCAACTACCGGGGCGCCTGGAGCGGAGGGCACACCGTTATCGGCGCCACCAGCCCGTCGGCGGCCTTCTACTTCGCCGAGGGCAGCTGCCGTCCGGACTTCGACCCCTACATCTGCATTCAGAACCCGGGAGGCTCGGAGGCGGACGTCAGGATCACCTACATGCTGGGCGACGGGAACACCCCCGAGCAGGCGATCAAGGTAGGTGCGCGCTCCCGCTCCACCGTAAGGGTGAAGGACACGCTCGGAGAGGGAGACGACTCCTCCCACGACTTCTCGGCCAGGGTGGAGGCGGTGAACGGAACGGCCGGGAGTCAGCTCATGAGTTACTATCCGCGCGGTATGGCAAGCCTGGGCCTGATCGATGCGGCCGCGGGTCTGGTCATTGATAATGAGGCCGAAGCACTCTACTACGCTCCCACCGCGGCACCACTTCGCGTGCCTGTATTCAGCCGCGCCGACTGGGACAACCAGGACCCGTCGATGAGACTGCCTGTACTGTACTTCGAAACCCAGCAGGGCAGGCCGGCGGTCAGAAACCGGCATCTCCTGCCGCGGACCGTTGACGCCGACCGGGTTCTGAGCGTTGAAAACCTCAGCGCCGGAAGGCACGCCATCAGCCCGAATGGCGACGGGGTCAACGACAGCGCCAGTATCACTTACGAACTGCCGGTAACATCGGGCGTCTCGAACTCGATCTGGGAGGGAGCGAACCGCGAGCGCTCGTTCGAGCATGGCATTCGAAATCATGGCAAAGCAAGCTACACATGGGACGGTAAGAACGCCTACGGAGAGGTCGCCGAAGACGGGCTGCATACCGCCAGGGTGGACGCCAGAGCGAATGACGCCGGTTTCCAGGTTCAACCCGCATCGGCGCCCGTATGGGTTAACAACTGCATCCCTGACCTGTCGCAGGACTGGTATCTCGCAGAGGGTTACACCGGCTCGAATGCATCGTCGGGTGATTTCGAGGAATACGTGTTGATGCAGAATCCGAATCCAGAAGCTGCGAACGTGTCAGTCACCTTTATGCTGCCCGACGGAAGAAAAGTTGAGCGAGCGTGGCGCGTAACTGCGAACAGCAGGTTCACCGTTGCGGTGGACGACATCCTGCCGAATTCCGAGGTAAGCACCCACGTGCGGGCCGACAGAAAGATCGCAGTGGAGCGCGCAATGTACTTCAACGGACGGCGTGCCGGTCACGCCTGCATCGGCGTTAACCGGCCGTCAAAGAAATGGTACTTTGCTGAAGGTTATACTGCGGAAAACTTCGACGAATTCATCCTGGTGCAGAACCCTGGAAATGAAACGGCCACGATTACCATGACCTTCATGACGCCCGAGGAGGGCAAGACGACAGAGAAATATAAAGTGGGCGCCCATTCCCGGTTCACAATACATGTTGACGAGCTTCTTCCTAGCCACGAGGTATCAACCGTGATAGAGAGTGACCACCCCGTGGTGGCGGAACGCACCCAGTATCTAAACAACATGAAAGCCGGCACGTGCTCGATAGGCGCCAGGTCCACCTCCAGGACCTGGTACCTCGCGGAGGGCTACACTGACCGGGGCTTCGAGGAATGGATATTGATCGAGAACCCTCAGAAAACCGAAAACGCTATCACTGTTTTCTTCATGGAGAAATACGGGGCTAACACGGTCAAGAACTACACACTGCCGCCCGAATCCCGGTTCACAATACCGGTCGATGAGATCCTGCCCGCGAGCGAGGTGTCGGTAAAGGTCCGCGCCGAAAGCCCCTTGCTCGTCGAGCGCTCGATGTACTGGAACAACAGGAGCGACGGTCACACGTTCATAGGCACCCCGACACCGGACACCGAATGGTATCTCGCCGAGGGGTATACCGCCGGTGGGTTCGAGACCTGGATTCTTTTACAGAACCCGGGTGATGTCACCGCCAACGTTTCTTGTGTTTTCATGGGACCCTCCGGGAGAAACACGACCAGGGAGTACGCCGTTGGACCCCGGAGCAGGTTTACCATCAAGGCAAACGACATTATTCCAGCAGCCGAATTCAGCACCAGGGTCGCCTCCGACGCATTTATAATCGTAGAGCGGGCCATGTACTTCAACAACAGGACCGGTGGCACCGATTCCCTGGGTATCCGGGGATACTGACACCCCGGCTGGAGCATACCACCGCCAACGGGTTATCATTAATCGCGGGCCGTCATCCGTCGAGCAGGTTTAGCAGTGGGAGGAACGCGATGAGCCTGAACATCGATCAGAGTCTTCTTGCGGAGTTCGAACGTCACCTCGACCCCCGCCGCCCGGAACAGAGCGAGATACCCGCTGAGGTGCTGGGCTACGGCGAGATAAGCACCGTCTTCGAGATAGGCGCGGGTGAGCAACGGGACCTCGCCTACAAGCGCCTGCCGATATTCGAGAACGCTGAAGAGCTTGAGGAATACGAGAAGATCTTCAGCCAGTACGTCCGGTTACTGACCGGGGAGGTCGGGCTGAGGCTGCCCCCATGCGACCAGGCAAGCCTGACCTCGGACACCGGCAGGCTGATCGTTTTCCTGGTCCAGGAGAAGCTGGACCCGGATTCCATCGGGAACAATGCCATCCACCTGGTTTCGCAGCATGATACGACGCGCCTGGTCCGGCAGGTACTGCGGGAGCTCAAGAAAGTCTGGGAGCTCAACCAGCGTAAAGGCAGGTACGAGATCGGGATCGACGGGCAGATATCCAACTGGTCTATCGTCGGCTTCGACAGGGAAAACCCCCGCCTGGACGAAGAAATACGACTCTCGTACTTCGATACCAGCACCCCGTTGTTCAGGGTTGACGGCGCGGAGCAGCTCGACCCGGAGCTTTTCCTGCGCAGCGCTCCGTCGTTCCTGGTGTGGCTCCTGCGCCTTTTCTTCCTCGAGGACGTGATGACCAGGTACTACGACTTCCACCTCGTGGCCATAGACCTCATCGGGAACTTCTACAAGGAGCAGCTGCCTGAATACATCCCGGGGCTGATAGACGAGGCCAACGACTTCTTCGAGACGGAAGCCCGCGGACTCGGGGTCGAGCCCATCACCATGAAGCAGGTAAAATCTTATTACCGGGAAGACGCGCTTATCTGGACGCTGTACCTGTCCATGCGAAAGGTGGACAGGTTCCTGCGCACAAGGATAATGCGAAAGGAATACCCTTACATCCTCCCCGGCAGGATAAAGCGTTACTGAATGGAGGTCGCCATGAGTATCATCGGACAGGAGCCGAGAGAGAAGATAATCGAGCTCTTCGCACGCCACGTCTCCAGCGGCAAGGTCGAGTTCTTCTCAAACGTCGGGGTGGATTTCATCCCCGGAAAGCGGGAAGGGATATACGTCTACGACCTGGACGGAAAAAGGCAGATGATCAACTGCAACTGTAACGGGGGCGTCTACAACCTCGGGCACCGTAACCCGCGGATTGTCGCCGCGCTGAAGGGAGCCCTCGACGAGCTGGACATAGGCATCCACCACCCGGTGAGCGAGCACCGTGCCCTGCTGGGCGAACGCCTCGCGCGCATCTCGCCGGGCGACATCAACAGGGTGATCTACGGTGTCAGTGGAGGCGAGGCGGTTGACGCGGCTATAAAGCTGGCGCGTGGATGCACCGGAAGGCCCGGCGTGATATCGGCCGTCGGGGCATACCACGGCCACACCGGGTTCGCGCTGCCCGCCGGCGACGAGCAGTACAGCAAGCCGTTCGAGCCACTGGTGCCGGGCTACACTCACGTTCCCTTCGGCGACCTCGAAGCATTGGAAGGGGCCGTCGATGATACCACCGCGGCCGTAATGTTCGAGACCATCCCGGCCACGCTGGGCATCGTCATCCCTCCCGAGGACTTCCTTGCGGGAGTGCGAAGGATCTGCGACGAACGCGGCGCGTTGATGATCGCCGACGAGGTGCAAACTGGGCTCGGGCGCTGCGGGGCCTTCTGGGGAATAGACACCTACGGCACCGTACCGGACATCATCGTCACCGCGAAAGGGTTGTCCGGCGGTGTCTATCCCATCTCCGCGACTCTATATCGAGATACGCTCAATTCTTTCCTGCACGAGAACCCGTTCATCCACATATCGACGTTCGGGGGCCCTGAACTCGGCTGCCGGGTCTCGCTGGAGGTGCTCGACATTCTGGAGGAACCGGGTTTTCTCGAGCACGTGCTGGATATCGCGGAGGTCTTCGAGAAAGGGCTCGCGGCGCTCAAGGAAAAACATCCTGACGTGCTGGTGGAGGCCCGACAGCGCGGCCTCATGATGGGGCTCAAGCTGGTGAACGAGATGTGCGGGCCGCTGATGACCGTGGCCGGCCTGGATAACGGTATCTATACCGTATATGCCAACAACGATACGTCTGTCAGCCAGATACTCCCGCCGCTGATCATCGATGAAGCGGGGGCCCGTGAGGTGATAGAGCGACTGGATGCCATGCTCTCGTGGGTCGAGGGTAAACTGGAGGGATGAGCTATGCAGGAGAAAAAGACCGCGGGAATGCAAGGCGTCAGTGGTGGACCGACAGCGACGGCAGGGTTTTCGTGATCCGAATGAAAACCGGGCAGCAGAAATCATGTCGCTTGAATACGATAGGCGTTGAAAGTAGGTGCCTGCTTTCAGCTACCCCTTCTTGAGCACCTTGTCCTCGTAGCCCATCTCCACCAGGACCTTCGGGAAAGTCTCGAACGCGGGCCTGACAACGGGCAGCAGCTTCAACATTGCGGTGATCTTGCCGCCCTGCTTGATCTTCCCCCTGGCCACGCCGGCTATCGGGTTCTCCAGGCCGTGCCAGAAGCTGTGGGAGAAGTCCGCCGTCTGCTTCGACCAGACATCCTCCTTGATGTCGCAGGGGCCGAGGTAGTATGTCCCGTAATGTCCTTCCTTCGCGGGAGGGTTCCGGAGGTCTATGGTTACCTCCGCGTCCGGGTCGGTGTATATAAACTTGATGATTATACCGGCTTTTGCCATCTTCGGGCCGATCTTCTCATCGGTAAGCACCGTCTCCAGGAAACGGCCGTAGATCTCATACAGCTGGTCGGCGTCACTGTAGTACTCCCCCATGCCGTACCTCCTTGTAGCGTTACTTGCCCTTTCGCTGGTCGAACCGCCGCCCGAACAGCATGCTGGCCAGGGTGATCCGGAGCATCTGCACGGTCCCCCCGGCGACGCACCAGGCCCTTCCGTCCCGCACCATCCTCTCTACCGGGAACTCCCTGCTGTACCCGTAGCCGCCGAATACTAGGGCTGCCGAGTTGGTCACGTCTATGACCATCTCGTTCGCGTAGCACTTCGCCATCGAGGCCTCGTATATCGAGGGCAGTCCTCTCCCGGCGCCACTCACCGCCCTGTGGACCAGCAGGCGTGCCGCGTCGAGCTTCATCGCCATGTCCACGATCCTGAACTGTATGTCCTGGAACTCGCATATCGGCCGGCCGAAAGCCTGGCGCTGCATGGCGTACGCCTTTGCCTCTTCCAGTGCGGCCCCCGCGACCCCCAGGCACATTGCTGCGTTCCCGCACCTCTCGATATCGAAAGTGGACATCAGCTTGCCGAAGTCTCCGGCCTGAAGTACGACGTTCTCCCTGGGGATTTTAACGTCCTCGAAGATCAGGTCGCACGACGGCATCCCCCGCAGCCCCATGTACTCCTCCTGCTTGCCGAAGGTGAACCCCGGGGTCCCTTTCTCGATGATGACCCCACCGATCCCCTTATAGCCCTTGACGTCTCCGAAACGCGTGTAGACCAGGTAGTGGCTTGCCTCTCCGCCGCCGGTGATGAAGATCTTTCGCCCGTTTATCACATAACCGTCACCGTCTTCGACCGCGACCGTCTCCAGTGATGTCAGGTCGGAACCGGCTTCCGGTTCCGTCATGCAGACAGACACGCTCATCTCGCCTTTGCACACCCGTGTCACGATGTTTTTCTTCTGCTCATCGGTACCGAACATGTCGATGACCCTTACCGGGCCCACGTTGGACTCGAAGACCGGGCCGGCTATCATAGGGCTGAACTTCGCGAGCTCCTCGATCGCCAGGATAGCGGTCAGGGCCGGCTGCCCGCCGCCGCCGTACTCCGGCGAAAGCGTCATTCCCAGCAGGTCCAGGCCCGCGTACTTCTTCAGCAGTTCCCACGGGAACTCGCCGGTGCTGTCCGTCTGCGCCGCCAGCTCCTTGAAGTTCTCCTTCTCGCCCATCTCCCGGATGGTCTGGACGAGCAGCTGCTGCTCATCGGTGAGGCTGAAATCCATGTCCACTCCTTCTTGTTTCCCCTGCCATGCGCGGGGCAGGCTCTCCTTCCACGTCAGTGTGGGGTCAGTCTGGAGGCTGACCCGCACAGGTTACACTTCTTGCCAGGCCTCACTCCTCAGACGATTTCCGTTAAGTCTCCTGTTCTCGCGACGTTCTCGAGGTCCATGACCAGGCCGATTATCCGTTCAATACCTGCGGGTTCCCTCGCTCCGGCGAAGCGCCTGACCTTGTCGGCTATGTCGCCTGCCTCCATCGGGTCCCTGGGGTCGCCCTTTGGTATGTCTACCTGCTTCACCAGTTCGCGGCCGTCCTTCAGTGTTATCTCGACCCTGCTGGCGGTCCTGTCCGGGTATACCCTGTTCAACTCCTCGTCCTGCTCGACCGTGACCCTGCCGGAGAGCCCGATGACGTCGGGGCCTGCAATGCGCTTCTCCGTCAGTTGCCCTGGCCCCAGTTCCCCGTCCAGCAGGCACGCGGCGACCACGTAAGGCAGAGAGAACTGGGCCGAGACGAAAGTGTCGTTCTCCGGAATCCCTTTCCCGACGGCAACCGCAGCGATCGCGTACGTATATACTCTGACAGAATCCACGTCGGCCGCGCTCAGTCTGGATTCCTTTGCCAGTTCCAGTGTCGCCTGCGCCGCGCCGTGGGTGTGGCGGCAGGCCGTGTACGGCTTGAAGTAGACGTCCATGATCGAGAAACGCTCGCCCAGTCCTTCTGTGATCCTCTCGAACGTCGGCTCGGCCCTGACTGTTATCTGGGTGAAGCCTCCTTTGAGCTCTGAGCCTTCAAGGACCTGCGGATGCCCGGTGATGCCCGCCTCCGCCAGGCCGGCGGCCATTATCCCGGCGCTTGCGGCCTGTCCGCCCTGCACGATCTTCACGGTATATCCGCCCATCAACTGCTCCGCCATTGATATCGGTAGCAGGTATCCCGCGTTCCCCATGGCGTTCAGCATCTTCTCAGGATCGAACCCCATGAGCTTCGCTGCCGCTGCCGCCGCCCCGAACGTCCCGCAGGTGCCGGTCGGCAGGAATCCTGAGAGAGTATGGTACGGATGCATCGCCGCAGCAGGGCGGTTTGCGGCCTCGTAGCCCGCGACCACGGCCTCGAGCACATCCCTGCCGCCGAGGCCCAGGCTCTCTGCCACGGCAAGGGCAGCGGGTATCACAGCCGAGACCGGGTGGTTCCCGCCAAAGCGGAGTCCGTCCTGCGCCTCTATCGCCTCGGCAAGGGTCCCGTTCACAAACGCGGCGTCCTGTATTCCGGTCTTGAAGCCGCAGCCCAGCACCGTCGAGGTCTCCGGGCCCCCCTTCGAGCGCACGTAAGAAACGACATTATTGACCGCGTCGAGCTCGAGCGACCCGTAGATGTTGGCGACGTAGTCCAGCACGGCCAGCTTCGCTTTTTCAATCACATCGGCGGGAAGGTCATCAAAGGATACTCCCGCGCAGAACTCCGCAAGCCTCCGCGTGTAGTCCATCAGAACCTCCCGTTCACACGTAGCCGCGTTTCACGTACAGCTTTATCATGCGCTCCGGGTCCAGCACTTCCCTGATGACCCTGAGCTCCAAATCCGTCGGAGGCTCCGTCTCGCACACGTCGCCTGCGACCTTCAGGTCCCACGGGGTGTTCTCCAGTATCTCTTCCACCGAGCTGTCGGGGTGATACGACGCGAGGTACGCCTCCTTCGTGTCTTTATCGAACCTCATGACTCCCTTGTTCGTGACTATGATCTGCGGGCCGGTATCGGCAGGCAGTCCCCACTTCTCGCGCGCGCCCGGGCCGTCTATGTAACCGGGGGTGGTGATGAAGTCCACCCGCTCGGCCAGCCGCCGTTTATCGTGCAGCGCTATGATGAGCACCTTTCTCACCAGCGACCCTATCGCGTTGGCGCCTCCGCTGCCCGGCAGGCGGGCCTTCGGTCTATCGTAATCACCGATCACTGTCGTGTTGATGTTGCCGTACCTGTCGACCTGGCTGCCTGAAAGGAAACCGACGTCGACCCATCCGGCCTGGAGGAACATGCCCATGACCTCTATCAGGCCTCCGATCATTGCCGCTCCGGGGTTGAGGCACGGGTCTCCCACAGAGAGCGCGGGACGCTTCGGATCAGCGTCGTAGACCCCGGACTCCTGCATCAAGGTGGCGTTGGGCGCCTGGGTGTGCTTGGCTATGCCGGCGGCCATGGTGGGGAACCCTGTCCCTACCATCACGATATCGCCGTCCTCTATCTCCCTCGCCCCGCAGCAGGCCATAAGTTCCGGCTTTATCCACGGCTCGTCAAGCGTGCTCATGATCCACCCCTCTCAATACGAGTAGCTTACGGGGTACCCGTAGTCGAACCCGGCCTGTAGCTTCTTGAACTCGGAGTATCCGAAACGCTCGATATAGTGCTGGATGTACTCCGTGCGGTCTTCCACCCCGAAGACCCACTCGTCTAGAAACGCCTGAAAACCCTCGACGGTGTTCGAAGCGTTCTGGTACAGGTAACCGAAGTTGAAGTCGACGTCGTAGAAACCGGGCGTGTAACCAGGATGGGAGCCGAAAGGCTCCTCCACCACCGCGGCGACCTTGAACCCGGGCACGATGGTCCGCGAAGGGTCCTTTCCGATCGTCTCTCTGCTGACCAACCTTTCGCAGGTGACGATGACCTTACGTGCGGCGTTGGCTCCGACCTGGCAGTCGCCGCCTATCCCCCAGACCTGGGCGTTCCCCATCTCATCGGCCTGCTGCACGTGGATGATGGCGACTTCCGGGTTCAGAGCCGGTACCAGCAGAACGGGAGTCCCGTCAAACGGCGATTCGATCATCCTGTACTTGTTGTCGCCCATGAACGATTTCACATTGAGCAGGTCGGTGCCGACCATGTCCTTGACCGGCACGAAAGGCATGCCCATCGAGCCGGCCATCAGCATCATCGGAAGCGAAAGGTTCGTATACTCCTCGACCTCGATCCTGCGGGGAATCCCCTTCTCCATGGCGCGCCGGTAGCAGCGCCCCAGCCCGTAAAGCCCGAGCGAAAGGAAAGTGGCGATGAACCTCTTGACCAGGCCCGCTCCAATCAGCATGTCGAAATCGTCCGCGGCGTTGCTGCGCGTGATGGTGAGGTCTTTTTTCCCCTGCCTGATTATCTCGTGGATGGCCGCGAAGGGTGTCCTGCAGATGTAACCGCCGATGAAAAGAAAATCGCCGTCGTTGATGTGCTCGGCGACGGCGTCCTTCATGGTCATCACCTTGCTCATATTGCCCCCCAGTAATGCCGGTATCGGTCGGACCCTTCCGGGGTCCGGGGCCCGATTCAATTGAGGTCGAACTCGGTCCTGCTTATGATCTCATCCTGCGCGATATCGCTCAGGTTGACGAACAGGGCGGAGTAACCGCTCACCCTCACCACGAGGTCGCGGTGCTTCTCAGGTTGCTCCTGGGCCGCTTTCAGTTCGTCCGAACCGAGCATGTTGAACTGCACCTGGACGCCGCCGTTTTGAAAGTAACCTTTGATAAGCATCATCAGGACCGCCGGCTTGATACGCTCGCCGGAAAACCTCATGTTGAGGTTCGCGCCGTTGTAAACGCGAGCGAGGGGAAGCCCGGCTACCGTGTTCATCACGGCGGTGGAACCCGATATCGCGTTGCCGGTGGTCGGTGTAAGCCCGTTCCCCAGGACATCGCCCGCGTACCTTCCATCCGGCGTGGCCGCCGTGAACGCGCCCATTGCGACGTGGAAACCGACCGAGAACACGCCCGGCCAGAAAGCTCCTCCCCGGTAATTGCTGTGCTTCGCCAAAACATCGCAGAAATGGCCGAGCACACGGACAGCCATCTCGTCCGGACCGTCAATGTCGTTCCCGTACTTGGGGATCTTATACAGGAAGTAGTTCCTCCTGTCGTCCGCGTCCAGCCAGTCGGTCGCCAGCCACTGCTTCAGGTCGGTGATCGGTACCTCACCGTCTTCAAAGACCGCCTTCTTGACTGCGTAAAGGCTGTCCGCGACATTTGCGAACCCCATGAACTGGACGCCGGTCGAGTTGTACACCGCGCCTCCGCGGGTGAGGTCCAGACCCTTCTCCATCGGGCCTTCGACCATGGCCGACGCGAAAGGTGACGGGACGTATTCGGCTATGGTCCTGTCCAGAACGGCCATCCCCTTGACCATCTGGCCGACGAAGTAGGAAAGCTGGGTATCGTATGCGTTCCAGGCATCCTCGAAAGACGTAAAGGAAGCAGGGTCCCCGCTCTCCGGCCCCGACTGGTAGCCGAATATGTTGTCCACCCCGTTCGAGAGCGCCAGCTCGACGCACTTTATGCCGTTGAACTGCACCGCGAAGGTGGACGCGAACGTCTTGCCCTGCGCGTTCGGCTCCAGACAACCGACTACGCCGTAGTTGCGGGCGTCCTCCAGGGTGTGTCCCGCTTCGACGAGCGAACTGACGACGGCCTCGTCGTTGAAGAAGTGCATCAGGACGCCGTCCCTTGCGTAGCCCACCGCCTTTGAGAAGAAGTCGTCCGGCGCCTTCGTGCTCAGCCGGACCCCGAAGTTCGGCTGAACCGTCCTGATGTCCGCGTACGCGTCGAGGCCCAGGTAGGAGAGCTCGTTGGTTGCGTCGTCCCCCGCCTCGTTGATCCCGCCAACAACAACGTTCTGGGTGGTCTTCCCCTCGGCGCCCTCGCCTCCGGGTATGAAGGCCTCCTCGAGTACGTTCCATATCTCGCATGTCTTGAGGAACAGCACCGAGAGGAGCTCCCTGGCCCCCTCCGGGGTTATCCTGCCGGCTTCAACGTCGGCCCTGTAATAAGGATAAAGGACCTGGTCGATGCGTCCCAGGGAGATGGAGTTTCCCCCCGATTCGATCTGGGCTATCAGGTGTATGAAGTAAACGCACTGCACCGCTTCATGGAAGGTCCCGGCCGGGTGCTCCGGGACGCGGTAGCAGGCCTTCGCGATCTCTTTCAGCTCGGCAGCCCTCGCGGGGTCCTCCTCCGTCTCCGCCATAGACCCCGCCAGGTCTCCGTAACGCCGCGCAAATGCAATAGCGGCTCTCATCGACCGTATCATCGCGTCGTAGAAAAGCCCTTTCTCATCCGACCGTTCATCTTCGGACAGGGCGGCCAGTTTTTCTTCCGCTTCCTCGATTATCCCGGAGAGCCCGAGCCTCAAGACCTTCGGATGGTCCATGGTGAAATGGCCGATCCCGTACGTTATCTCCAGCATCATGGTGAAAACGTATTTGTCCATGTCCGCGAAGACGTCCGGGGGCAGCAGCTCATCGAGCTGGTCCTCCACCGTCCTTCCGTGCCAGAAGGGCAGGATCTCCCTGAGCTCGCTTTGCTCCGCGGAGGTGATGAGCGCCTTCTGCAGGATCCTCTCCCCGAAACCGTCCAGGTCTCCCTCTATCCACTTTGACTTGTTTTCTGGAAACAGGGGGGCGCCTTTCAGTTTGCTGGTACGGCAGCCGACGATTACCTCGTCATCCCTGATGATGACGCTGATGTTATTGAGGATATGTTCAAGGGCAAGGCTCATGCGTGTCAGAGAGGGCCTGTCGGAGTTCTTCTCCATTGCCTCGGTTACGTATCGCGCGCGCTGGACACAGACCTCCTGCGGAGCGTCCATGATGCGTTCTCTGAGCCTGCCCACCCTGGTCTCAGGCCCTGCGATGACGGGGGCTGCGTGGGATCCCATTATTCAATGCCTCCTGTACCGGTGATATTCCCTTAAACGATTAGTCCCTTCACTCAGTATGCCCGCCATAATGCAACACCGGGGTCAAGCAACACCCGGGGTCAGATCCCAAAATTTGAATTACCTTATCGATTACGAATCACCTCATCTAAAGATT
>Ga0315288_10009345_pt1 | contig 12356 bp, 11 predicted proteins | sample YL17G11_20_MG_FD_203454 | JGI IMG/M metagenome (GOLD analysis project Ga0315288, IMG submission 203454) | Sediment microbial communities from Yellowstone Lake, YNP, Wyoming, USA - YL17G11_20 | ecosystem: Environmental > Aquatic > Freshwater > Lake > Sediment | place: USA: Wyoming | collected...
CGGACCCTCGTCGGGCACCTACTGGAAGCTGAACCCCCGGGAGTATGCCGACCCCCGGAAGCACGGCCCCGAGTACCAGGCGCGCGCCCGGCGCCGCGCAGCTGCGCCGCCACCCGACGGGGCAGGTGACGCGGGGCCGGGCGAGGGCCGACCGCTCTCGGAGGATGCTGCTGCCCCGCCGTCCTCCGGGGATGCCGCCTCCGCGCCGCCCCGGGCGGGGGAGTGGGCGCCCGCCGCGGGCGAACGCGCCGCCCCGCGTCCGGCGCCGCCGAGGGAGCGCGCCGCCGCGCCGAATCCCGCGGCTTCCGCCGGTCGCACCGCGCCCGCCGCGCCGAGCCCCGCGGCTTCCGCAGGCCCCGGGGTCGTCGCCGGCCCCGGGGTCGCCGCCCGGACCGTCCTCGCGATCCTCGCCTGGCTGGTGCCCGGCCTGGCTCTCGCCGCGGCGGCCGGCCTCCCCGGGGGCCTCGCCGCGACACTCCCGCTCCAGGCGGCGGGCGTCGCCCTCCTCGCGTTCGCGCCCCGGGCCGCGTGGGCGGCGCTCGGGGGCGCCGTCGTCCTCGTCTTCGCGACGATCCCGATCGTCGCCGTCGTTGCGGCGCTCGGCGGTCGCTTCGTCCCGGGCGGGCCCGCCCCCGAGGCCGCGGTCGTGCTCGCGGCCCTGGCCTGGATCGCGGGGCTGGGTGTCGTGGCGGCGGGCCGGGTGGCCCCGTACCCGTGGGCCGCGCCCTCGTAGCGCGCCTCGACCATGCACGGCCTGGAGTCCCACCGTGCTGCGTCCGGTGACAGATCCGGGCTCGCCACCGCCTCCGCGCGCCGCCCGGATCGTGCTCGATCGGGATTGCCCGCGCGACCGGGGAGCGCCCGACCCCCGGGGGCGGGGTAGGATCCGCGGGTGACGCGTCGTGCCCCGTCCGACCTCTCCAGCGCCGCCCAGGAGTACCTGCTCGCGCTCCGCGTCGCCGAGGGCGACGGCTGCCGCGTGACGACGGCCCACATCGCGCGCCAGGTCGGCGTCACGACCCAGGCGGCGAGCGAGATGGTCCGCCGCCTCGGCGCCGACGGGCTGGTCGCCCAGGGCGACGGGCGCGAGCTGGGCCTGACCGCTCCCGGTCGCGCCGCCGCCGACGCCATCTTCCGGCGTCACGCACTCCTGGAGTGGCTGCTGACGACCGTCGTGGGTCTGGGCTGGGCCGAGTCCGACGTGGAGGCCGCGCGGCTCCAGGGCGCGATCTCGCCCCTCGTCGAGGCGCGCCTCGACGACCTCCTCGGGCACCCGGAGACCTGTCCGCACGGCAATCCGATCGACGCGGCCGCGGCCGAGCGCCGGCCCCCGGGCGTCCCCCTCGCCGGCCTGGAGGCAGGGGAGCGGGCAACGATCTACCGGGTCACCGAGGCCGCCGAGGAGGATCCGGCGCTGCTCTCGTACCTCGAGGCGCGCGCCCTGACGCCCGGCGCCCACGTCACGATCCTGGCCCGATCCGCTTCGCTCGACGCGATCACCCTGGAGGGGCCCATCGGCAGGGCGACCCTCGGCCTCCGACCCGCCGGCCTGGTCCACGTCCTCCGCGGCGAGGCGGACCCGGCGCTCTTCCACCGCGTCCCCGAGGGCGTCCGCCGGGGTTGAGCGCGGCGCCCGTACAATCGGGAACATGTCCGGCGCCCGCGTCCGAATCGCCCCCAGCCCCACCGGCCCGCTCCACCTCGGGACGGCCCGCACAGCGCTCTTCAACTATCTCTTCGCCCGCCACGTCGGCGGGACGTTCATCCTGCGCCTGGAGGACACCGACCAGGCCCGTTCCACCAGCGAGTTCGAGCGCGACATCCTGGAGCACCTCCTCTGGCTCGGCCTGGAGTGGGACGAGGGCCCGGCCACCGGCGGGCGCGAGGAGCGCGGACCCTTCGGGCCGTATCGCCAGATGGCGCGCCTCCCGCTCTACGCCGAGGCGGCCGCCCGGCTCCTGGCTCAGGACCGGGCCTACCCCTGCTACTGCTCCCCAGAGGAGCTCGAGGCCGAGCGGAAGGCCCACGAGGCGGCGAAGCATCCGCCCAGCTACATGGGCCGCTGCGCCACGCTGACGCCGGACGAGCGCGCCGCCCGCGAGGCGGAGGGCCGCCGCCCCGCCCTCCGCTTCCGGATCGAGCCGGGAATCGTCGCCTTCGACGACCTCGTCCGGGGCCACGTCGAGATCGACGCCGCCGCGCTGGGTGGGGACCTCGTGATCCTTCGCGCCGACGGGACGCCGCTCTACCACTTCACGGTGGTGGTCGACGATGCCGCGATGGGGATCACCCATGTCATCCGCGGCGAGGACCACCTCTCCAACACCCCCAAGCACATCCTCCTGTTCCGGGCCCTCGGCCACCCCGAGCCCGTCTTCGCCCACCTGCCGCTCATCCTCAACGCCGACCGGACGAAGATGAGCAAGCGCAAGACCCAGACGGCGGTGAAGGACTACATCGCCGAGGGCTTCGTCCGCGAGGCGTTCGTGAACTACCTGGCTTATCTCGGCTGGTCGCCCGGCACCGAGGAGGACGTCCTCTCGCTCGACGAGATCGTGGAACGATTCGACCTCGACGCGGTCCACAAGGGCGGTGCCATCTTCGACCGGGTTCGCCTGGAGTGGCTGAACGGGCAGTGGATCCGGCGCCTGGCCGACGACGACCTCGTCGAGCGCCTGGCCCCGTTCCTCGAGGCGGACTGGGCAGCCGGACGGATCGACCGCAACCCGGCCCGCAACGAGATCCGGGCCCTCCTGCCGTTGGTTCGAGAGCGCATCCCGGTCCTGGGCGCCGTCGGCGACCACGTCGGGTTCCTCTTCACGGATGCGATCGACCTGGACCCCGGCCTGCTGGTGCCGAAACGCTGGGATGGCGTCACCGCTCGCGCCGGCCTCGCTGCAGCGAGCCGCGCGATTCACGGTGTGGGCGCCAAGGGCTTCACGGTGGAGCGCCTCGAGGCTTCCCTGCGTGCGGTCGCCGAGGCGAACGGCTGGAAGGGCGGCGACCTCTTCATGGCGATCCGGGTGGCACTGACCGGGAGAACCGCGACACCCCCCCTCTTCGAGTCGATGGTGGCCCTGGGGCGCGAGCGGACGCTCGAGCGCCTGGACCGAGCCGTTCGCGCGCTGGAGGCGGAAACGCCCGCCTGAGCACGGGTGGGTCTGTCGAGGCGGCGCCGGAGGCGGGGCCTCCGGCGGGCGTGCTCCCGAAGCACGTAACGACGGTTGGGCCGGCGCCCAGGGCCTATTTCTGGGCTCGGCGGGCGCGGGCCCCTCGCGCCCCGCCCCCGCCCTCGCCGCCCCACCCCCGGGCGCAGGGCATCCGTTAACAATCCGCCAACGCGGCGATAACGGCCGCGCCTATCCTGAGCAGGTGATGGCCCGCACGATCCTCATCGTCGACGACGAGCCGACCCTGCGCGAGACGCTCGCCGAGGCGCTCGAAGGGGACGGTTTCCGGGTGGTCACCGCCGCCGATGGTCGCGAGGCGCTGGCTCGCTTCCGCGAGCACCGCCCGGAGCTCGTCGTGCTGGACCTCATGCTCCCCGAGCTGTCGGGAATCGAGGTCTGCCGGATCATCCGCCAGGAGTCGGGCACCCCGATCCTGATGCTCACCGCGAAGAGCTCGGAGCTCGACAAGGTCCTCGGCCTCGAGCTGGGCGCCGATGACTACGTCACGAAGCCGTTCAGCTTGCGTGAGCTCAGCGCGCGCATCCGGGCGCTCCTGCGGCGCACGGAACAGGCGGCGGACGAGGGACCGACGACCGTCTCCCTCGGCGATCTGACCATCGACCTCGCGGGCCACCGCCTGCTGCGCGACGGCGCGCCGGTCCCGATGAAGCCGAAAGTCTTCGAGCTCCTCGCCTTCCTGCTGCGGCACCCCGGCCAGGTCTTCAGCCGGGAGCAGCTCCTGGAACAGGTGTGGGGCTACGACTACGCCGGCGAGACGCGGACCGTGGACGTGCACGTCCACTGGCTGCGCAGCGTGATCGAAACCGACCCGGCGGCGCCGACGCTCGTCCAGACGGTGCGCGGCGTCGGCTACGTCTTCCGCCGGCCGGCCTGACGGCCGGGTTCGCGGCGCGCCGCGGGGCGCGCACCGCTCTGGGACGCGCGGCGCTGCCCCCGAGCTACTGCCCCTTCGCCGCGATCCGTTCGATCACTTCCGCCGCGTCCTCGGCCGCGTCAATGGTGTTCTCGAGGACGTTGTACAGGTCGCGGAGCTTGATCACGGTCAAGGGGTCGCCGGCCTCGCGGAACAGACGCCCGATCGCGGACCGGGACAGGCCGTCGGCCTTGTTCTCGAGGTCGTGGATCTCCTTGAGATGCGAGCCGGCCGCCTCGAGGTGGTCGAGCATCTTGAGGGCGGCCAGGAGCTCCTTGGCCTGTGCCGCGATGATCCCTGCCAGCTGGCGGGCCTCATCGGTCGCGGTGTCGATGGCGTAGATCACGACGGTCTCGGCCGCCTCCTGGATGCCATCCACGACGTCGTCGAGCCGCATGTACAGCTCGTGAATATCCTCGCGATCGAACGGCGTGATGAACGACCTCTCGAGTCGGACCGCGATCTCGAGGTCGATCTCGTCGCCGGCGTGCTCGAGCACCTGGATGGCCGCGACGCGCTCGTCGAGGCGATCGAACTCGGTGAACATCTCGCTGAGGGCCCGGGCGGCTTCGAGCAGGTTCTCGCCGTCCTTGATGAAGATCTCCTGGAAGGCCTCGTCGCGGGGGATCAGGCGGGGCATGGGTGGGGTACCTCCGGAGAGTGAGTCACTGGACGCCTAGGGCGTTGAGGACGAGCCAGGCAAGGGCGCCGACGGCCGCGGCCGCCGGGATAGTCACCACCCAGGCGATGAGGATGCTGCGGGCGACCCCCCAGCGCACGCTGCGGGAGCCCTTGCTGGTCCCGACGCCCATGATCGCGCTCGAGATGACGTGGGTCGTGGACACCGGCATGCCGAAGTGGGCGGCGGTATAGATGACCGTGGCCGCGGTGGTCTCGGCCGCGAAGCCGGTGATCGGCTCCAGCTCCACAACCCGGTGGCCCATCGTGCGCATGATCCGCCAGCCGCCGGCGGCGGTGCCCAGGGAGATCGCAGTCGCGGAGATGACGATCACCTGCGGCGGGATCACGAGGTTGGGACCGCCCGGGATCAGGCCCGCGGAGACGAGGGCCAGGGTGATGATGCCCATCGTCTTCTGGGCGTCGTTCGAGCCGTGGGCGAAGGCCATGAACCCAGCCGAGAGGACCTGGAGCCGCCGGAAGCGGCGGGCCAACGGGCGGCGCGCACTCTTCCGGAAGATCCAGAACAGCGCGACGATCAACAGCAGCGCCCCGGAGAATCCGATCAGCGGCGAGGTGACGAGCGGGACCAGGACCTTGTTCCAGATCCCGGCCAGGTTCAGCGCGCCCCAGCCAGCCGCGATCACCGTGGCCCCCAGCAGGCCGCCGATGAGGGCGTGGCTGCTGGAGCTTGGGATGCCCAGGCGCCAGGTGATCAGGTTCCAGACGATCGCCCCGAGCAGCGCCGCGATCACCACAGCCTGGGTCGTCGTCGCTTCGTCGACGAGGCCGGCGCCGATGGTCTTGGCCACGGCCGTACCCGCGAAGGCCCCGATGAAGTTGAAGGCGGCCGCCATGAGGATCGCATGGGACGGGCGCAGGGCCCGGGTCGCCACGGACGTCGCGATCGCGTTGGCGGTGTCGTGGAAGCCGTTGATGTAGTCGAAGATGACGGCGAGGACGAGGACGACGACGAGGGTCGCGGTCAGGCCTTCGGGGAGGGTCACGCCCGTATGCCCCAGGATCGGCGGCGGAAGTGGACCATGCCGGTAGGATATCGATTCCCGGGTCCGCCGTGGCGGCCTCCCGGATCGGTTCGTCGGATCGCACGAAAGACCCTCGCGGCTCATCGCGACGACGCGCCCCAGGGTGGCGCCGGCAGGCGTCAGCACGCCGCCGGCGGACTTCGCGGGTTCGGGTCAGCCGACGCCGACGCCGTTCGAAAACGATCCACGAGAAGGTGCCCACGAGCGTCGTGGCAGGGATCGTCACGATCCGGGCGACGCTGATGCCGCGGGCGACGCCCCACCGGACACCGTGGCGGCTCTTGCTCGTCCCGACGCCCATGATCGCACTGGACATGACCTGAGTCGTCGAGACAGGCATGCCGAACAGGGCGGCGCCGAGGATGACGATCGCGGCCGTCGTCTGCGCGGCGAAGCCGTGAATGGGCTTCAGGTCGGCGACCCGGTAGCCCATCGTCTTCTGGGCGTCGTTCGAGCCGTGGCAGAAGGCCACGAAGCCGGCGGAGAACACCCGGAGGCGCTGGAACAACCGCCCCAGCAGCCGGCGGGCGGCGTTGCGGAAGACCCAGAAGAGGGCGATCAGCAGGCCGAAGGCGCCGGCGAACCCGATCAGAACCGAGGAGACGCCCGGGACCACGACCTTGTCGAGCACGCCGCTCCAATTGACCGTGGCAAGCACCGCGATCCCGACATCGTCCCGCATGGCATCCCGGCGGGGCCGCGCCGACGCCGCCCGCGGGTGTTGCTCGGTGCGCCGGCACCGACCAAGAGGCCTCCCCGGCCCTCGGGCGGCCTGTCGCCCGGCCGGGGGTCACCCTGGAGACGGGTGCGCCCACTGAACACCCTTGCGCTGAGGTGATAACAGCGTTATCATCAATGGATGAGGGGCACGCGCCATCTTCGAAGGCTCGCAGGGTACGGATGGGCGATCGAGTCCTCCGAAGGCGTGCCGTATGCGATCAGAAGGGACGACGGCATGCTGCTTCCGGTCGGCAACCGCCTGATGGCGACGCGGGAGGCAGCCGGATTCCTCGGAGTCCGGCCGTCCAACTTCGTGCGCGACTGGGCTTCCCGGCCCGACTTCCCGGCGCCCCTGGCCGCGCTGTCGAGTGGGCGAGTGTGGCTGGCAGCCGACGTGGAGCGGTACGCAACGAGCCGGCGCTCGCCGAAGCCGAGCGAGGCGCGAATCGCCGAGATCGCCCGGCGCATCGTGTGGTGGCAGGAGCCCGGGCCGACCCTGGCACGACCGCTCGGGTTCGTCGCCCGCGTCATGGCCTCGGGCTCGCTTGAAGAGGTTCGAGACGTCGAGATGTTCTTCGGTCGGCGAGCCCTTCTCGAAGCCATGGTGAAGGCGACGCCGGGCCTCTTCGATCGGCGATCGTGGAACTACTGGCTGCTCGTCCTGGGTCTCGACCGGACCATGCCGCTTCCGGCGAGGCGGGTGCCGTGAGCCGCGAGAGCCGGCGAGCCCGGTTCCGCCATCTGCCGAAGCTCAACCCGCAGGCCGGGATCCTGCCCGACGCTCAGGCCGCCCTGTGGCCCGTGCTCGGTGAGGTCCCGGAGCACTTCGTTCTCTACGGCGGGACGGGCCTTGCCCTGCGTCTCGGCCACCGTCAGTCCGCCGACTTCGACTTCTTCTCGGCGCAGTCGTTCATCCCGACGGACCTTCTCCTGGAACTCCCGGCGCTCGGGCGAGTGACGATCAATGAGGCCGCTCCGAACAACCTGGTCGTCACGACCGCCGGCGGGGTCAACGTGGCGTTCTTCGGCCGGATGGGTCTTCGGTCGGTGGCCGAGCCATCGATCGTGGAAGAGAACGGGATCGTCGTTGCCTCGCTCTACGATCTCGCGGGCACGAAGGCGAAGGCGATCCTGGACCGATCGGAGTGGAAGGACTACGTCGACGTTGCCATGCTCCTTCGGAACGGCCTGACGCTGCCCGAGATCATTGGCTATGCGGCGGCGATCTTCGAGTCGATGTTCGAGTTCCCGGTCGCCGTCTTCCTGCGGTCTCTCGCCTGGTTCGGGGACGGCACTGCCCCTGACGTTCCGGGAGACATGAGGCGCGAGCTCGAGCAGGCCGTTGCCGGCCTTGCCTGGGCGGACATCCCGGCCGTGCGTCCGTACGCGACGTCGATCCTGCCGTAGCAGTTGGACCTTCCATCTCCACGGTGGGCCCCCGGCCCGCGCATGCGCTCGCGGCCGGTATCCTTCCGGCATGCGCCTGAGCCAGCTCTTCTTCGCCACCCTCCGCGACGACCCCGCCGACGCGGAGATGCCCAGCCACCGCCTCCTCGTCCGGGCGGGCTACGTTCGCCAGCTCGGATCCGGCATCTACTCGCTCCTGCCGCTCGGTTTCCGCGTCGCAAAGCGCGTCGAGCAGGTGATCCGCGAGGAGATGGACCGGATCGGCTGCCAGGAGATGGAGATGCCGGTGGTCCATCCGGCCGACCTCTGGAAGGAGACCGGGCGCTGGTACCAGATCGGCCCGGAGATGGCGCGCTTCAAGGACCGCGGCGGGCGCGACATGGTCCTCGCCATGACCCACGAGGAGGTGGTCGCCGACCTCCTGCGCGACCTCGTCAAGAGCTACCGCCAGCTGCCGATGATGGTCTACCACTTCCAGACGAAATGGCGCGACGAGCCGCGCTCGCGCGGCGGCCTCATCCGGGTCCGCGAGTTCGTCATGAAGGACTCGTACACCTGCGACCTCGACGAGGCCGGCCTCGACGTCGCCTACGAGTTGCACTACGAGGCCTACACGCGGATCTTCGAGCGCCTGGGGCTGCGGGCGATCGCGGTCGCCTCCGACGTGGGGATGATGGGCGGCTCCGGGGCCCACGAGTTCATGGTCCTCAACGAGTTCGGCGAGGACGACCTGGTCCTCTGCGAGACGTGCGGCTACTCGGCCAACCGCCAGGTGGCCAAGGTCCGGTTCTCCGAGCCGCCGGCCGCGCCGCCCCTCCCGCTCGAGGAGGTCGCGACGCCGGGGACGGCGACGATCGCCGACCTCGCCGCCTTCCTCGGAATCAGCCCCGAGGAGACCGCCAAGGCGACCTTCTTCGTGGACGGGGACGGGCGGCTCATCACCGCCCTCGTCCGCGGCGACATGGAGGTCAACGAGACGAAGCTGGCCAACGCCGCGGGCGCCCGGGCGCTCCAGCCGGCCCAGGCAGACGAGATCAAGGCCGCCGGCATGGAGCCCGGCTACGGATCGCCGATCGGGGCGCGCGGCGCCTTCGTCCTCGTCGACGAGCTTGTGGCCCGATCCTCCAACCTCGTCGCCGGCGCGAACCGGGAGGGGTTCCACTACCGCAACGTCAACGTCGGGCGCGATTACACGCCCGACATGGTTGCCGACCTCGCGAACGCCCGCGAGGGTGACGGCTGCCCGACCTGTGGGGCCCCCGTGATCCTGCGCCACGGGATCGAGGTCGGCAACATCTTCAAGCTCGGCACGAAGTACACGAGCGCCCTGGGCGCGACGTACCTCGGCGAGGACGGCATGGCGCATCCCATCGTGATGGGCTCCTACGGGATCGGCGTCGGGCGCGCGCTCGCCTGCGTCGTCGAAGCCCACCACGATGCGAAGGGGATCGCCTGGCCGGCCGAGGTGGCGCCGTACGCGGCCCACATCGTGACGGTGTCGGCGGCGAAGGACCCCCGGGTCACCGAGATCGCCGAGCGCCTCCACGACCGGGCTCGCGAGGCTGGCCACGAGGTCCTCTGGGACGACCGCGACGAGTCGCCCGGCGTCAAGTTCACCGACGCCGAGCTCCTCGGCATGCCCCTCATCGTCACGATCAGCCCGCGCTCGCTGGCGGCGGGCGGCGCCGAGGTGACCGTCCGGGCGACCGGGGAGCGGACGATCGAGGCGCTCGAGGCGGTCGAAGCGCGCCTGACCGGCTAGGCCGCGGCCGCCGGATCTCCGATGGGTGCGCTCCTCGAGTACGGCGCCCTCCTCGCGCTCATCGCGGCTGCGCTGCTCCTGCTGGCCGCCACGCTCCAGCGGCGCGGCGCCCGGCCGGGGACCGCCGGACGCGCGGTCGGAGATCCCGCGGTCGACGCGCGCCTCGCGGCAGCGGACGAGCGGGCGGCCGCGGTGGAGCGCGACGCGGCCATCCTCGTCGAGCTCGCCGGCGTGGGCGCCGTGCGCATGGCTCCCGATCTCACCGTGACCGCCGCGAACGAGGTGGCCCACCGGCTCGTGGCCCGCCGTCCCGGCACGATGGTCGGGCGCGGCGTCCTGGAGGCCTTCACCGACCACCACGTGGAGGCGATCGTGCGGACCGCCCTCGAGGTCGGCTCGGCGGCAGGCGAGGTGGTGGTCCGTACCGCGGACGGGTCGACGCTCCTGGTGCGGGCCCGGCGGACGGCGTCGGGGGACGCGTGGCTTGTCCTGGAGGACGTCTCGGAGCTCCGGCGGCTGCAGCGGATCCGCACGGAGTTCATCGACAACCTGAGCCACGAGCTGCGGACCCCACTCACCAACGTCAGCCTCCTCGCCGAGACGCTCGCCGCCGACGCCGGCTCGCTGCCGCCCAAGGCTGCGGAGCGTGTCGCGAAGATCGAGGTGGAAACCGGGCACCTCGTCCAGATGGTCAACGAGCTCCTCGATCTCTCGCGTATCGAGTCCGGGATTGCGCCCGTGGCCGTCGACGACCTCGACCTTGGCCGGCTGGCGACGTCGACCGTCGACCGGGTTCGCCTCTTCGCCGAGCGCCAGGGGGTGACCCTGGAAGTGGTGGTTCCGGCGACCGTGCCGGCGGTCCGCGGCGACCGGGACCGGCTCGGCCAGGCGCTCCTCAACCTCCTCCACAACGCCATCAAGTTCAGCGAGGCGGGCTCGACCGTCGGCGTGCGCGTGACGTCCACCGAGCGCGACGTCGTGGTGGCGGTGGAGGACCACGGCCAGGGGATCGCGCGCAGCGCCCTGCCGCGGGTCTTCGAGCGTTTCTACAAGGTCGAGCGAGCCCGGACGCGGGGCGCCGGCGGGACCGGCCTGGGGCTGTCGATCGCCCGCCACATCGTGGAGGCCCACGGCGGCCGGATCTGGGCTGTGTCCGAGGAGGGCCTGGGGTCGACCTTCTCGTTCGCCATCCCCATCGCCATTCCCCACCTCGCGGCGCGGCCGGGCGGCTGACGGTGCTCCTGCTGGCCCACCGGGGCGACCACCGACGGGCTCCCGAGAACACGCTCGCGGCCTTTGCCGCGGCGCTGGCGATCCCCGGGGTCGACGGCCTCGAGCTCGACGTCCGGGCCTCCGCGGACCGGGTGGCCGTCGTCCTCCACGACGCGACCCTCACGCGCGTACAGGGGCGCCGGCTTTGTGCGTCGCGACTGACCGAAGCGGAGCTTGCCGGCCACGGCGTGCCAACCCTGGCATCCGTGCTGGCGGTGTGCCCGGCCGATGCGTTCCTCGACATCGAGCTCAAGGAGGACCTGGGCGAGGTCGTGCTCGCCCCGCTCCGAGCCGCCCGGGGGCGCCCCGACGGGAGCGTGGCAGCCGTCGCCATCAGCTCGTTCGACCACGCCGCGCTGGCGACGGTCCACCGGCTCGTGCCGGCCTGGCCGTGCTGGCTGAACACCGCCTGGCTGAGCGACAGGGCGCTCCGAACGGCGGCCGCCCTCGGCTGTGCGGGGATCGCCGCGGAATGGCACCGGATCGACGCCCCGCGGGCGGCGCTCGCCCGTGCGGCAGGCCTCGACCTGGCGGCGTGGACGGTCCTGGATGCCGACGGGCGCGATCGCCTGGCGGCCCTCGGGGTGGCCGCCGCGTGCGTCGAGGGCGGCGCGCTGCCGGGGTAGGGGAGCGGGCCCCGGCCGCTGATCGCCGCGAGGAAGAAGCCCGCGAACGGTGTGGCGTCGTATTTGGTTCGTACGACCGGCCGATGCTCGCCGGGATCGCGGCGAAGTAGTCGCTTCGCATGATGTCGAGCCACGCGTCGAGCGAGACGAGCCCGTCCAGGGCGTATCCGCCGCGAATGAGCAACAGGCGAGACAGGGGTCGCTGGCGATCTCGTCGGGGAGCTCGAGCGCCGACCGGGTGCCGAGAACCTCCAGCACGTCCTTCCGGGGCAGCGACCGCCCCGCGGCCCCTTCGAGCAGTCGCTCGACCTCGAGGTCGGACAGCGTGTTTCCCTCGATGCGGGTCGTGCCCTGGACGGTGCGGACCCAGGCCCGCTGCCGGAGCCAGTCGCGGTGGACCGGATCGAGTGGAAGGTTCTCGACGAGCCAGCAGCGCCGCTCCACCTCGTCGAGCGCGGGCCGCAGGCTTGCCGTATCGACCCGAGCGTCCAAGGTCATTCCCTCACGAATGAGTGGATATCGCTCTATTCTTCCATTGGTGGAAGAACCCGTCACGGTTCGATCACGGATGATCGAATGCCGCGCCCGGCGGTCGCCGCGACGAGGGGCGACATCGGCGGCACGGCCGCGTCGCTCATCCGCAGCAGCCCGTCCCGGCGTCGGTCGTGCAGCATGCGCCAGCCAGCGGGATGACCCCGCCCGCTGGGAGGGCCCGCGCCGCGGCCAATCCGGCCGCCGCCG
>Ga0315288_10009347_pt1 | contig 12355 bp, 14 predicted proteins | sample YL17G11_20_MG_FD_203454 | JGI IMG/M metagenome (GOLD analysis project Ga0315288, IMG submission 203454) | Sediment microbial communities from Yellowstone Lake, YNP, Wyoming, USA - YL17G11_20 | ecosystem: Environmental > Aquatic > Freshwater > Lake > Sediment | place: USA: Wyoming | collected...
CACCGGCATTGAAAGCGCCAAGTTCCGCCGCCCGGTCTTGCCCGGTGACCAATTGCGCATCGAGATGGAACTGCTGAACCGCCGCAGCAATTTCGGCAAGATGCAGGGCCGCGCGACCGTGGAGGGAAAACTCGTGGCGGAGGCCGTCGTCCTCTTCGCCATCGCGGACCACCCGGGTTATGCAGGTTCATGAAAGCCCATCCCACAGCCATCATCCATCCCCAAGCTCAGATCGCCTGCAGCGTGACGGTGGGGCCGTACTCCATCATCGGCGAGGGCGTGGAAATCGGCGACGCGAGCGAGGTGATGTCGCACGTCGTCATCGAAGGCCCCACACGCATCGGCAAGCGGAACCGCATCTTTCATTTCGCCGCCGTGGGATTTCCCTGTCAGGACCTGAAATACAAAGGCGAGCCCACGCGCCTGGAAATCGGCGATGACAATGTCTTCCGTGAATTCATCACCTTGCATCGCGGGACCGTGGAAGGCGGAGGCGTGACCAGGATCGGCAACCACAATTTTCTGATGGGCTACGTCCACATCGCGCATGATTGCCATCTGGGCGACCACATCATCATGGCGAACGGCGCCTCCCTGGCGGGTCACGTGGAGATCGGCGACCACGCGATTCTGGGGGCGTTCTGCGGCATCCACCAGTTCTGCCGGATCGGCGCCTACAGCTTCCTGGGCAGCTACAGCGTGGTGAACAAGGACATCCTCCCCTATTCCAAAACCAGCGCCGAACGCCCACTGGGTGTCTACGGCGCGAACCAGCTCGGGCTCGAGCGTCGCGGGTTTGGCAAGCAGGATCTCGACGAACTCGACAAAGCCTTCCGCCTCCTGACCCGCTCGAAGCTCAATACCACGCAGGCACTCGCGGCCATCGAAGCCCGGGGCTTCCAGTCCGAGCACGTCCGCGCGCTGGTGGATTTCATCAAGACCTCCCAACGCGGAGTGGCGAAGTAATGGAAACTGGAAGCTGGAAAATCGAAATTAGAAAGCCGCACTTTTCCAATTTCTATTTTCCAGTTTCGAGTTTCTAGTCTCGAATTTCCGGCTCCCATGAACCAGCCCACCAACGCGGCTCCTCGTTACGCGATCGTCGCCGGCAACGGGAGTTTCCCGTTTCTGGTGCTGGCGGCGGCGCGCGACCAGGGCATCGAGCCGTTGGTCGTCGCCATCAAAGAGGAAGCCTCACCCGACCTGGACGCGAAGGCCCAGGGGATCCATTGGCTGAGCCTGGGCGAAATCCAGAAGCTGCTCGAACTGCTTTCCGCCGAGCGGATTGATAGAGTGATGCTCGCCGGACAAGTGAAGCACGCGCAACTGTTCAGCCGTTCCATCAAAGCCGATGGCCTCCTCAGGCGCGCGCTTTCTGGACTCACGCGCCGGAACACCGACGCCTTGATCGGGGCGTTCGTCCGCATGCTGGAAGGGCGCGGAATCAAAGTCGTGGATTCAACCCTCTTCCTGAAGCCGCTCCTGGCGGATGCGGGTGCGATGACGCGCCGGACTCCTGACGAGAGTGAAAGATCGGACATCCACTACGGCCGTGAAATCGCCAAGAAGATCGCCGGACTGGACATCGGCCAGACCATCGTCGTGGCGGACCGGGCCTGCGTGGCCGTAGAAGCCATGGAAGGCACCGACGCCACCATCGAACGCGCCGCAATCCTAAGCAACGGGCGGCGCTTGATTGTCGTCAAAGTAAGTAAGCCTCACCAGGACATGCGGTTCGACGTCCCGGTGGTGGGAACGAAAACGATCCAGGTGATGAAGCGCTCGAATGCCAGCGTGCTGGCTGTGGATGCGGGCAAGACGCTGCTGTTCGAGCGCCCGCGGTTGATCGCCGAGGCCGACGAAGCCGGAATCGCCGTCGTCGGCGTCAAAGACTGAGACTCCGGGCACGGCGCGCCGTGTCCCGCTCCCCCCGAGGATGCGGTGAGCGAAAAGATTCCCGTGGCGGTGATCGGCGTCGGAGAACACGGTCGAAAACACGCGCAACAGTTTCTTGGGGTCGTAGGCGCCCGGCTCGCCGGCGTTTACGACCTGCGCGCCGAGCGGGCGCAGGCCGTGGCCGCGGAGCTGGGCGTACGGGCGTTTGAAAGCCTCGAGGAGACCCTAGGCTCCGTGGCGGCCGTGAGCGTAGTGATTCCGACCACCGACCATGCCGCCATCGCGCGCCAGGCGTTTGACCGCGGCGTGGACGTTCTGCTCGAGAAGCCCATTACCCGTACCCTCCAGGAGGCCGACGACCTCATCACTTGCGCCGCGGCTGGCGGGCGCATCCTCCAGGTCGGCCACCTCGAGCGCTTCAACCCGGGCGTGGTCGCGGCCAAAGCCGTCACCCGCACGCCGCTGTTCTTTGAAATTCACCGGCTCGGCGTCTTCAGCCCCCGCAGCCTGGATGTGGATGTGGTTTTCGACCTGATGATCCACGACCTGGACCTTATCCTGTGGATGGTGGACGCTCCGGTCCGCGACGTCCGCGCCGTGGGCTTGCCGGTGCTTTCCGATAAGGTGGACATTGCCAACGCCCGCGTGGAGTTCGACAATGGGACTGTGGCGAATTTGACCGCCAGCCGCGTCAGCACGGAGCGGGTGAGAAAGTTTCGTTACTTCCAGCCCAGCGAGTATGTCTCGATCGACTTTACGCGGAGGGACGTCCTGGTTCTGAGCGTGGACCGCGAGGGGGCATCACCTCGCATCGGCTTCCGGAAGCTGGAAACCGCGTCGCAAGAGCCGCTGGCGGCCGAATTGGATGCATTCATCGAATCGGTGCGCACGCGCCGCGCCCCCCTGGTGGGCGGCCGGGAAGGGCGTGACGCACTGGCCTTGGCCGAGCGGGTGATGATTTGCATCGAAGAACATGCGACCCAGGTCAATATCCCCCTGGGGCGCGCTGTCGGCCAGAGCGGAGAACTCTGACATTTTAGATTTTGGATTTTGGAAACTCGGTTCGAGGCTCGCTGTTTGGATTGAGACTTACCAGTTTCGATTTTCCAGTTTCGAGTTTCGGCTTTCATCATGAGTGCGGAACCCCAAATCCATCTGCTGCTGGAACTGGAGGCGGAAGCTGCGCGCTGGCGCCGATGGGCGATGTTCCTGCTTTCCGTGGTCCTCCACGGGGTAATGATTATCCTCCTGCTGGTTTCGCCCGACTTACTCCGGCGTGGCGCAAAGATGATGGGAATCCGACTTGAACCCCAGCCCAAACGCGAAGCGACCTTCCTTTGGCTGCCGCCGGATTTGATCAAGCGCCTCCGTGAACCGCCGCCCGACACCAACAACCTTTCAGACAAGGACCGGCGCGCCCAGGGAAAATCCCCGCTGATTAACCCGTTTGGCCAGCACATGCCTTATTCCCAAGGGAACACGCCGCTGCCGGAGGTTCCGGGCGGCGCGCCACCACAACTTCCGCCTCCCACGGCTCCGCCTCCGCAAGCGTCGGGTGGCTCCCCCGCTCCTCCTCCGCCGCCGGCGGAGAACCAAGAGGAGAGTCGCCTGCGATTGATGGACGTGCCCTCCCCAGGAAACGGCGCGAACCCGCAGCTTCGCCTGCCTCTCTCATCGCCGGGCGAGGCCATTCGCCAGTCGGTGGAGGCGGCCGCGCGCGGGCGTGCCCACGGCTCGATGGAAGGCCCGGGTGACTCGAATGCCCAGTTCCGGAATGTCGATCCCAATTTCTCCACCGAAGCGCCCACGATTCTTTCCGACACGCGCGGCGTGGACTTTGGCCCTTACCTCGCGCGGGTCGTGTTTAACGTGCGGCGCAACTGGTACTCGATGATTCCGGTGGCGGCACGGCTGGGACAGAAGGGGCGCGTCGTGATCGTCTTCGAGATCTTGAAAGACGGGTCGGTGCCCGAGCTCCGCCTGGTCGGGTCCTCGGGTTCCGATCCCCTGGACCGGGCGGCCGCGGGAGCGATACAGGGCTCGAACCCATTTCCCCCCCTGCCGGAGGAATTCACCGGCGAACACCTCGTCCTCCAGTTTATCTTCCTGTACAACATTAGCTATGGCCCTTGAAGCGTTCCGGGTGCTCGGCTAGAATCCTGCTGTGCGGAGTAAACACGCGTGGGAAGTGAACGTTGAGGTGAGCCTTGTCGATTCCTCCCCCGTCCACTCCGGCTCGACTTCCCAGAGCTTGAATCCGGCCCATGCTGCGTCCTTCAAGAAGCCAGCTTCTCGGCTGCTTTATCCTGCTCGCGGGGATTCTGTGCCTGCTCGTCATCCGCTACCTGCGCGTGGTCTGGTGGACTCACTGAACGGAGACTCCCCGCTCGTCGCGATCGTGGGGCCCACGGCGGCGGGAAAATCTGCGCTGGCGCTCGACCTGGCGGAACGACTGGATGGCGAGATTGTGAATTGCGACTCGGTCCAGGTTTACCGGGGGTTCGACGTTGGGACCGGGAAGACTCCGCCGCCCGAGCGGCGCGGCATCGCGCATCACCTGCTCGACGTGGTCGAGCCTGACCAGGTCTTCACGGCGGGGGATTACCGTAGCAGGGCGCTGCACGCACTGGCGGGAGTTCGCGGGCGGGGAAAGTTGCCGATCGTTGTCGGCGGGACGGGACTCTACTTGCGCGCCCTGCTTCTGGGTCTTTTTGAAGGCCCGTCGCGCTCCGAGGAATTGCGGGCGCGTCTGGGCACATTGGCGGGGCGCCGGGGCCGGGAGTTCCTCCACCGCTTGCTCGCGCGCCTCGATCGGAAAGCGGCGGAGCGGATTCACCCCCGCGACACGCCCAAAATCATCCGGGCGGTGGAGGTGCGCCTCCTGGCCCGCCAGCCCATGTCGGCGATGCTGGAGCGCGGTCGCACAGGCTTGAAGGGTTTTCGAGTCCTCAAGGCCGGGCTATGCCCCGAGCGCAAGCAACTCGCGCAGCGCATCAACACGCGCGTGGAGCGAATGTTCGCCGAGGGCCTGCTTGACGAGACACGGGCCATGCTGGCGCGCACGGACGCCACTGGCATCAAATCGCTGGGGGCGTTAGGCTATCGGCAGGCTGGTGCGGTCCTCCGGGGCGAATTGGGCCTGCAGGAGGCGGTTCGTCAAACCCAGGCGGCCACGCGCCGCTACGCCAAGCGGCAGATGACCTGGTTCCGACGCGAACCTGGCATCGAATGGTTCGCCGGTTTTGGCGATGACGCGGAGATCCAAGGCCAGGTCTTCGCCTGGCTGCGGCAGGTCCTGCCGGCCGTGGCGGGCTCAGGTCCGCGCGCCACTAACAACGCCGCGTCAAACTCGTGACGGAGAACCGGCATGATGACTTCAGGCTCTGGAGAAAGAGGAAAAATGGAGAAGCAGACGCAGAATATTCAGGATGGTTTTTTGAACTCCGCGCGCAAAGAGCGAACCCTCGTTACCATCTACCTGCTGGGCGGGGTCAAGCTCTCCGGCCGCATCCGCAGCTTTGACAAGTATTCCGTCGTCCTGGAAAGCAGCAACCAGGAACAACTGATCTTCAAGCACGCTATTTCAACCGTCGTGCTCCCGCGCCCCGGCGCCGCCTCCGCGCCCGCAGCCGCGGCAGCACCGGAGGGATAACGATATTCGCCTCTCGGAAGCTCCGGAGAGGGCTTTTCTGGTGGGGTGGGCGTCAAGCCGACGCGCCGCTCCTGTGCCGGGATTGCCCGACGCCCAGGATACGCTCGAGGAACTGCACGAGCTCTCGACGAGCGCCGGCGCCCAGGTGGTCGGCTCCGCTCTCCAGCGCGCGCCCGAGCCCGACCCGGCAACGCTGGTCGGCCGCGGCAAGGTCGATGAAATTCGAGCTAGCGCCCTGAGCGCCGGTTCCAACCTGATCATCTTCGACCACGACCTAACTCCTACCCAGCTTCGCAACCTCGAGCAGGCTTTCGACCTGAAGGTTATCGACCGCACGCAGTTGATCCTGGACATCTTCGCACGCCGCGCGCGCACGCGCGAGGGCCAGCTTCAGGTCGAGCTGGCGCAGTTGAACTATCTCCTGCCGCGCCTGTCAGGACGAGGAACTCTGCTCTCCCGGCTGGGCGGGGGCATTGGGACCCGCGGACCCGGCGAGCAGAAACTGGAATCCGACCGGCGGCGCATCCGCTCGCGCATTCGCCGCTTGACCGAGGCCATCGAGCGCGTCCGGTCGCAACGCGCGCTGCACCGCGCCCACCGCCGTGCCCGCCAGTTCCTCACCGTCGCCCTGGTGGGCTACACCAACGCCGGTAAGTCCACGCTCTTCAACCTGCTGACGCGATCTCGCGTCACGACCTCCGCGCGGCTGTTCGCCACGCTCGACCCCACCGTCCGCGCGTTGCCGCTTCCGTCGCGCCGGCCAGTTCTGCTCTCCGACACGGTGGGATTCATCCGCAAACTTCCCGCGCACCTTGTCGCTTCATTCCGCGCCACGCTGGAAGAGCTGGAGGGCGCCAGCCTGCTTCTCCAAGTTACGGACGCCGCGCATCCCCAGCACGCGCAGCAGGACGCCGCAGTCGAAACGCTGCTTGAGGACCTGGAGTTGGCTTCCACCCCGCGCCTCCACGTATGGAACAAGGTCGACCTCATGGACTCCCGCGAGGTGGGCCGCCGTGGACGTGTGCCCTCCGCGCAAGAGAGCGCGATGCGCTCCTTCCCGTCCGGCCCCAGGGAAGTCTGGGTGTCGGCGCGCACGGGCGAGGGATTGGAGGCTCTGGCGCGCAATATCGACGAGATGCTCGAGGCGGATCCTGTCGTTGAGGCGCAGTTCGAACTCTCCTCTTCCGACAGCGAACGCCTCGCCCTGCTCTATAGACTCGGGACTGTCCTGTCGGTCGCATACGAAGGCGACCGGATTCAGGTGCGCGCCCGACTTGCTGTCTCCCTGCGAGAACGTCTTCTGGCCGCCTTGGCTCTGCCCCAGAGTTCTCCGGTCAGCGGCTAAAACCCAGCATTTTTGCGGCTCCGAGAGGTGTGGAAAACGCTGTGGAAAATCTTTCGGCCTGCACCGGAACCGGTGAACGCTGGAAACCCGCTTAAACAGTGGGTGAAATGGCGACGAGGTCCATAAGCCATTGAAACAGGGCAGGTTACAGACAAGCATACAAGAGTGGGCCGTCACCGTTAGGCCTTTGCACGAGGGAATATTACAGCCTTAAGGAGGCCGGAGTTTTGCACAATAATGGGGCATCCGCTCGCCCGTGCGGCGTAGCCCGCCGGGCTCCGGCTTGCCGCATCAAATCAAGCTAATTTTGTTATAGGCTCTAATTGTAGCCATAATGACACTGCGAATCTACGCGGGTCCTTATCTCGCGGATTGGAAAGCGCCGGCGAGAGGTGACCTCGCACGGCTGGGCAGCAAAAACGCGTAAACGAACGCGTTGCGATGCCACGGCGCTTGTCACGGGCTGTGGCGATGAGGAATTTTTCGCCGCGGACGCCCCCCTGGCGTCAAGGAAAACTCGACCAGGAGCGTGCGGAAGGTCCATCGACCCGCGGTAACACGTTTGCGCAACAAGAAAGAAGCGAGGCATTCGCCCTCCGCTCTGAACGCGTTGACACGGGCAGGGGCGTCCGATATAGTGACCAAGGGGCGCCGGTAAAATTCCTCGCGCGGCTCATCGGTGTTGGTAGTTGCCGGATCCTTCCGACCATTTCCCGCTGAGGGTCTAAGTCGAAGGCGCATGAATCTCCCCATCTCACTCACCTTACTTCGAATCTTCTTTGTGCCCCTGGTCGTTGTCCTTCTGCTCACCAAGGGCCAGAACATGGACCTGTGGGCGGTGGGAGTGTTTCTGGCCGCGGCCGTGACCGATCTTCTGGACGGGTACGTGGCGCGCAAGCGAGGTCAAATCACCACGCTCGGGATCATGCTCGATCCAATTGCCGACAAGCTCCTCATTTCCGCCGCGCTCATCTCACTGGTGGAGCGCAACCTGATCCCCGCCTGGATGGTGGTGATCATTGTGGGAAGGGAGTTCGCGGTTTCCGGGCTGCGCGCCATTGCCTACGCCGAGGGTTTCGCGCTGCAGGCTTCCGAGTTGGGCAAGACGAAGATGGTCTTTCAGGTGGTCGCCGTCACGGTGGTAATGCTGGAGCGGCGCTACCCGGTCGTGCATCCTTTGGGGGAGGTCATGCTGTGGGTGGTGGTTGTCTTCGCGCTAGCTTCGGCGGTCCAGTACTTCTGGAGCTTTTGGAGAAATCTGGATGTGCGTGTCAAGCACCGCGCGGCGCGACCCATGGTGATCCTGCGCGTCGGCGAAAAGCCAGAAGAAGAAAAAGATGTTGCCGCTCAGTGAAGCCGATCAACAGTCCCTCCTCCATCTGGCCCGCCGGGCGCTGGAGGAAGGCGTCCGGCACGCCCTCCTCCCCGAGATTGACCCGCCGCCGGGAGCGCTGACCGAAAAGCGCGGAGCGTTTGTGACCTTGTTCAAAGGGAAAAGACTGCGCGGCTGCATCGGGTACATCGAGCCGCTTAAACCCCTCTATCTGACCGTCTGTGAGTGTGCGCTGGCTGCCGCTCTGCGCGACCCACGTTTCGATCCCGTGAGCCCGAGCGAGCTTCCCTCTTTGAGGCTGGAGGTCTCTGTCCTCTCCCCGCTCGAGGATATTTCCGCGGCGCAAGTCGAGGTGGGTCGCCACGGGCTGCTGGTCTCCCGGGGATCCCAACGCGGCCTCCTGCTGCCCCAGGTAGCCGTCGAGTGGAAGTGGGACAGGAAACAGTTCCTCGAGGAAACTTGCGCAAAGGCTGGCCTTCCCCCCGACGCCTGGGAGAAGGGAGCCAGGATCCAGGCGTTCACCGCGCAGGTCTTCGGGGAGACGCCCGGCGCCGCGCGCTCCTCCCCGCACGCCGCCTGACCGCCCGATAACCCCCCAAAAGGAAAAGGGCGGGAGTGCTCTCCCGCCCCCTCATTGGCCATAGCTTTCGCTGACGCGAATCCTGGTGCGTCGCGCGCCTTACTCCAGCTCGACCCCGTCGCCCAAAAAGATTTCTCGCGAACTGTTGGTCACAATGACGACGGACGACTTCTCGTGCGTGGCGAGAACCACCAGCTCGCCGGTGGTCTCGCGCGGTGGCTCGGGCATGGTTTGGAACCCCTCGCTCCTGCTGTCGCGGAGGATGTGAAATATCCGGAAGCGCTGGCCCGGCGAAACTCCATCCGACTGACCGAGGTTGATGTAAGCCCGGCTGCCCACGCCGAAGCATGCCGCGTTATCCACACCTGCCGTAATGGCGCCCGCCAGCTTGCCATTGGGCAGGGAGAAACGGTCAGGTTTCGCGGAAGGTGTGTACTGCGGGATCGTCCGGGCCTGGTAAGGCACGGCGATGTCTCCGGTACGAACCGCGGCACAGGCAAAGGTGACTTCGGCGATCGCCCCGTGCGGGGTAACGCTCACGACCTTGACCCTGCCCACATCTTCGTAGGCCCAGCCGAGAGACCGGACAGAGCCACCTTGCCCCTCGTACCACTTGATCCGCATGAGCTCCTTCGCGGAGCGGACCACCGAGAACTCGGTTCCAACCGCAAAATTGACGCCGGTGTGGCTTCGCATGTACACAAAGTCCCCCACTTGAAACAGGCGAAGGGAGGCACGAAAGTCGTTGTCCGCGCCATCGAAGATATAACGGTCGGGGGCTATCGGCGTCCCGGAGATGAACCCCGAGCAGTTCATTTCCGTCTCGGTTGCCGCCGGGATAGCCGCGGCAGGCGATGCCTCGGGTTCCTGGGCGAGTCCCCGGGTCACGGCGAGAAGAAAAAACACTCCAGCCAGACTGATGAATTTTCGGTCCACAGGTTTCCTCCTGTCTTAATCCAAGACTGGCGCGGGTGCAAGAGACCCACAAACGTGGCTGGCGGGCAGCACCCCCTCTGCCCGGGAAGTCTAACAAAAGGGTAGCGAAAGTCAAGCAAAAGCGGTGGCGACGGTCACGAATTGGCAGGTCCCACCCCGCCATGAGAAGCCGTGGTTAGAGGCGCGTGGCTGGGAAGATGGCGTTGCTTCGGTGGGGCTGGCCGGCGCCGCATCAGAGATCAAGCCATTTAGAATCAAGGTGTTTCGGTAATAACTTCCTCGACTCTCCGCTACCGCCCCGGTTCGCTGAGCACTCGGAGTTTTTCCACAACCTCGTCGTAGGAGACTTTTTCTTTCAGACTGGCGTAGGAGCCGGGGAAATAAACCAGGGTCAGATCGGCCCCGCCCTCACCAAATTCGTTCATCACCACGGCGGCGCGCTGGTCGCGCGAGAGCCGCGTGTTGTCGATCATCGGAAAGTCAAAGTAGCTGACGTGGAACGTGAGCCGACGGACGATCGGTGATTCCTTGGGTGTGCGCACGCCGAATTCCATGGTCAGCTCGCGCCGCTTGGGGTCAACTTCGAGCACCGACAGCATGAATTCCCGCTCGGTGCCGTCGAGCGTCAGGGTTTCCTGATCGAGCTCCAGGCCGCCGGGGTTGGCGCGGAATTTGTCGAAATCGACGGTTCGGCTGAACTTCCTGCCCACCTGTTCCAAAAGCACCATCTCTTTTGTGGTGATCTGTCGCGCGACGGAATTCAGCCGATTGAAATACTCCGCCTTGGACGGGTCGGAGGACGCCGTAATTTGTTTGTTGAGGTGCACAAAGAGGGGCTTGAGGTTCAGGGACTCGTGGAAGTTATAGGCCAGCAGTTCCAGGTTCAGCATCCGGTCTTCCAGACCGCCTGAATCAGGCCGGAGAAACGACTGGATGATGGAAACGAACATGTCTTTGCGCAGCGCGCTCTCGGCTTGCTCGCGGCTGCTCATGAGCTGCGTGTAGATGCGCTCGTTCGTTTCGCGGGTTTCCCTCTGGCGGAGGAGATTCGACGTGTAGTAACCGAGCAGCCCCACGGCGAGCGCGGTCAACAAGCCGTTCAGGGGCTTGAAGACGATGTCCAGCTTGTCCCAGATATCCTTTCCCTTGTTCTCCATGCTTACTTTCTCCTCAGCGTGTACTGCGCGCCTTTCTTCTCCAGGATCAGGTCATATTGCACTGAGCCCTCATAGGAGTTGATCTCAAAAGACGGCGTCTGCCCCTGATAGTAAACCTTTAACGTACATTTGCCTTTGTCCGGCACGAAAAGCTTGAACGCGCCGTAGGCGTCCGTCTGCGCGGCGTAGTTGTTCGCGCCGCAGGTGACTTCCACCTTTACGTTCTGCCCAACGGGCTTGCCACCTTCGCTCACGCTTCCGTAGATTTTTCCCGCGTAGGCCGCCACCGCCCAGCCCAGAATAAGCAACATCAGCACGCCTGCTCGTTTCATATCAGTGCTCCTCCTGCCTCTATCTTATTACGTTCGGGCGGGCCATGGCGTGGTGATTCAGGATCACAGTTGTAGCGCAAGACCCGCCTTCTGGTCTTGGGGCTTTTCAACGGCCCATGGCCGCCCGGCACGGTGCTAGAATGCGGTGGAGGAGAATTGACGGAGAGAATGGCATGGGGATTGAGGAACTGCTGAAATCCAAACGCCAACAGATTCTCGAAATTGCCGCCCGGCACGGCGCCTACAATGTGCGCGTGTTCGGCTCCGTCGCCCGCGGCGACGCCCGCCCGGACAGCGATGTGGATTTGTTGGTGGAAGTGGGTCCAAATCGAACGCCCTTTTTCCCCGGAGGTTTGGTTGTGGACTTGGAGGATTTATTGGGTCGGCGTGTTGACGTCGTGACCGAGGCTGGGCTTCGCCTGCGCATCCGCGACAGTGTCTTGAGGGAGGCCGTGCCGCTTTGAAGGACAACCGGCATTACCTCGAACATGTGCTGGAGTGTATTGTGCGTGTGGAGCGATACACTGCAGGTGGCAAAGAGGCTTTTGTCGCAGACACGAGGACGCAAGACGCCGTCCTGCGAAATCTCCAAGTCATGGCGGAGTCGACGAGCTGCCTTTCACGAGACCTAAAGGCCAAGCATCCTGAGGTGAATTGGCGGACTCTCGTGGCCTTCCGCAATGTCATGGTGCACGATTATCTGGGTATCGACTTGACGCAGATTTGGGACATAGTTGAGCGGGACGTCCCGGAGCTCAAGCGCCAGGTCGAAGCGATTCTGCGCGAGTTGACTCCATAGATTTCCGAGAAGGCCGTTCTGCTGTCTTTCCCCACAAACTGCTCCAGCGGCTTAAAGGCTTCGCGCAGGGCGCGCTGATACTCCTTGACATCGTAGCCGCGCCAACCCTCCCACAGGGTAAAGGCGCGGTAGCGGTCGTCGGCGCAATTCGAATCGGCGTCGGTGATGATGTATTCGATCATCTCGCCCGGGCGCAGTTCGACACCCGACCGGTCGAGTTGCCGCGCGGCGATGGCCGTGGCGTTCGATTGCTTGTAAGCGGCGGGCGGGCGCGTCATGCGCCGGCTGATGATCAGCTCCTCGATCGGCGCGCTGCCGTTCTCCG
>Ga0315288_10009349_pt1 | contig 12354 bp, 8 predicted proteins | sample YL17G11_20_MG_FD_203454 | JGI IMG/M metagenome (GOLD analysis project Ga0315288, IMG submission 203454) | Sediment microbial communities from Yellowstone Lake, YNP, Wyoming, USA - YL17G11_20 | ecosystem: Environmental > Aquatic > Freshwater > Lake > Sediment | place: USA: Wyoming | collected...
GGAGCGGATAGAGAAGCAACTGGCAAGGTTTGAACTCTCGCTCCCGAGCTGGGCATTTGCCGCGGGCGGGACCCGGTTTTTCCGGTTCCCGTTCCCGGGCGAGCCCAGGGACATTTATGAGAAGGTTGAAGACGCGGCAATGGTCAACCTCCTGACCGGCATGGCTCCTCGCGTGGCGCTCCATTACCCGTGGGACAAGACCCGCGATCCCAAGTCGCTCTTGTGGCACGCCAAGCGCCTCGGGCTTTGGTTTGACGCCATGAACTCAAACACCTTCCAGGACCATCCCGGCCAGAAGCTGAGCTACAAGTCCGGGAGCTTGTGCCATTCCGACGCCTCGGTGAGGAATCAGGCGATTGGTCTGAACCTTGAGAGCGTCAAGTTCGGGGATGGGCTTGGGTGCAAGTCTTTGGTGGTGTGGCTGGGAGACGGGTCCAACCACCCGGGCCAGATGCACTTTCGCAAAAGTTTTGACCGCTACCTTGACAGCCTCAAGAAAATCTACCGGCGCATCCCGGCTGACTGGAAACTGTTCCTCGAATACAAACCCTTTGAGCCCGCGTTTTACTACACGGTCAATTTTGACTGGGGATGCTCCTATGCCGCGGCCAAGCAAACCGGCGAGCGCTGCCGGGTGCTGGTTGACCTCGGCCACCACCTCCCGGGCGCGAACATCGAAGCGGTGGTGGCGCGCCTGCTCCAGCTCAAAAAGCTCGGCGGGTTTCATTTCAACGATTCCAAGTACGGGGACGACGACTTGAACGCGGGCTCCATTAATCCCTACCGGCTGTTCCTGATCATGACCGAGATTGTGGACGCGGCCGGGGAAAAAAGCGCGGCCCAATTGGATTTGAGTTTCATGATTGACCAGAGCCACAACGTCAAGGACCCGGTTGAGGAGATGATCCAGACCTGCGAGGAACTGGCCGCGGCTTATTGCCGGGCGCTGTTGGTTGACCGGGAGGCGCTTTCCGAAGCCCAGGAGAAAAACGATGCGCTCATGGCGGAGCGCGTTTTGAAAGAGGCGTTTGAGTCGCCGGTCCAGGGTCTGGTGGCCAAGGTGAGGATGGAGAAGGGGGGCGCGTTTGATCCGATTGTTTTTTTTCGGAAGACCAGATGCCGCAGCCAATTAATTCAGAGGAGAAAAAAGGAGGGTTGAGCAATGGTTGGAATTGAATCGTACGGAGTATATTTTCCGTTCTACCGGCTGACGCGGGCGGAGATCGGCAAGGTCTGGGGCATGCCCGCGGGTCTGGGGGAGAAGGCGGTGGCGAGCGTGGACGAGGACAGCGTGACCATGGCGGTTGAGGCCGGGTTTGACTGCCTGGCCGGGATCGACCCCAAAGGGGTGGACGGGCTGATCTTCGCCACCACCACCGCGCCTTACAAGCAAAAGGCGCTGGCGCCAACCATCGCCATGGTGCTGGGCCTGCCCAAGACCGCGTTCACCATGGACCTGACCAACACGCTCCGCGCCGGGACCTCCGCGATCAAACTCGCGGTTGACCAGATCAAGAGCGGCTCGGCCAAAAAGGTGCTGGTGGTGGCGTCGGACGTTCGGATTTCGGAGCAGGAAAGTTTTGACGAGCAGATGTCGGGCGACGGGGCGGCCGCGGTCTTGGTTTCGCAGGAAAACCTGATCGCGGACTACGTCAATAGTTATTCGCTGAGCGAGGAAGTGGTGGGTGTGTGGCGCACGGAACATGACGAGTATGTCCAGCATTTTGAGGATAAGGTGGAAGACAGTTTTGCGTTCCAGGGGATGGTGCTGGAGGCGATCAAGGGTCTGGTCGGCAAGACCGGGATCGAGCTCAAGGAGATCGGCAAGCTGGCCTGCTCGTATTTTGATCCTCGCGGCCTGATGGCGATCGCGGGGAAGCTGGGCTTGAACCCGCTGGCGCAGCTCTCGGACCCGCTCTTTACCTCGATCGGAAACCCGGGGGTGAGCGCTCCGCTGATCGCGTTCGCCAACGCGCTTGAGAACACGCAGCCCAAGCAGGACATAATCCTGGCCGCGCACGGCGACGGCGCAGACGCTTTCCTCTTTACCACCACCGACAAGCTCAAGAGCCTAGCCCCGCGCATGGGAATAAAGGGCAACTTGGCGAAGAAGGCCCCGCTCTTCAGCTACGAGCAATACGTCAAGTTCCGGAAGATGACCCGGCGCGAGCGCGCGGCGCCCAAGGCCTCGCCGGTAATACATTTCCGGGACCGCGAGATGGAGTTCGGGTTTTTGGGGGAAAAATGCAAAAGCTGCGGCACCGTCCAGTTCCCGCTCAACCGGGTCTGCTTGGTGTGTCAGAGCAAGGACAATTTTGAAAAGGTGAAGCTGCCGCGGCGGGGAAAGATTTACACCTTCACCAAGGACTACATCCGGAGCGGGGGCGCGCAGCCCGTGCCCTGGTGCGTGCTCGAGTTGGAGAACGGCGCAAGGGTTTTACTGACCATGACCGACTGCGACCCGGACAAGGTCAAGATCGGAATGGAGGTTGACATCGTCTTCCGCATCCTGCACGACGGCGCGGGTTTCCGGAACTATTACTGGCGCTGCCGGCCCTCGGTCAAGGCCCGGGCGTAGCGAGACAAGGAGGAATGAAAAATGAAAACGCTGAAAGATAAAGTGGCGATAGTGGGCGTGGGTTACACCAAGTTCGGCGAGCAGTGGAACAAGTCCGCGGAAGACCTGCTGGTGGACGCGGTCTATGAGGCGCTGGGCGACGCCGGCATCGAGCCCAAGGAGGTTGAGGCCGGGTGGTGCGGGATGCAGTATGAGTTCACCGGCGTCAGCGGAGGCGCGCCCGCGGAATTCCTCAAAATGTGGGGAATCCCGTTCACGCGGGTGGAAAATTTTTGCGCCTCGGGCATGGACGCGTTCCGCAACGCCTGCCTGGGCGTGGCCAGCGGAATGTATGACGTGGTGCTCGCCTGCGGCGTGGAAAAGCTGATGGACCAGGGCTCGCGCGGTCTGCCGGAAATAGGCGGGGCGCGGCCGGTGTCTTTCCAGTGGCCTCCGGCCCCGGGCATTTTCGCTCTGGCCGCGACGCGCTGCTTTGAGGTCCGGGGCTGGGACAAGGAAACGCTGGCGGGTGTGGCGGTTAAGAACCACGAACACGGGTCTCACCACCCCAAGGCCCATTTCCGGAAGCCGGTGAAGAAGGAAGATGTTGTGAACGCTCCGCTCATAGCGTGGCCCTTGGGCCGGCTGGACTGCTGCGCCATGAGCGACGGGTCCGCGGCCCTGATCATCACCACGCCGGAGCGGGCAAAGTCGCTCAAACACAAGAACGATTTCGTCAAGGTGCTGGGCAACTCCATTTCCGTGCACACCATGTTCCCGTGGCTGCATCCCAAGTTCGACTTTCTGGGTTTTCCGAGCACGAAGGAAGCGGGCAAGAATGCTTATGCTCAGGCCGGGATCAAGAATCCCGCGGAGGAGTTGGACCTGGTGGAGTGCCACGACTGCTTCACCATCACCGAACTTTTGAACATCGAGGACCTCGGTCTTTGCCCTCCGGGCGAGGCCGGGAAATTCGTGGCCGAAGGCCATGCCAGCTACGGCGGAAAAATCCCGGTGAACGTTTCGGGCGGGCTCAAGTGCTTCGGCCACCCGATCGGCGCGACCGGGTGCCGCATGCTGGTGGAGATCACCAAGCAGTTGCAGGGCAGGGCGGACGGGCTGCAGGTGAAAGACGCCAAGCGCGGCCTGGCGCATAACCTGGGCGGGGCGTTCACCGTGGCCGCAGTCACCATCCTGGGCAGGAACGACACATAAATTTATTACTCGGAGCGCAAAATATTTGACACTATTACCTGCCGCATTTCCCGTAGGGGCACAGCGCGCTGTGCCCCTACAGAGGCCGGACACATTGGCCATCTGTCACGTATTAAACGCTCCGAGTAGTAGTTGAATAATGCGGGCAAGGGCGGCTGGTTTTCCGGCCGCCCTTTGCTATTTTTGGCGCGAGACCGCTAAAAGCAGAGCCGCGGCCAGGAGGTATGAGGCCGAGGCGCCAAAGAGCAGCACCTTGAGTCCCAGGCGCGCGGAGATGTAAAGAGAGACCACCACGGTAAGAGTGCAAAAAATAGAGTTGAGTCCGAAGAAGAAAGGCTCAATGCCGCGGGATATTTTCTCGCCTGCGATTTTGAGCCCGAGCGGGAAGGGCACGCCCATGAGGAATGAAAGCGGGAAGAGCAGGACCAGGCTGAACGCGGCGCGTCTTCCGAGTTGAAAGCTTGCGGCGTGTCCGGGCAGGGGGATCAGGTAGAACAGCAACAATCCCGCGAGCAGGAAAACCAGGACCAGTTGGGTCTTGACCTGGAGCCTGGCGCCAGCCATGCTGCCCAGTCCCGCAAACACGAGCATCCCGCCCACAACCAGGCTCAAGGAATACAGGGCCCCGCCCAGGTAGAGGTTGAAGCGCTGCACCAGCGCGGTCTCGACCAGCATGTATGCCACGCCCAGCAGGGCGAAATACAAGGCGAGCGCCAGTCCTTTCCTGCCGAACTCGGAATTTCTTTTCGCGGCCAGGATTGCGGCGGGCAGGAAAAAGACCAGGGCCAGCAACAGGGAAAAATCGCGGATCATGCCTTTGTGCATGGCGAGCTTCTTGTCAAAGAGATAGAAGAATGGCCGGTTGTCGGTGGTGGGCGAAATCCAGAGCGGGTAGCGGTCGTAATATTCGTTGGCGTTTTGGGCCTGGGCCAGGTCCTGGAACGGGTTGGGCGCCAGGTTTTGGCCGGGGAGGTAGAGGGGGAACAACGGTGTCTGGAGGTAGGATTTGATCAGGTCGATTTCGTCCGCGGTGAAAGGGGTTTTCTTGGCCATGATGATGCCGGCGTAGTAGGGCTGTTTGGGGTCGCCGAAGCCGATCACGGCCAGGCAGTCCCGGGGGTTGGGCACCTGTCCCCGTTCCATGCTTTCGAGCAGGGTGGCGAATATCCGGAGCAGCTCGGTCGGCGAATTGAGCGAGCCGATCATCTTGGTGAGCGATAGAATTCCGCCGGGGTTCAAGTGGTCAAGGTATCGGTCAAAAGCTTCCGCGGTATAAAGGTAATTCTCCATGAAGACGTTGGAGTTGTGGAAGGGGATGTAGAGGTCGACGAACACGAGGTTGATCAGGTCAAACCTTTCCCGGCTGGACTCCAGATAGGTCCGGCCGTCCATCTGGAAGAGCTCCACGCCCTCATATACCCCCTGGCTCCGGGCGGCCAGGGGGCCGGTCATCAATTGCACCACGGTGGGGTTGATTTCCACCGCGACGATTCTTTTCGCGGCCACGTACTTGGCCCGAGCGATATCGATCCCTCCTCCGGGCCCGATGATGAGCACCTCCGGCCGGCTCAGGAGCGAATAGGGGAGCGACTGCGTGTATAATTTTTCCGCGGCCGCGACCGAGGAAAAGAAGGTGTTGTTGGCGTAAAGCTGGATTTCCGAGCGGTAGTTGTCGTCCGCTTCTCTCCGGAGCAGAGGGTTGGCGATGCCCTGGGTCCCCTCCGGGAAGAATAGTTCGGCCGCCGCATGTCCGGGCGTTTCGATGACGTCGACTCTTGCCACCAGGTTGGTCCTGCTGGCGATGCCCTTTGCGCCTTGCAGCCGGACCGCTTTGCCCGCGATCTCCAGCGCCGACTTGCTGGGCACCAGCCTGCTCACGGGAAGGTTGAGCGCGTCCATTTTTCCGGTCTTGGCGTGCCAGAGCAGGAGCGAGAGGCAGGCCAGGAGCAGCACGGCCTGGGCGTATGTCCAGCGGGTCTTTCGCGCGGCCAGATAAACCAGGCCCGCGGCCAGGAGCAGCGCGGCGATTATCAATACGCTCATCTCCGCGCCCAGGACCGGGAGCAGGAAATAGACCGAGGCGATCCCGATGCCGGAGCCGATCAAGTTGCAAAAATAGACCGCGTAGGAATTATGACGCGCGAAATTGATCCCGAGCAGGAGGCTATAAAGGAAGAACACGGATGCAAGAATGACTATGGCGGACAAGGCATTGGCCCAGATCCCGGGCGCCAGCATGGCGATGATCAGGCTCGGGCCTTGAAGCATAAGAGAAGCGCGCAGCATGGATTCCTGGTGTCCGCGCTTCCAGTAGACAAAAAGTCCGCCCAGCCCCATCCCCAGCATCGCCGCCGCGACAATAAAAAGCGGATGGCCGTAAACCCGGAAGAATTGCAGCAGCTTGGACTCCAGGATTTCGAAATACAGGACCGCGAAAGACCAGAGCCCGGTCAGGGCCAACCCCGCCCAAAAATCCGCGCGGGACACGCCGGTCTTGACTCCCGCTGAACTCATCCCGTCAAGGTTAACAGCATTGGAGTGCTTTGTAAAATTTTTGGCCGCGGACCGGGAAAATGGTTATATTGCCTGCAAGGCGAGCTTGCGGTCGGAGGCCATGAAACGCATCGCTCAGATTTTATTTTTGCTGGCATTCATTCCCGGCGCGGGGTTGGCCTTTGACGGTCAGGACGTATATTTTCCGCTCCGGGTTTCACCGGCCATGGACGCGCCTTATCAGGGCTGGGCGGTTTCGCTGGACCTGGAATATCTTTTTATTGAATCCAAGCTGGGGATGGTGAATTTGGCGGAGCCGGGCCACCCGATGCCGGAGCCGGGAAAAATCTACCTGATCAGCGAGCAGCCGCGGGTGATGAAAATTCTGGAGCTCACCGGTCTGGAGATCCAAGAGCGGCTGAACCTGCTCTCGGGCTCGGGAGCGGAAACCCGGGCGCGGATCGACCGCTTCGCTTATTACCGGGTCAGCACGGACAGCATACTCACACTCGCGCTTTTGAAGCCTGAGCAAAAACGGTCGCCTGGCGCTGAGCACTGGATTCTGGCCTGGAAGCCGCGGCCGCAGGAGCCGAAACGCTCGAGCATAAAGCTCTTGGATGTGGTCAAGTCCGCGGGCGACCAGTGCGAACTTGCCTTGCACCGCTGCGAGAACAGCTGGAAGCGCCAACTCATCCGGGAGATCGCCTGCTTCCAGATCAAGCCCCCTGAGCCGATGCTCATCGTCAGCTTCTGGCGGCGGCCCTCGGACGACTCTGACATCGAAGACTTGCAGACCGAGGCCTGCGCCCAGGGAAAGAGTTTCGCGAAAAAGAACGTGCATTTGCCCGCGGGAATCTTTCCCCAATATGCCTTCAGCATGCCCGAGACCGGATTATATTACATCATCGGCTACGCCGGGAGCGGGGCCCAGGTCTGCAACTACCTGATCGAAAACAAGGCCGACAAGTTCAGAATCGTCAAGCAGGGCCTCTGCGTGGGCTATTAAGGGGTCAGATCTTCAATTTTCAATTAACTGCATGTGGCCGGGGCTTGACCGCGGTGATGAACCATGGAGTTGAGGCCTGCCCCCGTCACAGAAATTCGGGATTTCAGCCTTTGCCGCAGGACGAGCAGGATCCGGAGGAGCAGGAAGAGCATCCCGAGGATGCGGAACTGGAATGGAATTTTCCGCTGCTTTTGTGCGCGAACACGCTCATCTTCTTGGCCACTTTTGCCGAAGAGCATTTCGGACAATTGATTTTTTCCGAAGAACTCCTCACCAGTTCCTCAAATTCCGCGCCGCACTTTTTGCAAACGTATTCGTAAACCGGCATCCCATTCCTCCAAATATTGATTATGATTTGGCGAGCGCCGTTGTCAAATTTTGGAGGGAGCAACTCCGCCGGCCGGCGAGGCAAACATTGCGCAACCCCGACATTTGCGATAAATTCAGAGCATGGGCATGGGAGGACGGTCCGCGGCAAAGACCTTGGGGGCAATCGCCTTGCTCATGGCGCTCAGCGCGCTCCCGTTCCTCCCCGGCCTGCGCGCGCCGTTTTTTTATGACGACCTCAACACCATCGTCATGAACCCGGCGATAAGCTCCCCGCGCTACGCCGATTATTTTCACAAGCTCGACACTTTTTCCGCGGACCGCGCCCGGATGTTCCGGCCGCTCGTTCTTTCGAGCCTGGCCCTGAACCGGCAATGGTTTGGCGACAACATGACCGGCTGGCACATGACCAGTCTGGCCGCGCACCTTTTGGCCGTGGCAATGGTTTTCCTGCTGGTCGCAAACCTGGCCGGGTCCCGGACCGTCGCTTTTCTCGCCGCGCTCCTCTTCGGAATCCACCCCAGCAGGGTGGAGCCGGTCATTTACATCAGCGCGCGCGCCGAGGTGTTCGCCAGTCTTTTCTGCCTGTTTTCCTTTTTGCTTTTCTTGAAGGCCGCATCGGCCAAAACCAGAGCCAAGGAGTTCGCGCTGGGCGCGCTAAGCCTTGCCGGGTTCTGGCTCGGGCTGCTCTCCAAAGACATAGCCATCACCTTGCCCGCGGCGCTCACGGTTGAGCGGCTGGTGTTCAAAAGGCTGGACAAGAAATCCGGCGCCTGGCTCCTGGTCTTCTGGATTTCCGCCGCGGCATATTTTGCCGTCCGCAAAGTCCTGGACCTGGCAAGTTTTTTCCCGGCCGCCAGGCCTAGGCCGGTCCTGGATAACCTTTTCCTCCAGGGACGCGTCATCGCGCATTATTTGCGCTGGATTATTTACCCGGTCCATCCCGTGGTGGACGCGCAGTTCACGCCCGTGAGCCTTGCCGGCGTGGTCCTGAGCGCGGGCCTGCTTTGCGCCATGCTCGCGGCCGGGGTTTTGCTCCTGCGCAAAAAGCCGCTCTGGTCGTTTTTCATTTTCTTTTTTTTCATCGCGCTTTCGCCGAGTTCGTCGGTGATCCCGCTGGTGGTCCAAGCCAACATCGTCAGGGTTTACATGCCCGCGCTCATGGTCTTCGTAATCCTCGCCGACGCAGCGGTTTGGATTTCAACCAGGCTCAAGGGCAACGCGCTCGGCAAGGCGCCGGTCTTGGCGATTGTATTGGCGTTGATCTGCCTCTTCGCGCTCTCGGCTAATTGGGCCGGGAAATGGAACAGCCCGAAAAGACTCTGGTCGGCCTCGATAAGCGCCTTTCCCAATCACTCGCGGGCGCACAACAACCTGGGGCTCCTGCTCGAGCGCAGCGGCAACTACGCCCAGGCGGAAAAAGAATACCTCATGGCCATCAACGCCGAGCCGGCAAACGCGTCCGCGCTCGATAATTTCGGCCGGGTGCTTTTTGCCCGGGGAGAGTATTCGCGCGCCGAATTCTATTTCAAGAAGTCGCTGCAGCTGGAGCCTTTCAACTGCATCACCCTCATTAACTACGGCCAGATGTTGCTGGCCGTGGACAGGCTGGCTGAGGCGGAAGAACTGCTCAATGACGCCGGACCATGCCCGGCCTACAGCCGGGAATTGGCCGAGTTGAAAAAACGCATCGAGCTTCGCGGCGCGGACAACCTCCGCGCGCCCTGACCACAGTCAACTGACAACTGAAGCTCTGACCCCAAATTATTTTTCGAGCAGGACCCATCCGAAGATGATGAGTCCGGCGAGCACGATGACGGGTCCGAGGAACCGGGAGGCCATCCGGCTGATTTGGTATTCGGAAATTCTGTTGCCGACCAGTCCGGCGTAGGCGCAGATCAGGATTGCGGCGTAGGCGTTGGGAAAAGCGCTTTTGACCAGGAAATATTGGGCGAGGGCGATGATCCCGGCCCAGAGCACTCCCCGGGTCTGCAACAGGTATCCGATCAGGGCTCCGGCGAGCGCGGCCCCGGCCGCGGAGATTGCATAGCGGAGCTGGGGCTCGGTCAGATTCATTGCCGCGAAAAAGTCAGGCGCGTCCCGCCATCTCGCCAGCATGAAAAAGCCGAACAGGACCGCGGCCCCGGCCAAAACGGCGGCGGCAAACTTGGGCGCGCTTATGCCGGAGGGCATCGGGTCCAGCACCTTGAATAAAAAATAAAACGCGAATTTCCAGGCGGGGACCAGCGTGGCTTCGTCTTGAGCGCGCCGGAACAGTCCGTTTTGGACCTGAAAGTCGACCAGTTCCTGCTGGTCCTGCTCGATGATTTCATAGACCGTGTTTTTGGCCAGCGCCATGGGCGCGCGGCCCGCGGTTTTTCCGGCTTCGACTTTTCGCTTGTGAAATTGCCAGAGATTTTCCGCGCTCAGGTTTGCCGGGAGCCGGTGGACTTGCCTTGCCGGGGGCGTGGCCAGGAAATTGGGGGTCGCTGCCCCTTCGGTGCTGAGCGTGCTCCGGTCGTCAAACCTGGTATAGAATTCAAGGTGCGGCCTTCGCCTTCCGGCCGTGCTCACGGAACTGACCACCGCCAGGCTGCTTTCATTCTTGTTAAGGTAGACGCGGTGGACGTTGCCGGCGTCAAGCCCGGTCACGGTGAATTCGCCGACTTTTTCGAATTCGAGCGCGGCCAGTTCGCTCTCGTAGTAGGCCTGCACCGGCACGGTATCCTCCGGCTCCGGCTCAAGCTTCTGCAGCCTGACCCTGGCCGGAATTTTGGTCCTGGTCTTGACCAGCCAGGCCATGAAAAATATCCCCGCGATGACCGCGGCGATCAATCCCGCAAAAATCCACGGACTGAACATTATTTTCTCCCGGCAAGCTGGCCGCACGCGGCCAGGATCTCCCTGCCTTTGCTTTTCCTGATGAAGGTCATGAAGCCCGCTTTGCGCAAAAGTTCCTGGAACGCGAGCGCCTTTTTCTCGTCCGAGGGCTGGAACTCGCAGCCCGGGAAAGGGTTGAACCGGATCAGGTTGATCATGGCGTTCAGACCCGACAAAAGCAAGGCCAGGCGGTTGGCGTCGGAGACCGAGTCGTTCACGCCCTTGAGCAGCACGTATTCTATGGTCAGCTTCTGCCGGCCCGAGGTGTCCAGCGACTTCAGCGCCTTAACCAGTTCCTTGAGAGGATACTTGCGAGTGATGGGCATGAGCTTCGAGCGTTTGGAGTCCTCGGGGGCGTTCAGGGAAATTGCCAGGTTGACTCCCAGTGCCCAAACCTTTGCGATTGCGGGGATGACCCCGGCGGTGGAAACCGTGATCCTCCGGGGGGAGAACCCGAGTCCCTGGCGGGAGGTGAGAACTACCAGCGCCCGTTTCAGTTCTTCGAAATTGTCCAGCGCCTCTCCCATGCCCATGACCACCAGCCGGTGAATTTTAAAGAGAGCCGGGTACTGCGACTTGACCGCGAGGTATTGGCCCGCGATCTCGCCGCTCTTGAGGTTCCGTTTGAAGCCCATGGTCGCGGTGTAGCAGAACCCGCACCCGTATTTGCAGCCGACCTGAACGGAAACGCAAAGCGTGTTTTCCCCGGCCTCAGCCTCGGGCAGCAACACCGCCTCGATATGCTCCTGATCGTGGAGCTCGAAAAGGAATTTGGCGGCGCCGTCCCTGTCCTCGGTCTTCCGGACCACCCTTGGGAGGTGAATGTAGAAATGGTCCGCGAGCTCCTTGCGCAGTTCAGCCGGGAGGTCGGTCATGTCTTCGAATTCCAGGACGTCTTTGGCGAAAAGCCACTGCCAGATTTGCCGTGCGCGGTAGGCCTGGGCCCCGTGCACGGTCATCCAGGCTTCAAGCTCATGCGAGGAGAAATTGAGGATGTTGGTTTTTTTCGGCTCCATGTTATGTCTCTCCCGGACCGCGCGGCCGGTTACTCAAGAAATTCCGGAAAATTGAACCGGAGGAGTCTGGCCCGGGGCAGATCCTCCGGGACAAAATATAAATCATTCCCCTCCCAAGTCATGCCCTCGCCGGCCACGGACTTGAATTTTCCGACCGGGTAGTCCACAATGGCGCATTTTTTCAGTTTCCAGGATAAGGGGTCCGGGGCCGCTATTTCAATGATCTCCAGGGATCCCTGGGAGGCCGTTTTTCCGCTTGGGCCGGAACAGAGGATGAGCTTTTCCCGGTAATGCTTGCAGTCCTGGAAAGAGGCCAGGCCGGGGTTCTTGCCCTGGGCCATTAGCTTGCCGGAATAGTCCATAAGGTAAAAAGTTTTGGCGTTCCAGTTCATGCCCACGAGCCATTGCTCCATCGCGGCCACGGTCCCGATGTGGTCGTCCAGCTTGAAGGCCAGTTCGGTTTTCTCCCGGAAGGTCTCGCGGTCAATGCATTTGAAGGTTGAATTCGCGGGCGCGGGATGATATTCGGCCGCGGCCAGCCAGAGGCATTCGCCGTTGATGTCCAAACCCGAGGGGTGGTATTGGCCGCCCTCGGTTACTTCCAGCTTGTCGAATTTGACCGCGCCTAAGTCCCGGCCGAGTTCGGTACGGGGCACGCGATAAACCCAGGCCTTCTTCTCCTTGCGGGCAACGCAACTCAAGTAAAAATAATTGTCATCGAACGCGATCCCCTGGGTGTGACATTTATCCGGGAGATTAAGCGGCCGGGTTTCTTCCGGCGCTTGAGAGAGCACGGTCAATTCAACGGTATTGTCCTGGGCCCTTGCCCCGGGTAGGACCGCGAAAAACACGAGCCCGGC